>SMUZ01003810.1_pt1 | contig 11587 bp, 10 predicted proteins | sample 2456421 | NCBI WGS metagenome assembly SMUZ01 (sample SAMN11095932, study PRJNA526329) | marine sediment metagenome | biome: Marine sediment; feature: Surficial sediment; material: Deep marine sediment; isolation source: Hadal surficial sediment | place: Pacific Ocean | collected 2014-11 | depth... | reverse complement strand
TATCAGTAAAAATAAAATTATCTTCTAAATCTTCTTCCTTGAATACACCAGCTTTAATATTAGTATTTCCGATATCGAGAGTAAGAAGCATTATAAAATACTCACATCGCCAGAGTGTAATGTTTCTACTTTATCATTTGTCCTAAGAACCAGGAAACCATTTTTATCAATGTCATTAAATATTCCGTGCTTTGTTACATCATTTTGTACAACGGTTATCCTTCTGCCAATCATATCGCATTTTTCTTTCCAGTCTTCAAGAATTTTATCCGGGAACTTATTCGATGTATTTAATATCTCTTCAATGTTATTTAATATTTCAGCGAGTGTTTTTTCTCTCTCAACGGGATGTCCCAATTCTTTCTTAAGCGAAGTGGGTTCAATCGTAAACTTTCTTTGAAATGAAATTTGATTTACATTTAAACCCATCCCAATCACAAGTCGTAAAATTTTACTTCCCTTCGAGGTTGATTCAATTAATATCCCCGCTGCTTTTTTACCATCGATTAAAATATCGTTGGGCCATTTAAGTTCTGTTCTTAGCTGGTAAAGATTTTCAATTGATACTGCCAGAGCAAGTGAAGCAACAAAATTAAGTATGTTTATTTTCTGTAAATATTTTGGTTCTGTTATAAGAATTGAAAAAGTTAGGTTCAGTTTGTCATCACTATACCACACCCTGTTCTTTCTACCTTTTCCATCAGTCTGTTTTTCAGCGAAAAGTACAGTACCGTGTTTTTTATTAAATTCACTTTCATTTAGCAGTTCGGTATTTGTAGAAGGGACTTCCTCCGCATAAATAAAATTGCGCCCAATTACATCTGTATTTAATTTTAAATCAAACTTTTCCAGGTCAAACATTATTTTCTCTATTGTTTATTCTAAAATATTAAAAATTGTTCAAATTGTCAGCATAGTTGTCAGTTTAGAAACAAAGCCCGCCAATATGACAAGCATTGCGCCACCAATTATTTCTAAATGATTCGAAATAAATATCCATAAGTTACTATATTATAAGAGGTTACAAGAATTCCAACCGCCTGGCATAACAGTTGTGATAGTTAACTAAACTGAAATTAAAATATACGTAATTATTTAAGGAGAAATACAATGACTAATGTAATATTCAAGCCGTTTATCAGGGAAAGAGGTTTTGATAAGTTTTTTAATGAATTCACAAAGAATGTTGATTTCCCGGTGAACAGGTTTCCAAGGGTTGATGTAGTTGATGATGAAAAATCAATCAATTTAACTGCTGAACTTCCGGGAGTAAAAAAAGAAGATGTAAAGATCTTACTGGAAGATGGTTTTTTAACTGTGAGCGGTGAAAAGAAAAATGAATTTGAAGGTAAAGAAGAGATTAATATTATTAGGAATGAACGGTTATTCGGAAAGTTTGAAAGAAAATTTGAACTTCCTGAAGATATAAATCCGGATGAAATTAAAGCTAAATTTGAAAATGGGGTACTAAATATTTCAATTGATAAGTTAGTACCGGAAAAACCGAAAGAAAGAATAATAGGAGTAAAATAAGTTTTTATAAACAAGCAGAGAAATCTGCAAACTATTGAATAGGAGAAATAAATTATGAGTAAAATAATAGGAATAGATTTAGGAACAACAAACACTTGTGTTTCGGTAATGGAAGGCAATGAGCCGGTTGTAATTCCTAACTCTGAAGGGGGAAGAACAACTCCCTCCGTTGTTGCGTTTGCAAAAAACGATGAAAGATTAGTTGGACAGCCGGCAAAACGTCAGGCGATAACAAATCCTCAAAAAACAATTTCTTCCATAAAAAGATTTATGGGAAGAAAAATTAATGAGGTAAAATCTGAAATGGCAGAAGTGCCTTACGAAGTGGTTGAAGGTGATAATCAGACAGCAAGAGTTAAGATTGATGATCGTCTTTATACTCCACCCGAAATAAGTGCAATGATTCTTCAGAAGATGAAAAAAACTGCTGAAGAATATTTGGGACACGATATTACAGAAGCTGTGATAACTGTTCCTGCTTATTTTAACGATTCACAAAGGCAGGCAACAAAGGATGCCGGTGAAATTGCAGGGCTAACAGTTAAGAGAATTATTAACGAACCGACTGCCGCAGCATTGGCTTATGGGTTGGATAAAAAATCGCATGATCACACAATTGCAATTTACGATCTGGGTGGCGGTACATTTGATATTTCAATTTTACAGTTAGGCGATGGTGTATTTGAAGTTAAATCTACAAACGGTGATACTCATCTTGGTGGTGATGATTTCGATCAGAGATTGATTGATTATCTTGCTGATGAGTTTTTGAAATCCGACAGCATCGATCTTCGTAAAGACCCGATGGCATTGCAGAGATTGAAAGAAGCTGCAGAAAAAGCAAAGATGGAACTCTCATCATCTGCTTCAACCGATGTAAACCTTCCGTTTATAACAGCAACTCAGGAAGGACCTAAACATCTTAATATAAACATCAGCAGATCTAAATTCGAGCAGTTAGTTGATGATCTTATCCAAAGAACAAAAATGCCATGTGAGCAGGCAATGAAAGATGCCGGCGTAACAAGTGCCGACATAGATGAAGTTATTTTGGTCGGTGGTTCAACAAGAATTCCGATGGTACAGCAGTTGGTAAAAGATTTGTTCGGCAAAGAACCGCATAAAGGCGTTAACCCCGATGAGGTTGTTGCAATCGGTGCTGCTATTCAGGGTGGAGTTTTAACCGGTGATGTAAAAGATGTACTTCTGCTCGATGTTACTCCGTTATCGCTCGGTATAGAAACACTTGGCGGTGTGATGACTAAATTAATTGATGCAAACACAACTATTCCAAGCAAGAAGAGTGAAATATTTTCCACTGCTTCGGATAATCAGCCATCAGTTGAAATTCATGTGCTTCAGGGTGAAAGATCAATGTCGGGTGATAACCGTACACTTGGTAGATTTCATCTTGATGGTATTCCACCGGCACCAAGAGGTGTTCCGCAAGTTGAAGTAACCTTTGATATTGATGCTAATGGAATTATGCATGTTCATGCAAAGGATAAAGCTACAAGTAAAGAGCAGAGCATCAGAATTACTTCTTCAAGCGGATTAAATCAGGAAGAAATTGATAAAATGAAAAACGATGCGAAAGAACATGCAGCTGAAGATAAAAAAATGAAAGAAGAAATAGATGTAAAAAACTCCGCTGATAGTCTTGTCTTCCAGATCAAAAAGCAAATGGAAGAAATGAAGGATAAACTAACGGACGAAAATAAATCGCAACTTGAAGTTGAGATAAAGAAAGTTGAAGATGCATTAGCAGCAAATAATAACGAACAAATAAAATCAACAACTGAATCATTAAATAAAGTATGGGGTGAACTAGCACAAAAGCTTTATGCGCAGGCAGACTCGCAGCAAGCACCAGGAACCGGTGATGCAGGACAGCAGCAGCCGGGACCGGAACAAACCGGGAATGATGATGATAAAAAAGAAGATGTGCAGGATGCATCTTACGAAGTTGTTGACGACGACGATAAAGATAAGGACAAAGATAACTAAGCATTATGTCACTACTGATTTAACAGTTGTGTAGTTCAATCAGAAGAGATGAAATATTAAGCAAATGTCATTCTGATTCCGGTCTGACCAGGATTAGAATGGCAGATGCCAATGAAAGATTTAATGATTTAAAGGAGAAAAAATGGAAAACAAAGAAATGATTCCCGTTAAGGAAGAAAAAAATAATTTAATTGAAGAATTACTTGAAACACAAAATTACGTTTCACCTATGGTAAATATTTATGAAACAGATAACGAATTTATTTTATCAGCTGATATGCCGGGTGTGGTTAGAAAAGATGTAAAGGTAAAGGTTGAAAAGGACTTGTTGATTATGTTCGGTCAGATTGATTATGATAACGAAATAAATAAAAACTACATTTTGAGTGAGCAGGAATTAGGAAACTATTACAGAACATTCAGGATATCTGATTCAGTTGATCAAAGTAATATAGAAGCGAAGTATGATAATGGACAGTTAGTTGTTAATTTGCCGAAGAACGAAAAAGTTAAACCAAAAACTATAAATATTCTTTAATCAGAAGTGAAGCCATTAGCCCCGTCTTAACGGGGCTTTTTTATTAACTGTCTCGTCCTCATAAAAATTGACTACGGTCAAAAAGAAATCCGGAGATAAGAGAGGAAAAGTGAAAATAAATTGTAATTTCAATTTATTTTTTCTTCGCAAAATAATCATTCATTTTTGTCCAGTAGTAATCCTTCCATCCTTTTTTTACCATAGCAACATCGTAATCTGGAACTCCGTATTGTTCAAAGGATAGTACAGTTTTCTTCCCTTTTTTCTTTAGATTGAAAATTGCCAGGGACCAGTCACCCGGTTTCCATTGTGCACCTCGCCACGATTGTACAATTCTTTTATCCGCCACAAGTTCTACATTCATTGCCTCAATTCCTCCCCCATAACAACTAACTGCGCCGCCGACTTTCTTGCTGATCTTAGCAGGTGCTCCCGTGAATGCTCCGTGCTTGCGCGAATCCATCAGAGCACTGTAAACCTCTGCAGGAGTTGCATTTATAACCACTTCCTGTTTTATTGATTTGGGCATAATTTACCTTTCTCTTTTTGATTGTTAAAAGATCTAGACGTTGAAAAAATTGTATGATCCAATCTCGTGCAGCTCAATTGCATGAGGTGGAATTTCGCATCTGTCTTTTATATCTTTTTGAAATTCAGCAAACGCTTTAGTTTCTGATAAAGGGTTTTTTCCATCTTCGGATTCTATTGAAGCAATATGGACAAAGCTGAGACCATCGGGCTGATGAAATGATGCATACCTTAATCCAGAAGGACTGTTTACTTTCAATTCATCAAAAACCTTTTTTATGAAATTAATGTTCTCCTCTGATTTATCTTCTTTAACTTTATACTGGACTAAAACATGTTTCATTTATTTCTCCATCTTAATTTAAGTTGCTTTTTTTTATTTTGCTTCAGAATCATTTTCCCAGAGTGCCAATAAATTTCCATCCATATCAGTAAAGTGAACAAACCATCCCATTCCGGGCACAGCCGATTTAGGCATTACAATTTTGCCGCCCAGTTCTTCAACTTTCTTCGCAGATTCATCCAAACTTTTAACAGTAATATAATTCGTTATGGTATGACTCTCATTTTGCTTCTTAAAAATTCCACCGCCCACTTTTGATTTTCCATCTTCACTCTCGGTGGTGAACATTAGGTATTTCATTTCCTCGATGTAGTTAAACTCCCAATCAAACAGATTTGAATAAAACTCTTTAGCTTTATCAATATCATCTACCGGTATTTCAAAATGTGTTAAGCCATTCATGTTAACTCCTTGTGTAATTATGATTATTAAAATTTGTCTCTATTCAAAAGACAAAGAATATTTTACTTTAATATTTTGTTGAAAATAAAATCTTCCAGTAAATCTAGCGATGTTAGTAATTATAAATTCTGTAATTAAAATAGACCGGTCGTCTATAAATGTCAAGACTTACTAATAATTAATTTTAGAATCTAAAACTTACTCTAAAATCAAGAATCAATTCTGTCAGGATCGAGAATGATAAGGAGTAAGTAACTACTCTACTAAAAAGCTAAAATCTGGCAATTTTGTTTTTTGATAATAATATAACTCAACTAAACATTTAGAGTGCTTCTACGGGAATCATATCGATAAATATAACTGAACAGGCCTAATTTCTCAGGACGTAACCCTTGCCTTCAAATCCTCCAGTCTCTCCTCAATTCCTTCTTTTAAAAACTGTTTGAACTCATCGGTTGCAGTTGTATCACTCGGAATCTTTTCATATGCAAGTTTGTAATACTTTATTGCTTCTTCATTTTCGTTCCGGTTCATAAAACATTCAGCTAAACTATCATAACAATTTGCAACGCGTGGATAAAGTTTTAGATTAAATTTAAAGATAGCCAGGGCTTCATCTTGACGATCACGGTTCATTAAGTAGTAACCCAATATGTTTAAATCTGCCGGATCATCTATACTATAGTTAACCTTTAATCTATCAAACTCTTTTATAAAATGATCAACACCTTTTTCATCAATTAATAGAGTAAAATCAATTCGCTGCTTTTGTGTGATTGCAAAATTATTTTCGGGATGAATTTCGATCACTTTACTGTAGTATTCGGATGCAGTTGTTAAATCATTTTCAAAGTTGTTAAAAATAAGTCCGAGTGCAATATTCGCTTCTGCTTTAAATAACTCTCCGTTATCTGCAACATTATTTAAATAGTTTAACCCGAGTTCACGATCGCCGGACATTCCACCTATCCACGCCAGAGTACTTGTAAACCCGGTTATTGCAACTGCGGGATAGTATTTTATAACACCCAATTCAAAGTAAGCATCATTAAATTCAGGATCTTCAGCAATTACTTCTTCAAGATAATTTTCACAGGAACTTGCAGCCCAGTAAGCCGACCACCATTCCTGCCGCATACCGTGTGCGCGGGCAAGGAAACCGTATGCACAGCCGGTATAAAACTTTACCTCGGTTGTTTGTTCTAATTGCTCTGCCTTTTTAATCGCCATGCTTGAGTAATAGTGAACCACATCTATAGTCGAATCCCTGCTCATACCTGTATTAGCAAAGTAGCGTGATAAATAATACATATAAGCTTTCATAAAATAGTATTTGGGATGTTCCGGATTTTCCCGGATTTTCTGTTCAATCAACAATTTAGCTTCTTGCCATTCACCGGAAAATATATTGTTATTAATTTCTTCATCAACTTGTGTGAATCCAGGAGTTTGTCCTTGAATAATAATGCTTGTAACAACGAAAAGGAATATCAGTAAATATTTCATTTTAGTCTCCAATTAATAAATAATGGTTGGATGTTTTGGGAAAATAGATTAGTAATTATTATGAAGTAACTGTAATTGACTGAAAGGATATTATCAGGTGCGAACGGTTATTTTTCAAGTGTAAAAATAGCACTCACTTTTGCTCCTAATTAAAAATTATTTAGAAAATACCGGATACCTGAATTAAGAAAACATTTAATGGTTTTTTAAGCTGCCGGGAGATGTATGTTTTTCGCTTGTGCTAACCCTCCTTCATACTTAACTGAATTCGTTTTCTTTCAACATCAATATCAACAATTCTAACAATTACTTTCTGGTCTAACTTCAGAACTTCCGCCGGATCTTTAATAAAACGTTCTGTAATTTGCGAAATATGAAGTAAGCCGTTTTCTTTAATTCCAATATCTACAAAAGCACCGAACTTAGTTAGGTTTGTTATAACACCCGGCAAACTCATTCCCGGTTTTAAATCTGTTATGCCACTAATGCTTTCTGAAAATGAAAATGTTTCTGCCTTACCTCTTGGATCTAAGCCCGGTTTTTCCAGCTCCTGCATAATATCTTTTAACGTTGGCAACCCGACCGTTCCGGTCACATAATTATTGATATCAATTTGCTGACGTATATTTGCCACTTCAATTAACGACTTAACAGGATGAGATAAATCCTTTGCCATCTTTGCTACTATTGAATAACTTTCCGGATGAACAGCGCTGTTATCAAGTGGATTCACTGCTCCGGGAATTCTTAAAAATCCTGCCGACTGCTCAAATGCCTTAGCACCCAATCCCTTCACCTTCAACAATTCCTTGCGTGAACGAAAGGATCTGTTCTCACGCCGGTAGTCAGTTATTGATTTTGCAAGCTTTGGTCCGATACCCGAAACATAACTAAGTAAGTGCCGGCTGGCTGTATTTAATTTTACACCCACCTGGTTTACAACAGAGGATACCACCTGGTCCAAACCTTCTTTCAAATTTTCCTGGTTAACATCATGCTGGTATTGTCCTACACCGATTGACTTCGCATCAATTTTAACAAGCTCGGCAAGCGGATCCATCAACCTTCTTCCGATAGAGATTGCACCACGAAAGGTTAAGTCGAGATCGGGAAACTCCTCTCTTGCAGTTTCAGAAGCAGAATAAATAGATGCGCCTGCTTCATTCACCATAAAAACTTCCCTTGTACCGGAATTATTAACGAGAGATTTTATAAACCGTTCCGTCTCCCTGCCGGCAGTTCCGTTTCCGATTGCAATTGCTTCAACTTTATATTTTTTCAATAGCCCTTTTACTTTCTCCGATGCTTCATCTACTTTTTTCTGAGGAGGATGCGGAAAGATAGTTGAGTTAACTAACAGGTTTCCCTGCTGATCAAGGCAGACAAGTTTGCAGCCCGTCCTGAACCCGGGATCAATTGCCATTGTAACTTTTGGACCAAGAGGAGCAGCCAGCAGTAACTGGCGTAAGTTTGTAGAGAATACACTGATTGCCTCTTCATCTGCTTTGTCTTTAGAACTGTTTTTAAATTCGGTTTCAATGGATGGCGCCAATAATCTTTTATATGCATCTTTGATTGATATTCTTACCTGATCTGCAGATTCATTTTTATTTTTTATAAATATTTTCTCAATACTATCTGTCGCAAAGTCATTATCTATCGAAATGGATACCCGCAAGATCCCTTCCTGCTCGGCTCTTCTTATTGCGAGCAGACGATGACCGGCACAATTTTTTAACGGCTCATTGAAATCGAAGTAGTCGCTGTACTTTGTTCCTCTATCTTTCTTCTTCTCAATCACTTTTGAACTGATTACCGCATCACGCTCAAATTGCTGTCGGATTGTATTTCGGGCATCCGTATTTTCATTAATCCATTCCGCAACAATATCTCTTGCGCCTGCTAATGCGGTTTCAATATCCGGCACATCATCGTTAAGATATTTTTCCGCAACCAGTTCTAACTGATCTTCCTTCTGTTCCATTATTATTTCTGCCAGTGGTTCTAATCCTTTTTCGCGTGCTGCACTTGCCCTGGTTTTTCTCTTTGGTTTATAAGGAAGATAAATATCTTCAAGCTCTGCCATATCCCAGCAGTTATTAATTTTCTCCTCTAACTCAAGAGTTAATAATTCCTGGTCGTTAATGCTTTTAAGAATAGCTTCACGTCTTTTAACCAATTCCAGCAAGCGTTTCCATTCTTTTTCAATCGCTGTTACTTCTGTTTCATCAAGGCTCCCCGTAGCTTCTTTCCTGTAGCGGGAAATAAAAGGAATTGTCGCTCCCTCCTCCAACAGCTTAATTGTATTTGAGACTTGAAATTTACTTATAGAAAGTGTGTTGCTTATATGTTTAACTAAAATTTCTTTCATCATTTTCTATAATATAGATTTATGTGTCTTTCCGGAATTTGGAATTGTCGGATTATTTCACCTCTTTTGATCGGCAATCCACCGGACTAAATCCATCTGCTCTTCAGTTTCAGGATCAGAGCCGGCACTTCGAACAGCTTCGAGAGATTCATTAAGATCGGTGCCTAAAATAATTAAAACACTTGTTGCGAGGGTTCCAGTCCTACCAATACCTGCCCCGCAATGAATAAGGATGTTTTCACCTGATTTCAATCTGCCTGCTAATTCACCTGCCAAATTAAAAAATGCTACGGAGTCTTCCGGGATTCCAAAATCAACTATGGGGAATTCCACCCTCTTGAATGGTAAAGAATTTTCATCAATTGTATTGGCATATTCCGGTGATTTTTCACGAATTTCTTCTAATGAAGTTAAACTGACAACAATATCAATTTCTTTCTCTTCAATTTCGGAAACTGAAGCACTTAATGGTTCATACCTGCCCGGCATACCATGGAGATACAACGATCCACTTAAATCACTGGAAAGCACTACAGGTCTAAACATATTAGACTCCTCTTCTTCTCCATTGTCTTTTAATTTAACAGTAGAGTCCGCCTGAATGGTTTCATGAATATTTTTGTCATCAATAGTTTGTTCAGTATTTTGGCCGCAGGCGTTTAACATAAACGCTGCAAGACTACAATAAATAATAAACGCTTTATATAAACTCATTTGCATAACTCGTCCTGGAATCTTATAATTAATCTTACCTGCTTTCATATAACTCACTTAATATTTTCTTATCACGTCCATAAATATCTCCGTAAAAATACATTTTACCTTCTTCTCTATCTTCGTAACAAGTCCAATACATTATCATTACAGGCATGGGTTCTTCTAAGTAAACATTTTTAAGTTTTTTGGTTTTAAGTATGCTGTCTATTTTATTTCGATCATAGCCCTGTTTGCCAAGCAGTTGTTCAGCAAGTACTAATGGATTCTGTACTCTCACACATCCGTGACTAAATGCTCGCTCGCTTTTTCCAAAATACGATTTTGAAGGCGTATCATGCAGGTAGACAGCATATTTATTAGGGAAAATAAATTTTACTATGCCCAGGGCGTTATTTGGTCCCGGCTCCTGCCGTATTGTAAATGGAAAATTCCCTCTCGAATACTGAGTGAAATCAATCGTTGAAGGATCGATTACTTTGTCACCTCTTAGCAAGGTCATGTTGCGATCCTGAAGGTACTGAGGATCGCGTTTTAATTTCGGCAAAATTTCTTTTGAGGCAATTGAATAGGGAACAGTCCAGGTTGGGTTAAAAACAAGATACTTAATATCTGATGTGAAAACAGGTGTCTCATGATGTTCTTTACCCACAACAACTCTGCAATCATAATCTATTTGTCTGTTTCTGAATAAGTAAAGATGGTAATCTGCAATATTCACGAGTAGAAATTCCTCCGGCAGATCGTTATTGAGCCATCGGCATCTTTCCATGTTCACCCTCAAAATATCCATCCGGACACTAATTGACATATTCAGCATCTCAAAAGTTTTTTTACCTGCAATGCCATCATCTTCCAGCCCATTTTGAGATTGGAACGCCTTGATAGTAACCTCCAGCTCTTCATCAAACACATCATCGTGGGTTAAGCTTAAAGTATTTGCATAATTACTTAAATGTCTTTTTAATTCTCCAACAACTTCCGACGAGTCACCTAATCTTAATGGTGCACCGGGATACTGGATTTGTTCTATATCGCCATCCGCTTTTTGCACGGAATCATACTTCGCAAACCAGAAGCGTAATTTATGGTACATAGGAAGTTCGGGACGAATTTTTTTTACTCCTTCTTTTAAAGTTTGTGTTTGCAGACGGTGCATCACTCTGAATTCCACACTATCCGGCATGGGTCTCTGGCTATAATTCCAGTTGGGGTCTAACTTTATAGGATTAACTTTACCCTGAATCATATGATGGGCATAAGTTAGTAAAGCATCGGTCATAACAATATCTGCTATGGCGGAATTTTCGGTACTTATCGTAGCACCTTTTTCTATCTCTTCATCGTGTTGTTTAATAAAATCTATATGATAATCTTTTGGATTTAGTCCTTCAAAATATGATTCATCTAAAATGCTGATGAGATCATTCCTGTTTTTTGCTGCGTCCCAAAGGGGATTATAGTCTTCATTTTTGTATATGCCGGTAATAACCGGGTTTCCAATAATTTTTTGTCCGCCCAGTATAATGGTTTTTGATTGATCAAGCTGATCGATGTGATTATGAATGCTTTCCTGAATGGTGTTTTGACCGGTTAATAAGACCTGACTTAACAGGAAAATGATAAGTAATAGAATAGAATTATA
>SMUZ01010923.1_pt1 | contig 11590 bp, 9 predicted proteins | sample 2456421 | NCBI WGS metagenome assembly SMUZ01 (sample SAMN11095932, study PRJNA526329) | marine sediment metagenome | biome: Marine sediment; feature: Surficial sediment; material: Deep marine sediment; isolation source: Hadal surficial sediment | place: Pacific Ocean | collected 2014-11 | depth 0-1... | reverse complement strand
GTTAAGGTCGGCGGTCCATATTATAAGCACTGTAAAAGAATAAGCCCTCTAACCTCCTCCCCTTTGTAAGGGGAGGCTGGGAGGGGTTGATATCAACCACCCAATGCCCCTCCTTGAAAAGGAGGGGCATTGGGTCCAGCGTCACGCTGGTAGGAGGTAATTGTCATGACCCTGTGTCCTATCGCTTTGGCGGTTGGCTGTGAAAAGTGTCTGATGTTCAAGATTTGTCCGGTCAAAACCGTCATCGGCGACCAGAAAAAACTAAAAGTCGTAGAAAAAAAAGACCCCCAAAAATCCGAAGAAAAGTGAACACTAAATGTCCCCCTCTTTGTAAAGAGGGGTTCTTATCCCTTCTTCTGGATTTTGGCCCAGGTGTCGCGGAGGGGGGTGGTGCGGTTGAAGATGGGAGCCCCGGACTTACTGTCCTTCTGGTCGGCGATGAAATAGCCCATGCGTAAAAATTGGAACCGCTCGCCTGGTTTCGCGTCCTTGAGGCTCGGTTCGAGCTGGCAGTCGGTGATGGTTTCGAGTGAGTTGGGATTGAGGCTTTCCGGTATCTCGATCTTATCCGGCTCGATCTCGGAGAACAGGTGGTCGTACAGGCGCACTTCGGCGGTCACGGCATGCAGCACGGAGACCCAGTGCAGGGTGCCCTTGACCTTGCGCCCGGCGGTGGGCCCGCCGCTTTTGCTCTCGGGATCGTAAGTGCAGTGCAGTTCGGTAACCTCCCCCTTATTGTTCTTGATGACTTCCTGGCATTGGATGATGTAGGCGTGTTTCAGGCGCACTTCCTTGCCCGGCGCGAGACGGAAAAACTTTTTCGGCGGGTCTTCCATGAAATCTTCCTGTTCGATATACAACTCCCGCGAAAACGGAATAGTACGGTGGCCCGCGTCCGGGTCTTCGGGATTGTTCTGGGCTTCGAGATCTTCCACCTGGCCTTCCGGGTAATTGGTGAGCACCACTTTCAGCGGCCTGAGTACCGCCATGACGCGCCGCGCGGTTTTATTGAGTTCCTCGCGCAGGCAGAATTCGAGGAGGGACAGGTCGACCGTGCTGTTGGCTTTGGCGACGCCGATGCGCTCGCAGAAATCGCGGATCGCCGCCGCCGTGAACCCGCGCCTTCTTAAACCAGAAATCGTCGGCATGCGGGGATCGTCCCAGCCGCTCACATGTTTCTCGGTGACCAACTGGATCAGCTTGCGTTTGCTCAACACCGTATACGTCAGGTTGAGGCGCGCGAACTCGTACTGCCGGGGATGGTACACGCCGAGCGCGTCGAGGCACCAGTCGTAGAGCGAGCGGTGGTCTTCGAACTCGAGGGTACAGATCGAGTGGGTGATGCCCTCGATGCTGTCGGACTGCCCGTGCGCCCAGTCGTACATCGGGTAGATGCGCCAGTCGGAGCCGGTGCGGTGGTGCTCGGCGTGGAGGATGCGGTACAGCACCGGATCGCGCATATTCATATTATGCGAGGCCATGTCGATTTTGGCGCGCAGGACTTTCGCGCCGTCGGGGAATTTTCCCTTTTTCATGTCCTCAAACAGATTAAGATTTTCTTTGATGGGCCGGTCGCGGTGCGGGCTGTTCTTGCCGGGCTCCGAGAGGGTGCCGCGGTACTCGCGGATTTCGTCCGCGCTGAGGTCTTCGACGTAGGCTTTGCCGGCCTTGATCAGCTGGACCGCCCATTCATACAACTGTCCGAAATAATCCGAAGCGTAGAATTCGCGGTCGGCCCAGTCGAAGCCCAGCCACTTCACGTCCTCTTTGATGCTGTCGACGAATTCTTCTTCCTCTTTGACGGGGTTGGTGTCATCGAAGCGCAGGTTGCATTGGCCGCCGAACTCTTGAGCGAGGCCGAAATTGAGGCAGATCGATTTGGCGTGGCCGATGTGCAGGTAGCCGTTGGGTTCCGGCGGGAAGCGCGTGTGGACGCGTCCGTCGTTTTTGCCGGCGGCGAGGTCCTCTTCGATGATCTTGTGGATGAAGTGGGTCGGCGCTGTGGGTTGTTCGGTACTCAACGAGGGCTCCATTTCAGTTGATATCATGATCCGAAACGACCCGTATTGTAACAGATCGTTTCGGATGAGGGGATCAGGATTTCGGGGGGAGTCCGTAGTGTTGATAGTAGGCAGCGAGGTTGCGGCGCAGGGCGACCGCCACCGGATAATCCGGGCCGAACAGTTTCGAGTAAATCGCCTCCGCCTCGCGGCTGTGCCGGATCGCCCGCGGCCCGTCGCCCGTCACATGATAAAGTATGCCCAGTTCTTCGTGGGCGATCACGTTGTCGGGCATCACTTCCAGGACTTTGTGGAACGCGTCGATGGCCGCCGGCGCCTGGTGCAGGGTCATATAGGATTCGCCGAGGTTGAGCCAGGACTCGACACAAAGCGAACAATACCGGAGCGCCTGCTTTAAATGCGGGACCGCCTTTTCCGGTCGGTTCTTCTGCATCCACGCGACGGCCAGATTGTTGTGGGCGACGGAATTGGTGTCGTCCACCCGGAGGGCGTGCTGGAACAGGGTGAAACTGTTTTTCCAGACGCCGGTCTGCATCAATGAAGCGGCCATCAGGACGAGCAGAAGCGCGCCCCCTGCCGCCGCGGCCACCGGCCTTCCTCGCTTCTTCATGAAATCCCAATTCGCGAGACCCCAGACCGCCATGATGAAAATCCCGATGAGGGGAAAATAGGTGTAGCGGTCGGCCATGGCGTGGTCACCGGTGCGCAACAGTCCGGCCATCGGCAACAGCGACCCTGCGAACCAGAGCCATCCCACCGCCAGGTAGGGGTGCCGTTGCCACCGGGCGAGCGTCCACGCCGTGAGGCCCAGCACCATCACCAGAGACCCTCCCCATTGCCAGAAGGGCGGCATCTGGTGGCTCGCGGGATAGAAAAATGAAAGCCCGGCCGGCCATATTGTATGGAACAGATATTTCATGTAGAGGACGGGCATCATTGCCAGTCGGATTTGTAACGGCAGGGACGATGTTTTGTCGTCCAGGTGGCGCAGTTCGAATCCTTTGACGCTGACGAGGAGGAACACCCCCATGATCATAAAGAGCGGGATTTTTTCAACGATCAGCGGGCGAAGCGACGTCCAGAGTTTTCCGCCGGCAGCCCGGGCGCCTTCCAGACGGTTCAAAGGCCAGAAATCGATTAGCAGAAACACGAACGGCAGAACCACCATCACCGGCTTGGACAACAAGGCCAGCAGAAAAAACAGGGCGGTGGAGGCATAGCGCAGAACATTCGGATTCTGTGCAAACCGGCGGTAGGCTTCCAGCGACAACAGGGCGAACAACATCGCCAACAGGTCCTTGCGGTCCGCTACCCATGCCACTGTCTCCACCCGCAGGGGATGAATGGCAAACAACAACGCGGCGACGGCGCTCGAGTTACGGGACCCGGTCAGTTTGTTCAGGAACAAAAAGAAAATCACGGTGTTCGCCGCATGCAGGAGCAGGCTGACGGCATGATGACCCGCGGGGTTGAGGCCGAACAGCTCGACATCCAGCATGTGGGAAATCCAGTTCAGGTACTGGGAAAAATTATACTGGATGGAAAACGCCCAGACGACGCCATCCCAGGTCAGCCCGTTTTTGACGTGGACGTTCTCGACGTAAAACGCGTCGTCGTAGTTGACGAATTCGAAACCGACCACCTGCCCGAACACCAGGACATTGACGAGAACCAGAAGAAAGGCAATCTGGAATATCGAGAGGTTTGAAAGTTTATTCATACCGGGTGAGGTGGGAGAAACGATTTTCCACAAGCCTTTTCAGTATCACAAAAGGCCTGTGGAAAAGCAATACGAGCCCGGGCCTATGAACCCGGAGTTACGAAAACCGATCAATTTAAGGTGTATTTTTTGTTATCGAAGACCAATTCCCGGATTTTGATCAGGTCCCCTGTCGGGAATTTACAGACATTGTTTTCACACACATAAACTGTTGTCTTTCCATTTGCCGTGACTTTACCTTCCAAAATAGGAAGGGTGACTTTTGCGTTTGGCTGGGAGTAAGCGAGGGTCTTGTTGGGAATAAATCGTGTGCGTAGCGTTTTTAAGATAGATTTCGTTTTCAAGGAATGGGCCGGCCCGACCACAGCAATTTCCTTGGAGCGGTCGAGATAAAAATCCAAGGCGATCAACATTTGCGTAAAACCTCCTGGAGTTTGAATCATCAAGCCGCTGGAAGCAGACAATATTTTTCTGCTTTTATTCATATAGTCATTTTCAAAAGTAAAATTAAAAAGTTTCAGAAGATTTAAAGCAGAAACGGCATTACTGTTGGGCCTGGCGCTATCTTCAAAGCCTTTTTTGCGCACGGGCAGGAAATTGCCCGATTTTTCAGAAAAGAAATACGCCCCTGCGCCGGCATCCCAAAACAAATCATCCTGCTTTTTTTGAAGTCTTCGCGCCCAATGGATCCACCGTTCGTCGAAATCCGCTTCATAAAGGGCTATTAATCCTTGGATCAGATAGGCATAGTCATCGAGAACAGCCGTGTGTTTGACTTCACCTGCCCGAAACCTCCTGGCCAGTTTTTCATTTTGAACAAGGTGGTTTTTAATGAACCCGGCCGCTTTTTGTGCGGCGATCAGGTATTTTTTATCGCCCAACACCTGGTAAGCTTTCGCCATAGAACCCAACATCAACCCGTTCCAGGCGGTTAGAATCTTATCGTCCTTGAACGGGTGCACCCGTTTTACCCTGACCGCCAAAAGCTTTCGATGGATCGACTGCACAACAGGGTCAGCCTTAACGTCCCAGGACACTTCTTTCTGGAGATAAAAGATATTCTTCCCTTCTTCTCCGAGTTCTCCAAAATTTCCTTCGAGGGTCACTCCATAAATCTTTTTTACCCGTTCATATTCATCTTTTGTGAGGAGTTTTTTCAGTTCCTCATTAGACCATACGTAAAATATACCCTCTTCACCCTCGCTGTCGGCATCTTCCGCGGAATAAAAACCGCCTTCCGGCCCGGTCATGTCCTTTAAAACGTAATCCAGTATCCCCCGGGCAACCGATTCAAACATCTTGTTGTGCGTGAGCTGAAAACCCTCCAGATAAACTAAAGACAAAGCGGCCTGGTTATAAAGCATTTTTTCAAAATGAGGGACCCGCCAAACCCGGTCGGTGGAATAGCGGTGAAACCCGCCTCCCAGATGATCGTATATTCCTCCCCGCGCCATATGTTCCAAGGTGGATTCCACCATCACCAGAGGTTTCTTGCTCCCCGTCCGGTGCGCGATACGCAACAAAACTCTTAATTTCATGGTGGGCGGAAATTTTGGGGATCGCCCAAATCCACCGTTTTCCCGATCAAACCTGCTGACCATCCTTTTATAAAAGGTTTTAAAAATGTCTTCGTTCAAACTGGCGGTTCCAGCAGAAATATCATCCGACGCTTCGACAAACCTGCGGACCCTTTCCCCAATGGATTTAATTTTCTCCGGCTGGTTTTCCCAAGCTGAATGGAGGGCTTGTAGAATTTTAATAATTTGATCGCGTGGAAAATAAGTCCCACCAAAGAAAGGAATGCGATCAGGAGTCATCACCACAGTCATGGGCCAGCCACCGCCGCCGGTCATGGCCTGAACAATATTCATATAAAATTTATCCACATCGGGATTCTCTTCCCGATCCACCTTGATACTGATGTAGCCTTGGTTTAATAAATCCGCCACTTCTTGATTTTCAAACGACTCCTTTTCAAGGACATGACACCAATGGCAGGTGGAATAGCCAATGCTGAGAAAAATAGGCTTGTTCTCCGCCCGGGCCGCCGCGAAGGCTTCTTCTCCCCAAGGATACCAATAGATCGGATTATCCGCGTGTTGAAGCAGGTAAGGGCTCTTTTCGTGGATCAATCGGTTGTAGCGTTTTAGGGAAGTGGCAACAGGAGCAACATTGTCACGCGAGGGTTTGGAAACGCCTGGGTTGGATAAGGCAGAACCCCGGTCAAACCCAATAACCGCCAGGGTAAAACAAGTTACGGCTACCAAGAAGACAAACTTGCGTTTCATGCTATTTGCCCTCTGACTATTTGGCTTAAAAATCGCATAAAATTCACAAGGGAAGAAGGTAACATTATAACATTTCCGAGATGTCTTTGACCTTCACCCGGTCGGCGAGGTTTTTGGCTTTGAGGGCATCTTCCAGCATGAGCACGCAAAAGGGACAGGAGACGGCGATGGTGTCGGGATTCGCCTGCATGAGCTCGTCGATGCGGAGGTGACTGATGCGCGGACCGGTCTCTTCCAGCAGAAACCGCGCGCCGCCCGCGCCGCAACAGGTGCCGCGCTCGCGCGAGTTGTCCACTTCTTTGATTCTCTCCGGAGACACCGTGGATTTTAAAATGTCACGCGGCGCATCGTACACTTTGTTATGACGTCCCATGTAACAGGAATCGTGCACGACGACGGTTTCGTCGGTTGCGCCGCCGGTTACCGGCAGTTTGTTTTCCTTTATTAAAGCGGCCAGCAGTTCCGAATGATGGATGACCTCCAGCTTCGCCCCGAACTCGGGGTACTCGTGTTTGAGCGAGTTGAAACAGTGCGGGCAGTGGACGATCACTTTGATCACTCCCTGCTCCTTGAAGGTTTTAGCGTTCTGCGTCGCCAGCATGTCGAACAGGTACTCGTTGCCGAGCCGCCGGGCCGGATCGCCGGTGCACCCTTCCCGGTTGCCGAGGATGGAGAAATCGACCCCCGCTTTTCGCAGGGCCCGCACCACCGACTCCGAGATCTTTTTACCGCGGTTGTCGAACGAGCCGTTGCATCCCACGAAGTACAGGTACTCGGTCGGATGGTTTTTATCCCACTGCTTCACGCCCAATTCCTGCGCCCAGGCCTCGCGCTGGGTGCCGGGAAAACCCCACGGGTTGCTGTGGGTCTCCAGCGATTTGAACGCTCCGGCGAGTTCTTTCGGATATCGGTTTTCAGTGAGCACCAGGCTGCGGCGCAGGTCGACCATCTTGTTGACGAATTCGATCATCACCGGGCATTCCTCCTCGCACGCGCCGCAGGTGGTGCAGGCCCAGACCGTTTCGTCCTGGATCACCCCTCCCAGTAAAGCCGCCGGCGTGCCGCTGGACCCCGTTTGATTCTCTTCTTTCTTTTTTTTACTGAGCAGGTTAGGCGTTTCCGCATTGAGATGATCGCGCAGGTCGATGGTGAACTGCTTCGGCGACAACGGTTTGTCCGTATTGAGCGCCGGGCAGAACACGTCGCACCGCCCGCACTCGGTGCAGGTGTGGAAATCGAGCAGTTTCTTCCAGGAAAACTCCTCGATGCGGGTGACGCCGAAGGTCTCCTTACTCTCGTCCTCGAAATCGAGTCTGCTCAACTGGTTGCCGGTCTGGGTGACGTTGCCCAGAAACACGTTGGGAATGGAGGTAATAATATGGAAGTGTTTCGAACGCGGGAGCAGAACCAGAAAGATCAGGATCGAAATGACGTGTGTCCAATAACCGACCTGCCACACATGATTAAGGGCGGCACCTTCCATTCCCGTCAACAGGGATGAAAATCCCGAGCCCAAAGGAGTCCACCATCCCGCCAGAGATTCAAAGGCCGCGATCTCAGCCCCGTCGAACAGGATATCCGACACCATGATGGCGAGTATGAGGCCCAGGATGGCGATCCCCTCGCCGGAGAGATTGAGGCGCTTCGGTTTCGTCACCAGCCGTCGGAACAACGCATACAGGCAGGCCAGGATAACCAGCAGGACAAAACCGTCCTTTACCAAGAGGTAGGCATGAGCCACCGAATCCCATCCGGGCAGGATCATTTGGAAGCCCGGGAAAAAGCCGATAAGGAAAAACTGAAAAGCACGAAACAGTAAAATTAAAAAGCCCCAGAAGATGAAGGCGTGCATCAAACCCACGGGTCCGTCCTTGAACATTTTGGATTGGGCCAGGGCGATTACCAAGGTGTTTCCTAACCTCCGGATAGGGCGATCCATGCGGTTTTCCTTAGCGGCCTGGGCCATAACCCGCGCTTTCGGCCACAGCCCCCAAATGAAAAAAAACAGAGAGAGCAGAGTGACTCCGCCTAAAATCCAGGGAGGGCCCGGATTTTCAAAGCCACTTATAGAGTGGGAAATGAATAGAGCTACGGAAACATCCATGAAAGGGATCATTAGAGATTATTCTGGAAAGGATCGAAAGGGCTCCTTCGCCTCGGGTGGAGGGTGGATGGGATCGGTTCAATTCCAGTTGTTTTCGCTTGCCCCTGTGATATATTAAATCCAAGGGGACATTTATTTTTCTTCTGAATCACCCGGCTTGAGGTGACACCATGATTTCCGGAAAACGCTTTTTTATCAATGTATTATTATACATGATTGGCGCGGCGGGTCTGATTTTTACCGCTGGTCCTGCGGTGGCCATCAACACCGACGATGCGTTTCCGCTGCATCAGGAAAATCCGCACCCGTCGCTCAACAAGCATCCCCTGCTCCATATTCCGGCCGAGGAATATCGCACTCACAATCCGAATCTTACGGATGAGATCAACGAGCCGCACCCCTATCCGGATTATCTGAAAAAATTTCCGCGGCGCGGCCGGTTCCCAGTGTATTATCATCAGCTTCTGGAGGTGGACCCGGACGACCAAGTGCAGAGCAAGGTGTTTGACAGCAAGGCCTTCAAACAGGCACGGCGCATCGGAGTGGTCTTTTTCGAAAATAAAACCCAGGGACTGGGCAAGGATAAAAATGCCGGGTATCTGGTCGCCAACCAGTTTTCGGACGAGTTGCAGTCGGTGAAACAACTGTCGATCATTTCCCCGACCCGGATGCTGGAGGAATTCCAGTTGAAGATGATCACCACGCCGGATCAGAAGCCCCCTGCCGGAGAAGGGACGAAGGACTTACAGCCTGTGCAACTCCAATCCGGTTATGATCTGCCTTATTCCAGGGAAAAATTTGACGCCGTGCTGATCGGCATCGTCACCCGGTACACCAACCGGTACCGGAACCATGCAGGCCGCCCGGACACCAGCGAAGGCGCCGGAGTGGAGTTCGGGGTGTACCTGATCAGCACCCGGACCGGGGAAGCCATCTGGGGAGCCCAGTTTACGGGATCGCAGACGGTCTCGATGGGCAATATCTTTTCAGCAAAAAACCGGTGGATGGACAAACAGAATTTTTCCCGCCATGCCATTAAAAAAGTGTTGAAGGATTTTCGCGATATGGCAAACTCAGAGTAAACCCTTCACAGATATAAGGACCATGAACGAAAGCTTTGATTCCCATTCCATCCATGACACGCCGGATCTCAACCCGGAGAGGCAGAAGAAAAAGAAGCTTTGGAAAAACCTTTTCTTTCTGAATCTCTGCGTGACGATCCTGCTGGTCAGTCTGTTCTGGCTTCCTCTGAAGCTGGAGCAAATCGACAGCTTTCTGGAGTCGCCCAGCGTCAACCAGAAAAAAGGCGGCCCGGGCCAGCCCTCCCGCGGAGCGCAATCGATTGCCACGGTGAACCCCAATCTGCTTGCGGCGCAAAGCATAATGATCGACGCCACCAACGAGGAGCAATGGACTTATTTTGATTTCTCGCGGGGCCGGCAGGTGAAAATCCATGATCCCTCTTCGCTGGAATGGGATCTGGCCTTCCGCCGCGGTAAAATCATTTCCAACGGAGGCGCCACCAACAAGTTCGGCCAGGCGGGGCTGATTGATCTGGGAGAAGTCTCGTTCGACGCGGTGGAAAACGTTCCCTTGAAGGAATTTATTGTGGATCAAACCACGCGCAGCGAACCGGAAAACCCCGTGCTTGTGAACTGGTTCAAGTACAATTTCATCACCCACAAACTGACGGCACGAAAAAACGTCTACGTCCTGCGCACTTCCGACGGCAAGTTCGCCAAGATCCAGTTTACGAGTTACTATTGCGCGAACAAACAGCCGGGTTGCATCCAGATGAAATACAGGTATCAGGACCAGGGCACCAAAAGTTTCCTGAAGGATAACAGCGGCTCGTTCGCCTCGCCTGTGGTAGCCAAAAGTCCAAATATTTCAGAGCTTTAGGCATCATCTCAAATTCCGGGCCGGGTTCCCGCGGCGTCTCCTATGAGCCCATCCGCACCGGTCTGAAAACAAAAGGTGAACCTGCCCGACGGGTATGGTAAATTTCAATATTTGCCGGACTGGCCGCCCGGGGCGGCTTGCGGACCGAACCCCCATTATCAGCACAAACCGAAGCAAAATCAGGAGTTTTATATTTATGGCAAATTTAAAGGGAATTATGTTTAACCAGTATGCCGGCGATGGGCTGAACCATCTGATCGAAGAGTTGCAGAAGAAATACAAACCCAAAAAAGGACGGCGCTTCCATCACAACAACATTACTTATGAAATCAGCCGGCCGGTATTGAATGAAAACTGCCTGGAGTTTGAAATCAGTTCCAAAATTCCCCAGGATGAGCTCCCCACCGACAAGGACCTGAAGACCTATTTCCAGGAAATCAAAAAGGTCGCCAACTCCCAAAAGAAAAAACCCCTTTCCATTGAAATGGAAAATATCATCTGGGATTCCAAAAAGGAAACGGAGAAGGAAAGGGAGTACGTCAAGCTCCTCTATAGCTATCCGCTGGAGGATTTGTATGACGACCAGGAAATTGTGAAACGGAGCCAAGCCTTGGCCAACGGTTCCGCCAAAGAGCCGCTGCCGGATATTCCGGGCGGATTCACCACCACTGGCAAAATCGCGCTGATGATGGTTAAGGAGAAGGTTCAGGAATACTGCGGGAGCCATGTGGCCACCCTTATAGAAGCCAACAAACGAGTCCGGGAAAAATTAAAGAAGTAATCGAACCATGAACCCGTTCCGCTATTTTCTGGGAAGAGCCATGCAGATCGTAGGTCTGGGGGCGCTCACCTACGTGGTCCTGATGTTTTTCACTCAATTGGGCATGGAGCCTCTGTTGTGGGGCACCGTGGCCGGCGCCAGCTTCTTTTATGGCGGCACCCTGATCCTGGGAAAAGGCCAGACCTGATATCACTCCCCCTCCAATCGAGTTGATCCATCATGCAGGATTTTTTAAAAAAACCGGGGTTTATGGTCCAGTCTGGGACACTGGGAGCCGACCTGAGCTACCTCCTCGCGGTGGTGTTCACCGTCCTCTTCCTGGTAGCCTGGTGGATGGCCAAAACCGGACGGAGCACCCGCCACCATAACCTCGCCCTTATCTCCATAGTCTTCCTGGTGACCTATTTTGTGGCGTATTACTATGCCCGCAACCTGGGAGCCCTTGCCGCTGAAGGAAAGGAAGGCTTCGGGGGGCCCCCCGAAATTTATGACAACATATTTCGCCCCATTTTGTATTTTCATATTTTCTTAGTGATTCTGGGGTTAATATCGGGTCCTTATATGATCGTGGAAGGGTTCCGCGCCAGCCAGAAAGTAAATGGAAAATATATCCTTACCGAAGGGAACTTGAAGGCTGATCCCAAAAAGTTTATCCGGATCTGGCTGTGGATTCTGGGCCTGTGGGGGCTGGTGGAAGTCTTATGCCTGGTTCTCGGAAAACCCTGGCAGGCGCAACTCGCTTATTTTCTTATATTTCTGACCATTGCGGGGGTC
>SMUZ01044329.1_pt1 | contig 11597 bp, 11 predicted proteins | sample 2456421 | NCBI WGS metagenome assembly SMUZ01 (sample SAMN11095932, study PRJNA526329) | marine sediment metagenome | biome: Marine sediment; feature: Surficial sediment; material: Deep marine sediment; isolation source: Hadal surficial sediment | place: Pacific Ocean | collected 2014-11 | depth... | reverse complement strand
TTCCCGACCGTGAGGCCAGTCTGGCTAGCGAGCCTGTCGACTGTCTTCTCCCCCTGGGCCAGAAGGTCCAGCAAGAGGAGCCGTGGTTGGCTTCCCACCGCCCTTCCGACCCGGGCGAAGTGCTCGAAAAGCTCGAGCTTGGCAGCTTTCAGTTCCATGGAGCCTGTGGTTCAGGGATGAGTCCGTCTCCAGATAATCATAATTCTATAGAATATTAGAATATCTTGCCGTGTCAACCCCCTCGCCGATTCTCATGACGGGTTCCTATCAGAAGAGTGGCCCGGGCGGGACCGGAATCCGACGCGCGTCTCAGTCGGTCGAGATCGGATAACCCCCCACGAGCCATCCGTGTGTGCCCCCGTTGATGCTGCGAACATTCCGGTATCCGAGCGACGTCAGAAAAAGCGCACCCGACAGCGAACGATTTCCGGTCTGACACACCACCAGGATGGGAGCTTCGTGGTCCTCGGGGAGAAAGGCGGCGTAATCGCTCATCTCGCCGAGAGGCATATTTACCGCCTCGGGAATATGGCCGCCGGTAAACTCGTCGGGCTCACGCACGTCCACGACGAAGACCCCTCCAGCCTCGATCACTTCTTCCGCAGGCTCGACGTCGATGGTGAGCGCGGCGGTGGCCCTCGTGTTCTCGATCAAGGTGTTCATCATTCGCTCCTGCGGACTCCCCCCACCTCCGCCACCTCCCCCATCCCTAGCCATCTCCGGAATGTGCCTGCTCATCGATGAGGCATACTTGAAGGCGTTGTCGGGGAAGATCACTACCGCGATCACCCCTGGCTCGTCCGGCACCAGCTTCATGGCACCTGCCAGGGCCATGGCTGAGCTCGGACCGGCGATGATGCTCTCCTCGCGATTGAGCCGCATGCACAAGCCGAAGGCTTCATCATCGTTTACTTCGACCAACTCGTCATACTCGTCGGGAAGAAACAGGGCAGTCTGCTGGAGTTGCCGAATACTCCGCACACCGGGAATGTCGTGTCCCTCCTGCGGATGCACCCCCAGCACCTTGATCTCCGGGTCCTGCTCCTTGAGGAAGCGCCCCGTGCCCGTGATGGTGCCGCAGGTGCCCAGCCCGGCCACGAAGTGGGTCACCTTCCCCTCTGTCTGTTTCCAGATCTCCGGTCCCGTGGTCTTGTAATGCGCCCCCGGATTCGCCTCGTTCGTGTACTGGTCGAGCATGTGGAACTCGGGCCTTTCGGCGAGCTCGTGTGCCTTGGCGATGGCACCCTCCGGCGCGCCCGGCGCGGGGCACAGGTCGTCTTCCAGCTCGAGGACCTCGGCGCCGAAGAAACGCAGCATGATCCGCTTCTCGAGGGGAATCGCCGACGAAAGCGGGGTGGTCAGCGAGTACCCCTTCACGTTGGAGATCATGGCCAGGCCCATCCCCGTGTTGCCGGAGGTGGGCTCGACCAACTTCTGGCCGGGCTCGAGGATACCCCGCTCCTCGGCGTCCGCGATCAAGTTCGCCGCGATCCGATCCTTGACGGCGCCGAAGGGGTTGTACCACTCGAGCTTCCCGTAGACGCGTGCGTGCTCAAACGGAACCACCCGATTGATCCGAACGAGCGGCGTCGGATTATCCACATCGGGGAGCAGGCCCTCCATCGAGTCGTAGATTCTCAGTCGATGATCCTGCATCGGTCCTCCGTTCTCCGTGCTCCGTTCTCGCCCTCGGCCCTCGGCCCTCGTGGGCGCTCAGGGCAACTGAATACCCCGCGTAGGCCAGAGGTTTCAGGCGCGGTTGCCGTCAGGCCCGCCCAGACACCTCGTGCACTCGATCCACCAGAAACGCAACCGCATCGGGATCCGTGTTTCTCTCGATCCCATGGCCGAGGTTGAAGATGTGGCCGGGAGCCGATCCGGCGTCCTCCAGCACTCGATCGATCTGACGCGCGAGCTCCTCCCGCGGTGCAAATAGCGCCGTCGGATCCAGATTGCCCTGCACCGCCGTGTCGGGTCCCAGGATCCGCCGGGCGTCGGAGAGCGGCAGCCGCCAGTCGATCCCGACCACGTCGGCACCGCACTCGGCTACGGTCCCAAGTAGCGTCGCTCCCTGGTTTGGAAAGTAGATGAGCGGCACGTCCAGGGGACCGAGCGCAGCGATCATCCGCCGAACCGCAGGGAAGGCGAACTCCCGGTACTGCTCCGGTCCGAGGAGCCCTGCCCACGAATCGAAGATCATCAGCGCCTTCGCCCCCGCACGCGCCTGCGCTTCGAGATACCGGACCATCGTGTCGGCCAGCTTTTCCAGGAGCTTGTGGGATGCCTCGGGCTCCGCGAACAGAAAGGCCTTGGCCTCCGAGAAGGTCTTCGACCCGCGTCCCTGTACCAGATAGCAGAAGATGGTGAACGGCGCCCCGGCGAAACCGATGAGAGGGGCAGAGGCTGGAAGCTCCCCGCTGAGCACACGCACCGTCTCCAGAACGAACGGCACGCTCTCTTCCGGATCGGGGATCCGAAGCGCCTCCACCTGACGGAGGCTCCGGATGGGAGCCTCGATGACCGGCCCCGGCGCGAAATCCAGCGTGACGCCCATACCCTCCACCGGGGTCATGATATCGCTGAAGAGAATCGCCGCGTCCATCCCGAAGCGGCGGACGGGTTGAAGCGTGACCTCTACGGCCAACTCGGGCGTTTTCGTGAGGGTGAGGAAGTCCACCTCCGCCCTGATCTTCCTGTACTCCGGCAGATATCGTCCGGCCTGGCGCATGATCCACACCGGAGTGTGCGTCACGGGTTCACACCGGCATGCGGCCAGAAACGGCGATGCTGCGGTCGCGGCGGGTGGATCCGCCTGAGCGGGCCGAGCCTCCGCGGCCTCACCGCTCACGCTCAGGACGCTCCTCCGAGCACCCGCGCCGCGTCCTTCGCGAAGTAAGTGAGAATGAGGTCGGCGCCGGCTCTCTTGATAGCGATCAAGCTCTCCATCATGACGCGCTCCTCGTCCACCCAACCCTTTTCGCCTGCCGCCTTGATGAGCGCGTACTCACCGGAGACCTGGTAGGCAGCCGTGGGCACGCCGAACGTCTCTTTCACGCGGAAAATGACATCGAGATAGGGCCCCGCGGGCTTGACCATGACCATGTCCGCTCCCTCCTCGAGGTCCAACTCCACCTCGCGCAGTGCCTCGTCCGCGTTGGCCGGATCCATCTGGTAACCCTTGCGGTCGCCGGAGGCCGGGGCCGATTGGGCCACGTCGCGAAACGGGCCGTAAAAGGCCGAAGCGTATTTGGCGGCATACGAGACGATGGGCACACCGCCGAGCTCCGCATCGTCCAAAGCGGTCCGGATCGCTCCCACGCGTCCGTCCATCATATCGCTGGGTGCAACCGCGTCGGCGCCTGCCTCGGCGTACACCACAGCGGCCCGGGCCAGGAGCGGAAGACTCGCGTCGCCGTCCACCTCTCCGTCCTCGGTGAGCAGGCCACAATGCCCGTGATCCGTGTATTCGCACAGGCAGACATCGGCCCATACCAGGAGGTCCGGAACGGCCTTCTTGATCGCCCGGATCGCGGTGGGCACCAAGCCGTCGGGGTCGTACGCAGCCGAGCCCTCGGCGTCCTTATCACCCTCATCCGGGACACCGAACAGGATCACCGCCGGGATGCCCAGAGAGTCGGCCTCCCGCGCCTCTTCCACGATGACATCCACCGACAACTGGAACACCCCCGGCATGCTGTCCACCGGGTTCCGGACGTCCTCTCCCTCGACCACAAAGAGCGGGTAGACCAGATCGTCCACGGTGAGGGAGGTCTCCCGCACGGCGCGGCGCCACGTCCCACCGCGACGAAACCGACGAAGTCGAAGTCTCGGAAAGCTCACGCGGTCCCCCCGATCAGGCGTTCCAGCCATCGACGGGGATTTCGACTCGGTCACCCCCTCCGGACTGGGCCGCCACCAGGGCCCCCTTGAGCGCCATCATCATTTCCCGCGCTGTTCCCTCGCCGTCCCCACGATGACTGGCTACCGCGGCGCTCACGGTGGTCCCGGTGCGTTTGGTGAACTCGTCGAGCGCATCCCGCATGCGATCGGCGAAAACCAGTCCCCCCTGGAGGTTACACAAGGGAAGAAGGCAAACAAACATGTCTTCGCCGTAGCGGGCGATCACGTCGCTGCTCCGCGTCACGCCTCTGAGCGTGGAGCCCAGATCGGTCACGACCTGCTCCGGCTTCGGGTGGTCGACAGTCCATTCCCCATCATCGATCCGGAATAACACCAGGGTCAACGTCACGCCCCGGTGGGCGATGGGAAAAACGAAATCCAGGACGATCTCGAAGTGCCACTCGCTGGAGAGGCCGGTGGCCGGGTCTACGAGCCGATCAAGGTCGTGCACGAATGTCTCCTGTCTGGGTCGTGGGTGTCTCGACCAGACTCAAAGTTGCTCTCTTTCGGGTGACTCGGACAACCTTTCAAGAGGTTGAGGCAATGCACCTGGGCAAAGCACCTTAGAAAACCTACCGGAGTACCGCAACTCATTCTGGAATTGGTGTGCTCCGGAAAGCTCATTCGATTCCGTCGCCTTTGCCATCCGGACGCGCGATCTGGTGCAAACGCTCGGGTTCCAGCTGGAAGGTGACGTGCCCGATGCCGCGCCGCTCCATTCGGTCGCGGATCTCGTCGAGCACCCGCTGGTGATGCGTCGGGTCGTCCAGAACGGCGTGTCCGCTGAGTGCCACGAATCCGCTCGTGAGCGTCCACACGTGCAGATCATGAACACTGTGAACGTTTGGGATCGACTGGAGGTCCCCGAGCACGTCCTCCATGTCCACGTGGGCCGGTACCATTTCGAGGAGCACGCCCGTGGCCTCCTTCACCAGACGCCAGGCACCCAGGACGATCAGGCCGGCAATCGCGATGGAGACGATCGCGTCGATGGGCGTCCAACCCGTCAGGAGGATCAGCGCGCCCGCCCCAATGGCGCCAATGGACCCGAGTAGATCGCCCAGGACGTGCAGGTAAGCGCCCCGCATGTTGAGGTTTTCGTGGGCGTGGCTGTGGAGCAGGCCCGCCCCGACCACGTTGACGATCAGCCCTACTCCCGCCACCGCCATCATGAGTGGCCCGTCGACCTCCTGCGGAGCGCCGAGCCGTCCCCAGGCCTCCCACACGATCCAGCCGCTCACCAGGAGGAGCGTCGCCCCGTTGACCAGCGCGGCGAGAATCTCCATGCGGACGTATCCGAACGTGCGGTCGGGGCTGGGCGGATGAAGCGCCATCCGCATCGCGATCAGGGAGAGCGCCAGAGCTCCCACATCGGCGAGCATGTGCCCCGAGTCGGCCAGAAGCGCCAGCGAGTTGGAGAGAACGCCACCGACCACCTCGGCCACCATGAACGCTGCGGTGAGGCCCAGTACGATCCAAAGGCGCTTCGATTGGGGACCCCGGTCCATCGCACCACCCGAATCGGGCCCCCCATGCGTATGGGCGAGGCCCTCGCCGAGTAACGATCCGTGCAGGTGCGCCATCCCTCAGATTTCTCCGTTTCCGGGCTCCGGCAAAACCGGCATCGCAAGTGCTCGCTTCAACAAAATCGGCCCACCGAGGATGCTACCGATGATCACCGCCATCCCTAGAGCCACGATGTCCGGCCCCACCGACGGGAATCTCTCCTCGATCAAGAGCACTAACCCCAGCGTGACACCGCCCTGAGAGATCAGACCCTGCCAGGTCTTGGCCCGAAGGTCGACGTCTGCGCCCGCGCGCTCCAGACCGATGCGCGCCCCCCTATAGGTGAGCCACGCGCGCCCCGAAAAAATAATCACGGCGGCCATCCAGAACTCCTGGATCGCCGCCAGTTCGAGTCGCGCGCCAGCCACGGCAAAAAATAATGCGAAGATCACGACCGAGACCGAATGGATACCCCGGATCATGCGATCGCCGGCGGGAGAGAGATTCTCTATGACAAACCCGGCCGCCACACCGGTGAGCAGAAGCTCCACCTGGAGGCGCTCCGCAAGCACCACCATCAGGTATGCGAAGAGGAAGGTGGCGAAAGGCGAGCGTGAACGATCCCGATCATCGCCGAGATAGAACGAGAACACCCAACCCAGCCCCGCCCCCAGGAGGAGTGCGCCGCCGACCTCACGCCCCAGCTCGACAAACGCGTGACTGTCCAGCTGCTCGCCGGGGATCAGGAGCGGCGCAACGACCGCCATCGTGAGGGTGAACAGCACGATGACGACGACGTCCTTCACGATGGTGACCCCCAGCACCACGTCGGCGAGCGGACCCGAGGCGTGGGTTTCCCCGATGACGGCGACCGTGAGATCGGGCGAGGAGTTCGCGGACCAGATGCCAAGGATCAGCGCCACGGCCAGAGTCCCGGTGAACGGGAGCGCGGCCAAGAACGGTACCAGGGGGCTGATCACCAGAATGAGTAGTGTCATCCCGCCCCAAACCACGCCGGTCACGGCCATCGTGGTATAAAGGATGTTTCGCGCCTGGGGTCTGAGCCGGGAGATTTTCAACTCCCCGCCGGCCAGAAGAGCGATGAGGACGAGCGCAAAGCTGTCGATCAGGGCTAAATCTTCGACCGCCTCGACAGAAATCATTCCGGAGACCGACGGCCCGGCGAGAATCCCCACGATCAAGTACCCCGTGAGGCGGGGGAGCCCTGCCGAGGCCGCCAGACTTCCGGTGACGTTGGCGATCAGGAGGATGAAGCCGAGGAGCACGGCCACCTCGGCTCCCGGAAATGCGGGAGGTGTGGCCGACAACGCGACGTAGGTGATCCCAAACAGGAGGAACAAGGTCAGGACGAGACCGATGATTCTCAAACCGTAGTTTCTGCCGTTTCGTGGGATCGAGGGGTACCGCACGCGAGGGGTTGCGCTTGGCTGCGACTGCCGCTCTCGTGTCCGTCAACCTATCCAGGAAACCACGCGAGTGCAGCCACCACAGCCATGACGCCTTTTGCCAAATCGGTGTACGCCCTGGTGTCGGCCATTCCCTCAGGCTCGGTAACATCCTACGGGATGGTGGCCGCGGCTCTGGGACGTCCCAGAGCCCCGCGGTCGGTCGGTGGGGCCCTTTCCGCCCTCCCGGAGGATCTCGACGTGCCGTGGTGGAGGGTGATAAGTGGCTCCGGCCGGATCTCCACATCCTCCATCCACCATACGGCGCAGATTCAGCGCGCCCTCCTCGAGGACGAGGGGGTGTGCTTTCCGGAGCGTGGGCGGATCGACCTGGACCTCTACGGCTGGTCACCGGAGTCCGGTCACATCGATCGCATTCTCCGGGAGGCCGACGCTTGAACCACCGCGCCACCGCCTTGGGCCTGATCCTGGGACTCGCGCTCGGACTCCTCGCCAGCGCTACCGACATCGGTGTGCTCGACCGCCTGGCAGCCGGGGTAGCGCCTCTGGGGACGCTGTTCATCAACGCGATCAGAATGGTGGTCATCCCGCTCGTGGTGACGACCCTCTTCGTCGGTGTCGCACGTCTCGCGAATCCGAAGACCGTGGGAAAGCTCGGCGGATCCGCCCTGGGCTTTTTCTGGGGAACGACCGTCCCCGCCATCGTCATCGGCATGGGTTTCATGACGATCGCGATGTCCATCTGGCCGGTGAACGTGGAGGTGCCCACCCCGGTAGAGAGCGCTCAGGAGCTCCCCGGCCTCCTCGACCTCGTCCTGAGCTTGATTCCGGCCAACCCATTCGCCGCCGCAGCGAACGGAGCCCTGCTCCCGCTGATCGTATTCACGCTACTCCTCGCCGCCGCGACGGGCGCCCTGGAGGAAGCACGTCGCCAGCGGCTGATCACTCTCGCCGAGGACACGAGCGCCATATTCGTCCGGCTCATTCACTGGATTTTGTGGACTGCCCCCGCCGGTGTGTTCGGACTCGCCGCACCAGTGGTCGCGCGGATGGGCCTCGATCTGCTCATCGGGTTGGCCGTGTTCGTGGGAACCGTGGTCGTCGGGCTGTTCGTGTTCATGGCCCTCTTCTACCTACCGGCAGTGCGTTTCCTTGGAAAGAAGGGAGTGGGCGAGTTCGTGCGGGGCGTGACCGGTAGCTATGTGATCGGCTTCTCGACGACGAGCTCGGTGGCCTCGCTCCCGGTCATGTTCGAGGATGCCGAGGCACTCGGCGTCTCACCCGCCGTATCGTCGCTGGTCCTGTCCTTGGGCGCGTCCATCAATCGCGCGGGCAGTGCTCTCTTTCAGGCCGGAGCGGTGGTGTTCCTCGCAGCCCTCTACGGCGTGCCGCTCCCGCTCACCACCCTCGTGAGCGTCGGGTTCGTGGGATTCGTGGTCGCCATGTCGGTGGCTCCGGTGCCCTCGGCCAGCATCGTAACGCTGGCTCCCATCCTCGAGGCTGCCGGAGTGCCGTTGGCTGGCCTGGGTCTCCTCCTCGGAATCGACCGGGTTCCGGACATGTTTCGCAGCGCGACCAACATCACCGGACACGTCGCCGCGGCGGTGACAGTTGAGGGACTGGTGGGAAGTGGGGTCTCGGCCGGTAAAGCAGCTGTGGTGGAGTCGGCCTAAGCGTTCAGCTCCTCGAGCACGTCCGTGGGCGACAGCGCCGGAATCGGAGAACGGCGATAGTCACTCGTGTTCCGCGTGGCAATGAATGAGGCGCCGCACGCGCTCGCTGCTGCGACCTGGAGCGCGTCCTCGAAATCTTTCATCGGCAGCTGCGCTGCGAAACGAAGTGCATCGGTGTCGGACGGTGCAACGGTCAGGAAGCGCGTCAACCCGACGAGAAACTCCCGGGTACTTTGCCGTCCACGAGCGGGCGACACGAGGTAGTAGAAATTCGACAACGAATGCCACGCGACGAAGGCCCTACGTTGGCGGATCTCGAGGTAGTCGAGCAGCTCCGCGGCCGGCCCTGCGTGCGGATCCCGATCCAGTGCCAGATCGACAAGTACGTCGGTGTCGATGAGGATCACAGGTACTTTCTTGCGAGCGCGCCGTACCTGGGATCTTCGCGCTCGGCCGGTACGAACTTACCCCGCCAGCGCGACGCAAAGGATGGACCCTCCCCCGAAACCAGATCGCGTAGCTCCGTCTCGATCAGCGACGAAAGCGAAACACCCTGCGATCGGGCATATCGCTTTGCCATCGGCACGAGGCCGCTGTCCACCGTTATCGTGAGTTTTTGTTTCATGTTCGGCATATTCATAGGTGCACACGTATACGTATGATAGACTATGGCATACGTATTGACGTGTCTTCATGCAAGATCGAGAGGGACCCTAATAGAGTTGGGAGCCTGATTCAGCCCGTAGCAGAAATGGGAGCGCCCTTGGTCACCGCCATCGCGCCACTGCGTGCGAGCGCCTCGACCGGGGCGATCCCGGCAACGTCAACCAGGAAGCGGTCGATCTCTGACCCTCCGCCGATCAACTCGACGGTGAAGTACCCGCCGGAGTCATCGAGAATCCGGCCGCCGAACGTCTCCACGAGGGACTTGAGCTGCTCCTCCTCCTGTCCACCCTTTGCGAGTCGCAGCTTGAAGAGAGCCAACTCCCGCTCGATGTGATCCGTTCCGGTCATGTCCACGATGTTGACCACATCCACCAGCTTGCCGAGATGTTTCGAGATCTGTTCGACAACGGCGTCCGAGCCCACCGTGACGACCGTGAGCCGCGAGACGGTCTCGTCATCGGTGGGTGCGACGTTGAGGCTCTCGATGTTGAAGCCTCTGGTCGAGAACAGGTTGGTGACGCGGGAGAGTGCCCCCGCCTCGTTCTGAAGCAAAACGCAAATGATATGCCGCATCTGGAGACGCCTAGAAGATTCAGTGTCCGAGTCAGAAAACGCAGGGCAATGCTGTTTCGTCGGTCAGGCAACTCTCGCTGGGAAGCGCCCCTCTTGCAATACACGGCGCGTCATCCACCTTTCTGAGTCGACCAGGCAACCCTCCGAATCTCAAGATTCAAAGATGGACGTGGAAACTCAAGCGAAGCCGGCACACGCCCTGGCGGGCACGATCATGAGCGGCGCCGAGATCATCATACAGGTGCTCGCGGACGAAGGCGTGCGGACCATCTTCGGATACAGCGGGGGCGCGATCCTACCGACGTACGACGCGGTATTCCGCTACAACCAAGCACACGCTGAGGACGGGAAGGAGCCGATGCCGCTCATCGTCCCGGCCAACGAGCAGGGCGCCGGCTTCATGGCGGCCGGGTACGCCCGCGCCAGCGGAAGCGTCGGAGTCGCCATCGTCACCTCCGGCCCTGGCGCGACCAACTGCGTGACGCCGGTGCGGGACTGCATGGCCGATTCCGTGCCGATCGTGGTCATCTGCGGGCAGGTGCCGCGGGCAGCCATCGGCACGGACGCATTCCAGGAAGCGCCCGTCACTGCGATCATGGGGTCGGTGGCCAAACACGTCTTCCTGGTCACGGACCCCGAGAGTCTCGAGTCCACCGTCCGCACAGCGTTCGATATCGCCCGGACCGGGAGGCCCGGACCGGTCGTGGTGGACATCCCCAAGGACGTGCAGAATTGGGAAGGGCCGTTCCAGGGTGAGGGGGTTCTGCCCATCCCCGGTTATCGCCACCGGCTTCATGTGGTCGAATCCAACACGTTGGACGACGAGCAATGCGCTGAGTTCTTCACCATGCTGGCGGAGAGCGAGCGCCCGCTGATCTACGCCGGCGGGGGCGTGATCAACGGTAACGCGGCGGCGGAGCTCAAGGCGTTTTCGCGAACGTTCGGCATTCCCGGTGTCACGACGCTCATGGGACTGGGCGGCCTCGACACCACAGAACCGCTGTGCCTTCACATGTTGGGAATGCACGGTACGGCACACGCGAATTACGCGGTCGACGACTGTGACCTGCTCATCGCCGTCGGCGCGCGCTTCGATGATCGGGTTGCCGGTGACCCGCCCAAATTCGCACCCCAGGCGCGCTACGTCCTCCACTTCGACATCGACCCCGCGGAGATCCATAAGGTCAAGCCCGCAGACTGGCACCACGTCGGCCTTCTCAAGGACGCCCTGGAAACCCTGATGGAGTACGGGCGCAAGACCGATTTCAAGGCGGATTATTCAGCTTGGCACGCGGAAGTGGCGGAGCTCAAGACCACCTACGCTCTGAACTACGACCGGGAGAGCGACCTCATCCAGCCCCAGTACGTGATCGAGACGATGAACCGCATCACAAAGGGCGAGGCGATCATCTCGACCGGAGTCGGCCAGCACCAGATGTGGGCCGCACAGTACTCGGACTTTCGGGAGCCGCGCCTTTGGCTCACCTCCGGCAGTATGGGCACGATGGGATTCGGTCTCCCCGCCGCCATCGGCGCGCAGTTCGCTCGCCCTGAAAAGCTGGTCATCGACGTGGACGGCGACGCGAGCATCCGCATGAACCTCGGTGAGTTCGAGACCGTCACCACCTACGACCTGCCGATCAAGATCATGGTGCTGAACAACTTCGGTGACGGCATGGTCATGCAGTGGCAGCGGCTCTTCTTCAAGGGCCGTCTCTCGGCGAGCGACAAGTCACTCAGGAAAAAGAATTTCGTGAAGAGCGCCTTGGCCGACGGTTTCGAGTACGCAAAACGTCTCGACCGCAAGGAAGACGTACCGGCCGTTCTGGAGGAATTCCTGAGCTTCGAGGGT
>SMUZ01033482.1_pt1 | contig 11616 bp, 10 predicted proteins | sample 2456421 | NCBI WGS metagenome assembly SMUZ01 (sample SAMN11095932, study PRJNA526329) | marine sediment metagenome | biome: Marine sediment; feature: Surficial sediment; material: Deep marine sediment; isolation source: Hadal surficial sediment | place: Pacific Ocean | collected 2014-11 | depth... | reverse complement strand
GTCCCTGCGAGCTTTGGCGAACGCAGGTGGTGGCAGATTTGCAGTGTTGTCCGCTGATGACCGCGATCTCGACGTACTGCTTTCAGGAGAAGTCATTGCGGCCGCTGCAAGCGAGGCGTCTCTTGCAACGGACCGTTGGCGTGAAGAAGGCCCATGGTTATTGCTGTTGCTATTGCCGTTCGCCGCCCTGGCGTTTCGTCGTGGTTGGGTATTGATGGTGCTGGTCTTCGTTCTACCGCTGCCGCAGCCGGCCGCAGCGTCGCTCTGGGATGACTTGTGGCTCAACAACAATCAGCAGGCACAAAAGCAACTGCGCGACGGCAATGCGGCAGAAGCGGTCGAATTATTTGATGACGCCGAGTGGCAGGCCGTGGCACGTTATCGCGCCGGTGATTTTGCTGGCAGTGCTGTGCAGTTTGCACAGCAGGATGACTCCCGCAATGTCTATAACCATGGCAATGCGCTGGCGTTGCAGGGCGAACTGGATGGCGCGATTGCCGCTTATGGACGGGCTTTGGCCGCAGATCCAGATGACGACGACGCACAGTACAATCTTGAACTTGTCGAGAGCCTGAAGGAACAACAGGACCAGGAGCAGCAGAATCAGGGCAACGATCAGCAGTCAACAGAAAATCCGGGCGGTGAGGGCGAGCAGTCAGACGCCGAGAGCGGTACGGACCAGCAAGGCTCGGAAAGCGATTCGCAGTCACAGAGCGGCGCGACGGAAAATGATGCGCCGCTGCGTGACGACGCAGAACAAAACGACGAAGACTTGAAGGCTTTGCAGGACGAATTGCGGCGCGCTGCCGAGCAGGCCGAGGCGAATGAGCAGCCGCAACAGCCTACCGAGGCAGAACTCGCAGCGCTGCGTCAGCAACAGGAACAGCAGCAGGCAATGGAACAATGGCTGCGACGTGTGCCGGATGATCCCGGGGGCTTGCTGCGACGCAAGTTCCGGCACCAATATCAGCGTACTGGCAGGGATCAGGATGGCAACAGTGTGTGGCCCGATGATGAGGTACAACCGTGGTGAAGTTTGCAGGCAGATTATTGCCCAATACGTTACTGACCATTTGCACGCTGCTTATGGCAACGTCGGCGGCTGCAGCAGGCGTAACAGCAAGCGTTGATCGTTCGTCGGTCGACCTGAATGAGTCGTTCATGCTTGAGATCGTGGCCGACACCAATATCAAAATGGAGCCTGACTATTCGGTCCTCGACGAAAAGTTCTACCGGGGCCAGGTCAGCACACTCAGTAATACCTCCTTTATTAACGGTCAGATCAGGCAGAGTCGCACCTGGACGATTACGTTGATGGCGCGGGCCACGGGGAACCAGGAAATTCCGGCAATTTCCATTGGGACCGAAACGACGCAACCCTTGAGCATCGTCATTAACGAACCGGTGAATGCGCCGCCGGGAGAGGCGGACGTGTTTGTCACGAGTGAGGTCGATCAGTCTGAAACCTATGTGCAAGCGCAGATTCTCTATCGCCTCAAGGTCTATCGGGCAGTTGCTACGCGGCAGCAGGTATTGCGAAATGGTGGAATTACGGGCGTCGAAGTGCTGGTTGAGACAGCCGGCGATGAGCGCACGTATGAAGCGGTGCTCAATGGCAAGGCATACAACGTCGTTGAGCGCGTTGTGGCGATATACCCGCAGGAAAGCGGCCAGATATCCATTAGCCCGGCGCGCTTCGAAGCGCGTGTGTTGCGCGACGGTCGTATTACAGGGCGCAAAGTATTCGAGTCTGACGCACATACAATTACTGTTCTGCCTATTCCGGCACCACCCGCTGACTACCCGGATGCAATCTGGTTGCCGGCGAGGGACGTCGTACTGAGCGAAGAGTGGTCCAGAGATCCAACAGAAATCAGTGCCGGCGAGCCCGTTACCCGGCACATCACGACAAGTGCGCTGGGACAACTCGAAACGCAAATACCGGCATTGCAGCCGCTGGTGGTCGAAGGCCTCAACGTGTATGCCGACAAACCCGATCTAAGTCGGCGGATCGAAGCCGGGGGTATACGCGGAATACGCCAGGATCGGTATGCAATCATTGGCAATCGGGGCGGCGCAATAGAAATTCCGCCAATCGAAGTGCCCTGGTGGAATATCGAGGTCGGCGAGTGGCGTGTGGCGCGGCTGCCATCCAGAACCATTCACGTCGAGGCGGTCGATGCACCGCTTGCTTTGCCAGCGGCAGAGCCTCTCGTTGCTACGGCGGCAGAAGACGAGGTCCAGGAAGCGCTGCCTAGCCCGGTGGCAGACGGTTTCTGGAAGCAGGCCAGCCAGCTGCTTGCCGCTGTCTGGTTACTCACGATCTTCGCGTGGTGGTGGTCGTCACGCAGCACGCAAACCGAGACCAGGGAGCCGGCGCCTCCGCCAGTCTACAAAATCCAGGCGAAGATTCTGCACGCGGCTCGCAAGGCCGCAAAAAACGGAGACAGGGCAGCTGTGCGTTCGGCGATAATCAAATGGGGTCGATTGCAGTGGCCTGACGGCGCGCCGCGCAGTGTTGGCGAATTCGCCGGCCGCGTATCATCGCCGCTCAGCGAGGAGCTCAGGAACTTATCGTCGGTTAGTTACGGTCCTTTGTTAAGCGACTGGGACGGTCAGGCTTTGGCCAAAGCGCTACGGTCAATCAGCGTGCTGGTAGAAGATGACAAGGTGACAGCGCGAGACCCGCTGCCACCCCTGATGCCGTCTGGCACCTGATGCGAGGCTAGGAGCCGGCGCTGTCCGTGACAGCAGTGCCCATGACTGCGGGTCGGAGTGACTCCAGGATCGCGGCCACTTCCGCTACGACGACGTCATCATTGACGTTGGATTTTACCGCCGTCAGAACGTCGGCAACGGCCGAGTCGAAGTCGGCGACCGACAAACCCATTTCGCTGTGAGTCGACGTCATATCACGACCCTCGTAATTGGCGGGTCCGCCAGTACCGGCCACCAAAAAAGCTACTACGTTTGTGGCCAGACGGTCGAGGTCCACATCATCGAAGTAGTGAGAAATCGCCGGGTTTTTTTGATGCAGCGCGATCAGGTCTTCGACTATTTGAGTAATGCCGTCAGAGGATCCCATGCGCTCGTAAAGTGTTGGTCCCGCGACAGCCTCTTCGTCACCTGCAAGAACGGACATCGTGATCATGTTCGATGCGATAACGAGCGTGCAAACGCCAACAATTCTCAGAGTCTTCCAATTCATTTTCTTGTTCTCCCTATTAGTTCTGGCTACTTATTTGTGTATACGTTGGACCGTTACCAATGTCCGACGTTAGCCATCGACGTCCAGGGTTCCTGTGGCGCCAGCGCCTCGCCTCGCTGCAGTAGTTCGATCGAAATATTGTCCGGGGAGCGCACGAAAGCCATGTGTCCATCGCGTGGCGGCCGGCATATGGTAACCCCTTCATCCATGAGCTTCTGACACAGTGCGTAAATGTCGTCGACCTGGTACGCGAGGTGGCCGAAGTTGCGGCCTTCAGTGTATTCTTCCGGGTCCCAATTGTGGGTTAGTTCGACCTGCGCGTCTTGATCGCCGGGTGCCGCAAGAAAAACGAGGGTAAAGCGCCCTTGTTCACTGTCATAGCGTCGCAGTTCCTGCAAGCCCAGCTTGTTGCAGTAAAAGTCCAGTGATGTATCGAGATTGTTGACGCGCACCATGGTGTGCAGGTATTTCATCGCATTGCTCCGCGTTGGACTCGTGTCGAGTTTGAATCCACAATGGTCGTTGATCACCGCGTTGTGGACAATACGTGAAAGATATTCGCACAATCACATTCGACCTTGACGATACGCTATGGGAGATACACCCGGTTATCAAGCGTGCGGAACAGCGCCTGTATGCGTGGCTCGGTGAGCATTATCCGCGCATCACCGATATGTATTCAATCGAAGATATTCGCGCGATACGCGAGCAGGTCATCAATGAAATACCGGATCAGGCGCATGACCTGACGTTCCTCAGGCGTGTTGTGCTGGAGCGGATTGGAACGGCGGCAGGCTACGACACGGATTTTATCGATGCCGCATTCGATGTTTTTGACGAGGTTCGCAACGACGTCGATATTTTTCCCGGTGTTATTCCTGCGCTTGAATCGCTGCGCGAGCACTATGTATTGATCGCGGTTACGAACGGCAACGCGAACCTCGACAAAATCGGCATACGCTACCTGTTTCACGATGTTGTGACGGCAGTGTCGGCAGGAGCCGCGAAACCTGCCCGCAAAATATTCGACGCCGCCGTTCTTGCTGGAGGGGCAAACGCCCGGCAAACACTGCATGTCGGCGATCATCCTGAATTCGACGTGAACGGTGCTCGTGACGCGGGACTGAAGACAGCCTGGGTAAACCGCGGCGGTGAGCAGTGGCCGGCCGAGTCGGAAGTGCCGGATGTTGAGGTTGCTGAGGTCGGCGAGTTGGTGAGCCTGCTCGTCGATGATCTCGGGCGCCGCGAGTTGTGACCGGGCCTGACTGTCCGCTGATCCTTTACGTTCCGGGACTACTGCCAAAACCGGAACCAGAGATACATCGCGACGCATTGCTGCGCTGCTTGCTTGCAGGAGTGCGGCGCATTGACGCACCGATTGCAGAAGACATTGAAGCTAGTGTCGGCAGTTTCGATATCGTCTCGTGGACCTATGACTTCTATCGCAGGCATCGCGATTTCAACATCGACCAGGCAGCAGTCGAGGCAGTGATTGCCCAATCCGAGGCGAACGCACGGGATATCGCCGAGGCCAACGCGTGGACGCGGCGGCTCACGCGCTGGATTTATAAACTCGGCGACAGGCTGCCTTTTCTGATTCCGCATCTGGTCAGTGAGCGCACCGAAGTACACTTGCGGGATTTGCGTCGTTATACGCGCAACGAAAATGATATTGCCGAGCATACGCGCCGCATGCTCAAAATCCCGCTCAGGGCTGCTGCTGAAATAGATCGCCCAATCTTGCTGATTGCCCACAGCATGGGTTCGATCATTGCTTACGATGCGCTTTGGCAGCTTAGCCATGAACATCGCGAGCACCTGCGAGTTGATCTGCTCTTAACGATGGGCAGCCCGCTCGGACAACGCATGATGCAAAAACAGATAAAAGGGAGCGCGGCGGAAGGTGCGGAGCGTTACCCAACGAATGTGAGGCATTGGAGAAATCTCTCCGCGATCGGCGATCTGACCGCGATCGACCCCTCGCTGCGAAACGATTTCGCAGAAATGCTCGACCTCGGCCTCCTGGAGAGCTTTGCAGATGAAGAGTTGTTGAACTATTTTCGCCTCAACGGTGAGCTGAACGTTCACTCGGAGTATGGCTACCTCGCAAATAAGAAGACCTCGCTCACCATCTCGAAATGGTGGCGAGGCCATGTATCTGCTTTTGCCTGAAAGTGTTCTGCCCTTAAAGGATGGCTAGCTTGCGTCTAAATTCGGCTTGATGCGAATATCGATGCGGCGATTACGCGCTCGCCCGGCGGCCGTTTCGTTGCTGGCAACAGGACGGGTTTCGCCGTAGCCGGTGGCGATCAGGCGATACGACGGAATCCGCATGGCGTTGATCATGTACTGCTGAACTGACTCGGCGCGTGCTTGCGACAGTTTTTGATTGAGAGCATCGCCGCCATGAGCGTCAGTATGACCTTCGATAGTCAGCTCGCTGCGTGGAAATACGTCGATTGCTTTCTCGACTTTGGCGAGAAGATCGAAATTCTCCGGCTTGATCTGCGATGCGCCGCTGTCGAACGTCAGGCCGACGAGCCGCAAAAAGACACTGTCACCTTCACGGAAGACGCGTGCCTCATAGGATGAGAACATTTTCTCGACCTGCTTGAACTGTTGCCTTACGCGAGCTTGCGCTTCAAGACGTTTTACCAGTGCGGCACGCTCGGCCGTCGCTCCGCCGAGACGTTCATCGAGTGCGCGCAATTCTTCTTCCAGATCCGCCAGGCGAACCGTGTCTTCAGACTTTTCCTGGTTGAGACGCTGCAACTCATTGCGCTCCTCCTCGAAGTACTCCACGAGTTCCCGCGTGAGATCGTCCGGACCTTCTGCCATGTCCGGCACTGCATCGGCGACACCGGCTATAGCCTTCAGCGGTTGCTCCCAAGCCAATATGAGTTGCTCAGTAGTCAGATCCTTGTCACGCACCCGTCGCACTACTTCCGAAAGGTAGAGGGCGTGCTTTGCCTCGTAGTTGGCTTGCATCGCGAGACTACGGGGCAGATCAGAGTCGTAGCGATTCTCATTGAGTTCTCTGTCGGCGTCGGCGAGCAGTCGTTTCGCCTTGTTGAGCGTTATCGGCGCATAGCGCCCAACGCGTGCACGGTCTGCGTCGGCCAGCAATTGACGAGTCTTGTTCAGATATTGTGCCTTGATCGCGATCAGTTCGGCTTCACGGTAAAGGCTCGTCGCGTCAACGTCCCGTTTTCGTGCGTTCTTGAGGTCGCCGCGTTCGATTAGCTGGATCGCCCGTACGAATTTCTTGTTTGCCGCGATCCAGGTATCCGTTGCGAGTTCGGGCGCGCGCGCGTTTGCGCCGTCCTGTCGGCTCTTCCTGGATTGCGAAAGTACGGTTCTGGCGAGCTGCGCGGTCTTCGCAGCCGTCTTGAAGTACTTGGTCGCGTCCGCAGCATTCGAGCGCACGTACTCGATGTTGCGGCCACGCCGCAGAGCGTCTTCGGCAGTGCGATATTCTCTCATGCCGCTTGCGTAGCTTTTCGGCGCGAAGTCTTTTGCCTCAACGGCATCGGCAGAGGCTTTCGCCGCATCAGCGTCTTTGAAGAAGGTTCGTCGGAGTTCATCCTGGGCATAGCCGCTGCCGGCGGCGAGCAGCATCAGGCTCAAAATGACCAATTTTACAATGCTGTGTTTGGCGAACATGAAGTCAATTCCCGTAGTAGCTGGTCCGATTTCTGCCGATATGATGGCAGAGAAAAATTGATGTTACATATGCTGCGACCACAAATCTGTGCAGTGTGTTCATTAATCCATCAAATTTGAGCGAATTTTGGCTCTGCGTGTGACTTGTGTCCATGTTTTGACAATCTGTTCGCGGCGACCGGAATTATGTGCCGTGGCTCACAGATACCTCGATCCGGGTGGCGTAGATTGGATGCATGTCCGCTAAGTACTACACGCAGTTCCTATTGACCGATGCCGATTATCGCGGTGGCAACGAGTTCTGCGGGGTTATCGAACTGAACTACCCGATGGAACAGGATTCCGAGCGTAAGGACATTGAGGCGATTCTGGCCCGAAACTTTGACCTGCGGGAGAGCTCCGTAAGGCTGGTTAGCTGGTCGAGATTACACTGAATTTATCGGCGTCTATTTACTGTCTTCCCCCTGATTTTCCCGGCTTCGGCCGGGAGTTTTTTGTCCGCTATTTATGCGACAATGCGTCCCCCTGACTGGTGACCCATTGACACACGCATGGCAAAGTCAAACAAATTCTTCCGCGGCATACCCGTCGTTCAGAGTGGCCAGAAGTACGCAACAGAAGCGGGCTTCTCGGCTATTAAGAACGGCGTCAAAGCCCATAGCGGCAGCGCGCCGCTGCTACGTGGGGACAAGCCCAGGTGGCTGCGCGCGAAGATGCCAGCGGGTGCGGGCTACTCGAACACGCGGCGGATAGTCCATGAGCATGGTCTGAGCACAGTGTGCGAGGAGTCCATGTGTCCGAATATCGGCGAGTGTTGGAATGCCGGTACGGCGACGATCATGGTGCTCGGCTCGGTCTGTACTCGGGCCTGTCGCTTTTGTGCCGTCGATACCGGTAACCCAAAAGGCTGGCTGGATGCTGACGAACCACGCAACTGTGCGCGTGCTGTTCAGTTAATGGGGCTCGAGTATGTCGTTATCACGTCGGTAGACAGAGACGACCTGATCGATGGCGGTGCATCGCACTATGCAGAATGCGTCAGGGAGATCAAGAATCTCAATCCAAACACGGCGGTGGAAGCATTGACGCCCGACTTCTGTGGTGTCGAAGAACACGTGGAACTCGTCGTGGATTCCGGTCTGGAGGTATTCGCGCAAAATATAGAGACCGTGCGGCGGTTGACTCACCCGGTGCGCGACCCGCGCGCAGGCTACGAGCAGACGATTGCGGTGCTGCGGCACGCCAAAGCACATCGGCCGGATGTGCTGACCAAGACCAGCCTGATGCTCGGCCTCGGTGAGCGTGACAACGAGATCATGCAGACCATGGATGACCTTCGCGACGCCAACGTCGACATTCTGACGCTGGGGCAATACTTGCGGCCAACACCGCATCATCTACCGGTTGAGCGTTACGTTACGCCGGACGAGTTCGTAGCCTATCGTCTTGAAGGGCTGGACAAAGGCTTCATTGAGGTTGTCGCGGGTCCGATGGTGCGTTCAAGTTATCGTGCCGAGCAGGTTCTGCAGAAGAACAACGTCGGCATCGCCGTATGACTCAGTTCCTGGCCGAATACGGTCTGTTTCTTCTCAAAGTGATAACCATAGTCGCTGGCGTGGTGGTGGTTATCGTGGTTGCCGCATCAGTTGGACGCAAGGTTTCACACGAGGGGCTTGAGGTTGATAACCTCAATAAGAATTACGAGTTGTTGGCCGCAACGCTGCGCGATGCCATCCTGAGCAAAGACGAACGCAAGAAAGCTGCGAAGGCCAAGAAAAAGCAAGACAAGGCAGCCGCCAAAGAAGAGTCAACCCGACCACGCAGCTTCGTGATCGATTTCAAGGGCGACCTGAGGGCCAGCGCCGTTGCATCACTCCGCGAGGAGGTCAATGCAGTGCTTGAGGTGGCAATCGACGGTGACGAAGTTATCGTTCGCCTCGAGAATCATGGCGGTGTTGTGCACGAGCACGGTTTGGCTTCGTCGCAACTGGCACGCATTCGCGATCGCGGCATGCCACTTATCATCTGTGTCGACAAGGTAGCTGCGAGCGGCGGCTATTTGATGGCGTGTGTTGCGACAAAAATTTACGCGGCGCCGTTTGCGATTCTCGGTTCGATCGGGGTGCTTGCACAAATCCCGAACTTCAACCGCATGCTCGATAGTCACGGTATTGATTTCGAGCAGATCACTGCCGGAAAATACAAACGTACCGTCACAATGTTCGGTGAGAATACGGACGAAGACCGGGCGAAGCTCAAGGAAGAACTTGAAGACGTGCACGCCCTGTTCAAGGCCGCGATTGCGCAGTACAGGCCGGAACTCGATCTTGACAAGGTTGCGACGGGTGAACACTGGTACGGTACGCGCGCATTATCCTTGGGTCTTGCCGATGAATTACGGACCAGCGATGAAGTACTGAGCGATCGTGTGGCGGAGCGCGATCTGTATTCGCTGAGCTACAAGATCAAGCAGCCCTTGCAGAAACGCTTGCTGGCGAGCATCGACAGCGCTGTGGAAAAAGTCGACGCGGTTGGCTGGCGCCGCAGGTTCGAGTCGCGACTGCCGCGCTAGAATCTTGTCAAGGCGATGTTGAACTGATTCCGGCCGCGCCGGTCGAAGCATGGACAGGTTTCCGATGCCGTGAGGCGTTATAATACTCCGGTCACTCGAGGAGTTTCATGATCATGCGTCGTTTTAAGTGTTTGATAGCGTTGGTTTTTGCGGCCTTAGTAGTCGTCGCATGCTCGACATCGCCGACCGGCCGGACGCAAATTATCTGGAAATCCGATGCCGAGATGGAGGCTCAGGCGGCGCAGGCATTCAATGCAATGCGTGCATCGGCTCCCTTGTCCACGAATCGCGCGAAGATCGATTTCGTAGCGTGTGTTGCGCAGGCTGTCGTTGAGATTCTCGACCCGCCTTATAGTGAATACGAGTGGGAACTGGCGGTGTTTGACGAAAAGAGCGTGAATGCCTGGGCGATGCCGGGTGGAAAAATCGGCGTCAATACAGGGATACTTGAAATTACAGAAAACCAGCATCAGCTTGCGTCCGTAATGGGCCATGAAATTGCGCACGTAACAGCACGCCATTCGAACGAGAAAGCGTCGCGAGCATCACTGACGGGTATCGGCATTGAGGCGCTGGCTGTAATCCTCGGCGGTGGCTATTCGGGCGGTGCTTACACGGCAAGCCAGGCGATGCATGCGGGCGCCGCATTTGGATTGTCGTTGCCGCATAGTCGCAGCCAGGAGACGGAGGCGGATGTCATCGGTCTCAAATACATGGCAAAGGCGGGTTTTGACCCACGGGCGTCCGTTGACTTGTGGCAGAACATGGCCGCGTTGTCCAAAAAGAGCCCGCCGGAATTTCTTTCGACGCACCCCACGAATGATACGCGAATCGAAAATCTGATTTCGGAATGGCAGGAGACTTTGCCCATTTACAACAAAGCAAGAGAAGATGGCAAGGATCCGCAATGCGAGAAGAATTGGTAACCTCATCTCGAGCACCGTTGCTTATTGCGCTGTTGCTTGGCGGCGGCTGCGCGACCTACGACGCGGATATTGCGTTGGAACACCAGCCGGCACAGGACCCCAACGATCCAAACAGATTCGTACTGTTGTCAGCTGAGCAGTCAGTCGTGGGTGAACCGCAGGTGGTTTTTACCCACGCCGAGGATACCTTGTCGGATCTCGCGCGCACCTACGGCCTCGGATATGACGAAATAGTCGCAGCAAACCCCAATGTTGACCCGTGGTTACCGGGTGAAAACACCCCTGTGCTTTTGCCGACCCAATATGTATTGCCGGATGCACCACAGCGCGGTGTCATACTGAATATTGCGACGAAGCGATTGTTTTATTTTCCGGCGACCGTTGCAGGCGAGCAGCGGCTGGTACTTACTTTTCCGATTGGAATTGGCAGGGTTGGCTGGGAAACGCCACTTGGCGATACAACCGTGACATCCAAGGCAACCAATCCGCACTGGTGGGTACCTGCATCTGTGCGAGCTGAACACGCCGAAATGGGCAATCCGTTGCCCGCTATTGTGCCACCGGGTCCGGATAATCCGCTGGGTTTGCACGTGCTCAAGCTGGCTATGCCGGGCTACCTGATACACGGCACCAATCAGCCGTATGGCGTTGGCATGCGGGTCAGCCACGGCTGCATCCGCCTGTATCCAGAGAATATTGAGACCCTGTACGCGCTCGTGGACATCGGTGAGCCTGTCACCATCCTCAATGAGCCGTATCAGATGGGTCAACAGGACGGAGCCCTTTTCTTCGAGGCGCACCAGCCGCTGGAAGATGACGCGATGTCGCCCGAAGAGCGCCTGGTCCTGTTGTTTGACAGTCATGTGGACGTAGGTGGGCAGCCTCTCAACGATCATCTCAGGGCGCACGTCATGTCATTGTCTCGAGATCCCCATGGCGTGCCCATCAGTGTCGCACTGTATGACGCAAGTGAAGTGCTCACCCGGGCGCGCGTCGTGCACAACATCGTACAACCGGACCCAAACGAGCCAACGCTTAGCGAGGTTCGCGAAATGATAGATAGCCTGATGGACGAAACACTCTAGGGAAGCTCTCTCCCGGGTTTGCGTCAGTCGAAATACCTCATGAATTCTGCCGGAATGTTCTGCGGTGACGTTGGCCTGTCTGCAGCGACGGCCAGTGGCCTGGAATTGTAAGTGTTCCAGAACAGGTAGCTGCCCGCGTTGTAGTCATCAGCTTGCATATCG
>SMUZ01041775.1_pt1 | contig 11630 bp, 9 predicted proteins | sample 2456421 | NCBI WGS metagenome assembly SMUZ01 (sample SAMN11095932, study PRJNA526329) | marine sediment metagenome | biome: Marine sediment; feature: Surficial sediment; material: Deep marine sediment; isolation source: Hadal surficial sediment | place: Pacific Ocean | collected 2014-11 | depth 0-1... | reverse complement strand
TCCCGGCCGTCCCGAACGCCGCCGGAGTGGACGTGCCGTCCTACACGCTGAAGCTGGTTAAGAACCTGGTCGAGCCGAAACCGGTCAGGGAATTCGATTGCCGGGAAAAGGTCTATTTGATGACGACCTGGTTCAAGGTGCACGGCCCGCACCGCGTCACCGCACGCTGGTTCAATCCCGAAGGGATGTTGCAGGACGAAGGTCATCTGGACTTCGTCGCGCAACACGACCAAACCGACGGCTGGCTGGCTCTGGAATTTTTAAACGTGGAAAACCCCGCGGGGTCGACGCATCTCAACGCGGAGGTGGCGAAGTTTTACGGCCAGTGGAAGGTGCGGGTTCTGCTGGACAACAACTTTCTGGAAGAGCGGGAATTTTTCGTGCGGTGCAAATAACACGGAACGTCAATCGGCATCGCCGTCATCAAACGACTCCGAAAAACGGTCCTTCATTTTGCCCAGGTCTTTTTTGTTCCTCTGAACTTTCTTTAAGAGAGACCGCAACTCCGGTTCCGGAAACAATTCGTTGAGATCGGTCTCCTCTTCCGGGAACAACGGGTTCAGGTCGATTTCTTCTTCTTCGGCGGCGGGATCGGTTTCCACGCCTTCGGGGGCGGGAATCTCCGCGTTTAAAGATTCCTCCGATGCAGGCTGGGGCGGGACGGGTTCCTGTTCGATCATCACAAAGCTCCTTCCTCGATACTTACCACATACTACTTAAATTCATTCACCGGCACAAGCCCGGGCAAGGCCCGGCGCTAATTTAGCAGGAGCAGAATGGCGCGATTGAACCGTTAACTTCGCATTCAAAAGCACCTAAAATATTCTTACCGGGCTTCAAAACCGGGTCAGGTAAACGCCCATGAACGTGGCGAAGACGATCGCGCCGAGGGTGATGCCGCCCAGATACTTCATCTTCTCCAGCGTCGGGCGGACCAATGCGCGGTTTTCCGGCCGGAGGTCCAGGTGCGCGATTTGGGCACGCAGGCCGAAGGTCTGGTACAGGCTCAATAGAAACGCCCCGGCCACAAAGATCAGTTTGATGCCGAGGATATTGTAATACCCTTCCTTGAGGTTGACCTGCTCGGTGTAATTTTCCATCATGTAATACACCCCGGAGCCGATCAACACCAGCAGAGAGACAAACACCGTCGGCGCCAGCAGTTCGATGAGTTTATACGGGACGGAATGCTCGTCCAGCGAGTCGCTGCTTTTCGGGTCGTAGACGCGGGGCCAAAACAGGACCAGCACGAACACACTGCCTCCCGCCGCCACCACCGCGGCCATCAGGTGGACGAACATGATGATCGTGTCGGTCATGATGAGAGATTTTTCAGGTAATCGATGAGCAGGCGGACGCCGTAGCCGGACCCGCCTTTGGGCACATAGGGTTTTTCGTTGGAGGTCCAGGCGGTGCCCGCGATGTCGAGATGCGCCCAGGGGTAATCGCCGGTAAACGGTTTCAGAAACGCCGCGCCGGTGATCGTTCCGGCGCCGACCCCCTTGGACGCGATGTTTTTAAGATCGGCGATATCGCTCTTCACGGCCTTTTCGAATTCTTCGTACAAAGGCAACTCCCACATGCGCTCGCCGGTGGCGTCTCCGCTCTGGATCAATTGCTGAATCAATTTTGAATCGGTGCCCACCACCGCGCAGGCGACGTGCCCCAGCGCCATGATCACCGCACCGGTCAGGGTGGCGAGATCGATCAGCACTTTGGGTTTGTAACGTTGCGCATAAATCAGCGCATCCGCCAGAATCAGACGGCCTTCCGCGTCGGTGTTCAGCACTTCGATGGTCTGGCCGTCGGCGGCGGTGAGGATGTCTCCCGGCTTGATGGCGGAGCCTCCCGGCATGTTTTCGGTGGCGGGGACGATGCCGACGACGTTGACCTTGAGTTTCAGACTCGCCGCCGCCTGCAGGGTGCCGAGGGTGACCGCGCCGCCCGACATGTCGAACTTCATCTCGTCCATTCCCGCGCCGGGTTTCAGGGAGATGCCCCCGGTATCGAAGGTGACGCCATTGCCGACAATGACCACCGGCGGGTCTTTCGCTTTGCCGCCTTTGTATTCCAGCACGATGAACTTGGGCGGCTCGTGACTGCCCTGGGCCACACCCAGCAGGGATCCCATCTTCAGTTTTTGCATGTCCTTTTTCTCAAGAACCTTGCAGGTGATCTTGTACTTGCGCGCCAGGCTCTGGGCGGCCTTCGCCAGAAACGCGGGGGTGGCGATGTTGCTGGGATGGTGCATGAGATCACGGGTGGCGATCACCGCCTCGCACAACTTCCCGGCCTGGTCCACGCCTTTTTGATAAGCCGTCACCTGCGGTTTGCCCGGCACCAGCAGGATGATCTCTTTGATGCGTGACGGTGGATTGTCCTGGTCGACACTTTTGTATTGATCGAAATGGTAGAGCCCGAGCTGAGCGCCCTCCATGATCGCCCCGGCCACGGGATGTGCGGTTTGGGATTTTTTGGCTTTGCCGGGTTTGCCGGCGTCCTTGCCGTCCAGGAAGAACGCCATTTTTTTATGACGCGACTTTTCCACGGACTTGGCGGCGGTGCCCGCGGCCTGGCGGATCGACTCCTCGGTGATGTCCTTCGATTTTCCCAATCCCACCACGATCAGGGAATCCGCTCCCATCAATCCGCGCACACTCTGCTCGAAGGTTTGGTTGAGTTTGCCCTCGAAGCGTTTGGCCTTGAAGGCGGCGGTCAACGCACCATTCAACAGGCCGTCGATTTGTTTCAAGAGGCCCGCCGGATTTTTCTCCGGATTGAACAGGACCAGGCAATCGGTTTTATGTTTGAGAACGTCGTCGGCCTTTACGGAGGTTTTGATCATGATGATTTTCAGGGGTTAGGATTGGTGGAATAGCAAGCTTGGAAATTCTATGGGAATCACCCCGAGGACACAAGGACAAACTCGAACTCTACAGGGCTCCGGAGCCAACGGCGGAGAATGCGGTGGGGTCAAATGGCGAGGGCTCCGAAGCGGGTGCGCCAGCGGCGGATGGTGGCGCGCCACATCAAGACCGCCTGAAGCAGGGGCGGCGCCACGGCGTACGCGAAGTTCACCGATCCATCCGGAAGAAACAGCGGATTGAATATATCCATCCAGACCACGCCCAGCAACATGGGAATCAGAATATAAAGGACGGTCCAATAAACCACGGCAGTGGCCAGGGCGCGCTGCGGTTTGTCGGAGAAATAGAAGTAGAGGAGCAGGGCAATGTCCCGCATCAAAAAGCACATCGCGGCGGCGACCCATCCGTAAAGATTGATCATGTCACCCTCATCGTTCAAAAACGTCCCACCGAGCAGGGCATGCAGCGCCAGCAGGCCGGCGGCGGTGGCCCAGGCCAGGATCGAAGCCACCAGCCAACGCGGAATTTCACACAACGCCGCCTGGATGCGATGGGACCTCCACAGGTGGAACAGGCGGCGGATATCCACTCCATCGGACCGCTCCCACAATAAAATGACATAGGTGAACGCCACCATCAGGCCCCACCCGAGTAGCAGGCGGGCCACCCAGAAATTCAGGCCATTGAGGGAAATGATGTCCTTTTCCTGCGGAAACCCCATGGCATACACCAGCACGAAAATCAGGAAAGCCTTCCAGACCCAGGGGGGATTGGCCACCTGGAGCTCGCGCCGCATCTGCATGTAAACGCCGGTGATGGTCCAGGCCAGGAAAAGATACAGCGAGGCCAGCCAGAACCAGAACTCGCTGAACTCACAATGGTACCAATGCACCGCCTTCGACAATTTAATCGGCTCGAAAGATGAGAGGATAACGCTGGGCAGTAAGGGCAAACCCAGCAACAGAGACAGTCCGGACCGCCGCTTGCTTTTGGAAAATCGGTTTTGCGCCTGCCACATACCCAGCAGGAACCCCCAAGCCTGGAACCAGATCACCACCCCGACGATAAACAGTACCGCGGGCACAATGCCGTGGGACAGCATGATCCATTTGTGATCCGGACGCGGAAACAGAAAAATATCCGGAGCCAGTATCAAGGTGAGCACGAACACCCCCAGGCTCCACAAACCGACATACCAGGAGAACAGGGTGCTGCCGAACAGTTTCCCCCAAGTCATCGACCAGGGATTGATGGAGGTCAGGCGTTGCAGGGGCCAGGTCTTGTTCTGGATTTCCGTCACCAGCGCGTTCTCCGACAGATAGGCTCCCCACAACCCTGAGAACAGAATGAACATCCACAATGAGGTCAGCAACAGCGCCTGATCGCCGTGCTCGCCGAAGAACAGGATCAGGTAGTAAAACCCGCCGAAGATGAGCGGCGTGGCGATCAGCCGGTGCGGCGTGATCTCCAGCCAGAAGTTTCTCTGGAACTCGGGATTACGATGCATGGGGACGGGCTCCGAATTTTTCCAGATAGGTTTCCTGCAGGTTTTTTTCCCGGACAGCCAGCGCACACACCGGCCAGCCCCGGTCCATCAATTGCTTGAGCAGTTGATGCTGGGCCTCGCTGGTGCCTTCAAACATGAATTCGATGGAGGTGCCGTTCGCCTCAATCTGCGTGATCCGCTCCTCCCGGCTCAACGCCTCGGCCAGACCCTCCGCCGGGCGGGCCAGGGTGGCGACCAGGGGTCTCACGTTCTGGACTTTCTGGTCCTTGATCGCTGTATGTTCCTCCATTTTGCCGTCGTGGATCACCATCATGTGGGTGGAGTAGTTCTCCAGCTCCGACAGAATGTGGGAGGACACTATCAGGGTTTTGCCCTCATCGCGCAACTCGAGAAGCAGTTCCGACAACTGGTGGCGGGCTTTCGGGTCCAGACCCGAGGCCGGTTCGTCCAGCAGGATGATTTTCGGTTCGTGAATGATCGCCTGACCGATCGCCAGCCGCTGGCGCAAACCGCGCGACAGGCTGCCGGCCTTATCATTCAACCGGTCCGACAGATGCACTCTTCTGGCGGTCAGTTGAACCGTGGACGTTACCTTTTCATATGGAATATTTTGCGCCAGAGCTATATATTGGAGGCATTGGCCGACGGTCAAATCATCATAAAGTCCATAAAAGTCCGGGAGAAATCCGATCAGGCGGTGGCATTCCCGGGGATTGTCCAGTACCGAAACGTTGTGCAGGCGGATATATCCGGAAACCGGCCGAGCGAGCGCTGCCAGGCAGTTCATCAGGGTGGTTTTGCCCGCACCGTTGGGACCCACCAGGGCGGTCACCGTACCGGGCTCTATGGCAAAAGAAACCCTATCCAGGGCTCTTTTACCGGGATATTCAAATGTTAAATCCCTAACCTCAATAAGGGACATAAATGCTCCTGAAATGCGCAAGAAACTGTCTCAAATAGGTTAAGGCCTATCCTGCGCAAAAAAAAATAAAAAAACGGGTATATTTATTACCATTTTTAGACTGATTATATATAATATAGCCCTACCGAAATGAAAATTTAAAAGGGGGGGTTTGCCATGCTCAACAAGCTGATGGCCAAAAGATGCGTTCTTTTGCTGGCAATGGGTTGTTTTCTTTCCGTTTGGACTACCTCTTTTGGGGAAGTTATTCTTGAATATCCCACCCCTACACCCGACAGCAGTCCGGCCGATCTGGCTTTTGACAGCCAAGGCAATCTCTGGTTTACCGAACTCAATGCCAACCGGATCGGGAAACTGGTGCCCTCCCAAGGGAAACCCCTGACCCAACAGGGCTTTACCGAATACGAACTGCCGCATCCCAACAGCAAACCCCATTACCTGACGGTAGCCCGCAATGGCCTGGTCTGGTTCACGGAAATGGGCGGCAACCGCATCGGCAGTTTGGACCCCAAAACAGGCATCATCAAGGAATATGAGATTCCCTCCCCCCACAGTGAACCCCACCAGATCGCGGAAGGAACCGACGGCTCAATCTGGTTTCTGGAATTTCAAACCAATAAAGTGGGCCGGCTGAACCCGAAGACTGGCGCGATCACGGAATATCCGGTGGGACCCGGCAATCCGCATGCCCTGGCTGTGGACGGGGACAAACTGTGGTACACCCAGGGCGGCATGTTCTGGGTCAACCTGTTTTTCAATAAACTGGGGTACCTGAATACGAAGACGGGCGAGGTGCAGGAGATCGCGGTCCCTCCGGAAAAATCCGTCCCGCACGGATTGACCTTGTCCGCGAACGGGACGGTGTGGTTCACCCAGATGTTTGCCAGCAAGTTGACCAAACTGGAACACAGGAACGGCAAACCGCACCTCGTGGAATATTTTCTGGGCAAACGGCGCAGTCCGCATGACCTCCAGATCGATGAAAAACGGGGCTACGTCTGGTTCACCGCCGCCCGGCCCGATGCCATCGGCCGGCTGGACCTGTCGCAGGCGGAGCCGGGAACCTCCAAAGGCGTGAAATTCTATAAACTACCCGACCCGCACAGCCATCCCACCCAAATTATCCTGGACAAGGACGGCAACGTCTGGTTTACGGAGATGGGGATGTATTTCCGGGGCCGGTACAACAATAAAATCGGCAAGCTGATCCCCTGAGGGCACCGCCATTTCAGTGGTGCCGGGCTTCAACATCCGACCTTCCCCTGCCATTTTAAATAACACCTGCAAGTCCCCGGTATTGCAAAACCTGCCTGAGGTCCGCTTCAGTCCCGGCCACCCGGGGCCCGTTTGCATATCCGACCCCGGGGTGGCGGTGCGGGTAAAAACACTGGTTTGAGGGGGCTTTGGGCAGGGTTCTGCGGGATTTCCCCGAAAACCTCCCGCCTTTGCCCCGGGGAGCTGTATTTTCTTTCATTTCAAGGCTTAGGCCGGGAGATTTTCCTGAAATCCGGGGCGGATTTTATGGAAATATCTTGGCACCTGTGCGAATTTATATTATCATCTGCGTTTGCCCGTGGTGTCCCCCGGATCAGAATTTCCCGGGCTCACGGTTGATTAAGAATCCTGATTTCAATGATTATATAGATTCATAGGAGAAGCCCCATGGAAGCTGTGGCGGAGCAAGCCAAAGCCTCGAGCACCAAAAAAGACACGGTCAGGATCACCATTTGCAAAAGCCTGAGCGGTATCGCCGAAGGCGCCGAAAAGGTCTATCAAGAATTCGAGAAACAGATCGAAGAACACAAGGCGGTAGCGGAAATCATGGAAAAGGGCGGTTGTTCCCTGGGCCAGGTCGGATGCCGGGGGTATTGCAGCCGCGACGTTCTGGTGGATGTCTATGTTCCCGGTCAACCGCGCGTTACCTATGAACGCGTCAAGCCGGAGATGGTGGTCAAGATCATGCAGGACCACATCATCGGCGGCAAAACCGTCGCTAAAAACGCGGCCAAGCCGGATTATTACGAAAAACTCGAGAAGCAGACGCGCGTGGCCCTGGCGCACGGCGGCAACATCGATCCGGAAAATATCGACGACTACATCAAGGTCGGCGGTTATGAAGCACTCAAGAAGGTGCTGACCACCATGACCCCGGCGGAAGTGATCGCCGAGATCAAGAAATCCAACCTGCGCGGCAAGGGCGGCGGCGGTTTCATCACCGGCGAAAAATGGGAAAAGGCCGCCCGCCAAGAGGCGGAAAAACGCTACATCATGGTCAACGGCGACGAAGGCAACCCGTCTTCCTACATGGACCGCAGTGTGATGGAGGGTTCTCCCCATCAGGTGCTGGAAGGTTTATTGATCGGTGCCTACGCCATTCAGGCGACCGATGCCATCATCTACACCCGTTCCGATTACGGCATTGCGGTGCGCCGTCTGAACATGGCTCTGGAGGCGGCACGCGAGCGCGGCTTCCTCGGCGACAACATCATGGGCACCGGATTCAGCATCGACTGTTACGTGCATGAAGGCATGGAAGCGTTTATCGGCGGCGAGTCCACCGCGCTGATGGAGTCGGTCGAAGGCAAACGGCCGTTCCCGAAAGCCCAGCCGCCGCATTCCTCGGAAAAAGGATTGTACGGTTACCCCACCATCCTCAACAACGCCGAAACGTATGCGACGGTGCCGTTTATTATCAGTAAAGGCGCCGACTGGCACCTCTCCATGGGACCGGACAACGCCCACGGATGTAAAACCTGGGCGTTGGCGGGCAATATCAAGTACAACGGGCTCATGGAATTGGATATGAACACCACGGTCCGGGAAATCATCGAAGATTATTGCGGCGGCATCCTCAAGAAAAAAGAGTTGAAGGTGGTGCATATCGGCGGCGTGACCGGCGGGTTCCTGCCTCCGGATAAAATCGACATCAAAACCGATTACGAAAGCCTGCTCGAGGCCGGCGCCCTCATGGGCCAGGCCAGCCTGTCGGCTTATGACGAGTCCGCCTGCGTGATCGACCTGACCCGATTTTGCATCGGCTTCAACGAATCCGAAACCTGCGGCAAGTGCACCCCCTGCCGTATCGGGTTGACCCTGATAAAAAACATGCTGGACGATATCGCCGAAGGCCGCGGCAAAATTGAATATCTCGACAAGCTCCAGGCCCTGTGTGAAGAAATCAATGTCACTTCACTGTGCGGCTTAGGCGAAACCGCCGTTTATTCGGTACTGACCGGGCTCAAGTATTTCCGCAAAGTATACGAGCGGCATATTGTCGATCAGGTATGCGATGCGGCCATGTGTACCGGTCTCTACATATACTTTGTGAAAGAGGACGATTGTGTGGCCTGCGGGGCTTGCATCAAGCCCTGCCCCACCGGTGCGATCACCGGCGGCACTAAAAAAGTGGCGGCCCATATCGATATGGACCTGTGCATCAATTGCAACGCATGTTACCAGGCCTGTAATTTCCTGGCGATCGCCTGAGGCGCCGCCGTCATCAATCATTTCCATCTGATGGCTCTCCCCGGAAACGATGTTTCCGGGGATTTTTTTTGTTTGATTTAACCCTCTTTAAGTGGACAGTCACCTTTTCGGGGGATTTCCGGTGGTCTCTTCCTAAGACTGCGATATAATAGAAGAAATACATTTACATTGATTAATTTTTGTTTAACGGGGACGTGTATGGTGCTGAAGACCTGCGTGCGAAATCTGACGGTAATTCTGATGGCTCTGCTGTTTCAGGCGGGTGGGGTCCTGGCCGGGGAAGCGATTCCTAAAACCGGCGACCAGGCCTGGGATACTCTGTCTCAGGTCAAAAAGGACTGGATGCTGAAATTGTACGACATTGTGACGGAAGACCGCCCGGAGCTGATACCCATCGCCGACGAAAGTCTCGAATGGCGGATGAAGGAGATGGCCTACGATACCCGGAAATTCCAGTACATGTCCGAAAAACATCCGGATATGATCATCCGCGATCAGGGGCTCCCGGCGTTCATGGACCTCGACTGGTTCCCCGAATTTTCGAAAGATTTGTGCGGCAAGGACCCCTCGTTCGCCGAGCTGGAAAAGAAAGTTCTGCAATTAAAGGAAGCGATCCCAAAAAGCAAAAACTGGAAACAGCTGGAAGAGTTCATCCATGGTCTGAGCAAGGATGAAAAGCACCAGGAAAAGTTCAAGCAGTTCACCGCCGAGTTGGCCCGTGTTCAGAGAATCCTGAACCGGAAAGCCATCGAATTGTCCCGGCAAAATTAATAACCCCCCGGTAGCGGCACCCCATCTTTAAATCCCAACCTTAATTTAAAACCGGAAATCTTCGAGCCCCTTGAATTTTGGGGAATGGGTGAATTGCGTGAAGGTGTTGACGCTGAACCGGTTGTTCCTGAGATCCAGTTTTTTAATTCTCGTGAAAAGGTCCGACTCGGACAGCGCCTGGATTCCCCTGGGACCGATCTGGTTGTTGCCGACGCGCAGTTCATGCAGGTGGGTCAGGTGCGGCGACCGGGCGATGGCCTCCAGCCCGGCGTCGCTCATGAAAATATTCCACAGGAACAGGCGCTTGAGCCGCCCGAAGTTTTCGGAAGCGGCCAGGATACCGACGCCGCGGTCCAGGAGTTCGTTGTAGCTCAAATTCAATTCTTCGAGGCGGGAAAACTTTTTGGACACCGCCAGAGCCAGCACCGCCGGACCTTTGATATCGGTTTTCTCCAGATTCAAGCGCCGCAACCCTTCGAATGAGGCCGACTCCACCAGCCCCACCACGCCTTTATTGCCGATGGCATTGTCCATCAGGTTCAGCGATTTCAGATTTTTGAGATGTTCCGATGAGGCCAGCACCATCAACCCCCGGTGATCGAAATGGTTGTTACGCAGGGACAGCGTTTCCACCCCGGCCAGCTCCGGACACCGGGCCAGCGCCTCGAGGCCGCTGTTGTTCAAACGCCGGCCGTTGAGATTGAGGGTGGTCCCGTCCAGATGCTTGCGGAACAATTGCCGTATATGCAGGTCGTTGAGTGCACCTTTTCCCTGTTGGTCAAAATCGTTGTCGTGCATGAACAATTCGCGAATGCCGGAAAGGTTTTTCGATTGCGCCAGAGCCTTGGCTCCTTCGGTGCCGATGTGGTTGGAGTTCAAAAGAAGCGTCTCCAGCCGGTTGATGGTCGGCGAGTACGCCAGCAGTTTAGCTCCGGCCTCGTCGATCCGGTTCCAGCCCAGATTCAGATGCGTCAGCGGCGCAAAGGCTCCGGTCGGCACCCAGTCTTCGAGAGTTCCCGCGTCAATTTGATTGCTCCGCAAATTGAGCCACCTTAACGAAGCATTGGCGGCGCCGTCCGGGAACCGGCTCAGGCGGCTGGCGCCCACCCGGTTGAGTTCCAGTTCCAGAAATTCCAACTGCGGCAACCGGGACGATTTGATCAGGGCCAGGGCTCCGGCGTCACCCACGCGGTTGTGGGTCAGGTTGATCAGTTTGACCCGGCCCAAGTGAGGCGAATCCGCCAGCGCCTGCGCGCCGGCGTCGCCGATGGCGTTGGAGTCCAGATGCAGATGCGTCAGATGCTTGAGCGTGGGACAGTCCGCCAGAGTGCGCACTCCGGCATCGGAGATTTCGTTCCAGCTCAGGTTCAGCACCCGCACATGGGACAAATCGCATTTGCGCGCGAGATAGATGACGCCAAGGTCGCCCAGCCGGTCATAACTCAAATCCAGGCTCGCGGCCTGCCATCCCAGTTTTTCCTGGATGGCGTCGAGGATGCGTTGGTGGCCGTTTTGAGAGGCCAGGGGGTGCGGTTCAGTCATCTTCCTGGGGCAGGTCCGATTTAAAAGTTGCCAATGCCTTGAGGCGCGCCGAGCCGTGCATCGCTTCCAGACCGTCGGGTTCCATGCGATTGTAGGTCAGGTTCAAGGTGGTGAGGTTGCGCAGTCCGGGACATTCGGCCAATGCCTGCATGCCCGCCGCACCGATGCCGTTGGCGTCCAGATGCAGAACCTTCAGCCGGTTGAGATGCTTGGAGTGTGCCAGCGCCGCCGCCCCTTCGTCGCCCACCCGGTTGAACGACAGATCCAACGTTTCCAGCCGGGACAGATAAGCCGATTCCGCCAGTGCCGCCGCCCCTTCCGGGCCGATTTTGTTCGAGTACAGGCTCAGGTATTTCAGGTTTTCAAATTTTTCCGATTCCGCGATATAGCGGACGCCGTCACTGCCGAGCGAATTCTCATACATCCAGAGCTCCTTCACCGACGCGAACAGATTCGACACGGCCAACTCTTCCAGGTAGGAATCCTTCAGCCAGCAATTGTGCATGTAGAGGATCTCGATCCCCGGAACCGCCAT
>SMUZ01072987.1_pt1 | contig 11700 bp, 8 predicted proteins | sample 2456421 | NCBI WGS metagenome assembly SMUZ01 (sample SAMN11095932, study PRJNA526329) | marine sediment metagenome | biome: Marine sediment; feature: Surficial sediment; material: Deep marine sediment; isolation source: Hadal surficial sediment | place: Pacific Ocean | collected 2014-11 | depth 0-1... | reverse complement strand
CGATAGCCAACGGTTCGATGCGATCGCCCGAGGAGGTCCTCGAAGAGCTACAGAAGGGCACTGACGATCTGGTCGTGGCACTCGACGTCAGGGAGTCGCAGTTCTTGCCCCTGGACACCGCCAGACATGGAGGCCATCGGCATGGTGGGGGTGGCGTGTGACGGACTCGTCCAACCGGACTGAGCGCGGCGCCGTACCGACCCTGTTGTTGCGGTGTGGTCCATCCTCACCTCACCGAGGGCTCCACGGTTGTCACTGACTGCAGCGCGACCTCGCCGCGTGCAGCCCACAACAAACACGTCACGCGGCTGGCTGCCGGCCTACTGGCGACAGCTCAGACCGACATGCTCATACCCGGTGACCATGAGGTGCCCCATCCGGTCGGGATTGAGATAGAGCGTGAAACCCTGCGAGGCGCCGGCCGGTGGCCGAGCGAACGGGTCCGTCGGTAGACCGGGCAGCCGCCCTTGTGGCCCCACTGGCAACCGGCCTCGCGGCCCCAGTGGTGGCTCCACAGCGACCAGGGATGGTCCGTCGAGCACCTCGAGCAGACCGGTGATGTCCACCTCGTGGCGGACATGAGCTTGCAACTCCTCCATGATGGCGCGGTCACCACTGAGCGCGAACCGTTGATCTTTGGCGACCCAGTTGCGGCTCGCCGGTGTCTGGTGCTGTGGCTCGTTCGCCCTCAGCACGCGGCCGTCGTGCAGGCACCCGCGGATGGTGACCAGCTCATCGGCCCCAGGCTGACTCCGATCGCGTTGGGCGGCGAGCGATAGCGTGGCGAGCGATAGCATCGCGAGACTGGCGAAGAACCGCATCATGACCTCTCCTCCATGGCTGACAACTCTTCCATCATAGCAGCTGCGCCCGGGCGGCCCACCCGGCGCATGAAGGCTTCTCGGGTTGTTGCCTGGCCCCCTGGGCAACCGCTCTGATGCTGGCTCTTGCGCGGACCCGTATCGCGTCCGCGACCCTTCTTCGGGCCGGCGTCAGGGAAGCTTCGCCAGCTCGTTGAGGATGGCGTCCGGGCGGACCCGGATGCGCCAGTTCTCGGTGAGATCCCGCCACACGACCGTTCCCTCCCGGTCGATGATGAAGGTCGCCGGACGGGCGATGTCTTCGGTCAGCCCTCCTTCCACATGTCGGACACCGTACGCGTCGATGACCTCGAGATCCGGATCCGACAAAATGTGGTAGCCGATACCCAAACTGGCCGCGAGGTCGAGGTTCTTCTCGACCGGGTCGACGGTCACGAAGAGCACCTCCGCTCCTGCCGCCCGGAAGTCGTCGATGCGTGACTGCAGACCCTGCAGTTCTGATAGACAGAAGGGTCACCAGAACCCGCGGTAGAAGGTCAGGACGACCTTGCTTCCACGGAGGTCGGCCAGGCTCACGGGCTGCCCATGCTGATCCATCAGGGTGAAATCGGGCGCCGTGTTCATCTCCAGGCTGACGCCGGTCGGCTCGGGGAGCGAGTAGGAGATCGAAAAGATGTAGACATTGAAGAACCCCCCGAGGAACAGAGAGACGATGAGGCCAAGTGGACCGAGGATCTTGCCCCGATAGGGCAGCGAGGGGCTGAACGCGCGCCAGACACCGTGGACGGAGAGCAGGATCCCGAACGCGACCATGATCAGATTGACCCAGGGAAAGTCGCGCAGGGCGGGAAACTGGGCAAAGTACGAGAAATAGCTGAACCCGGCAACGACGGTGATGATCGGACCCAGCCAGATGGCGTGATTCCGTCGTCGTGGCGTCCCGATGATAGCGCCCGACCCGGCCGGGTTCTCGGTCATGGGCGCGAGGGTAGCGCCGGTCCGACGCTCCGGTCAACCCGGCCGGCGTGTCCCGGGCGGATCAGTGCCACGGTTGAGCCCTACCGTGTCGGGGAGCGGGGTCACGATGACCGCCGCATCGTGTCGCCGAAGACCCCGGGTGTCCGCCGGATCGTCCGGCGGGTCTGGTATGACGTGCGCCACCCGAGAGTGCCCCTGTCACCTGGGCTACACTCAGGTATGACCACCCCACCCGTCGCGACGCCTGCACTCCTGGTCGCCGGGCTCCTTGCGCCGGGAAGCCTGGTCGCCGCCCAAACGTTCACCTTTGAACGGTCTTTCCCGGCCACCGCGTCGACCCAGCTCGACGTGACGACCGAACGGGGCAAGATCACGGTGCGCGCTGGTGCGACCGCCGAGGTGGTCGTCGTGGGTCGGGTCACGGTGCGGTTCGGCTGGAATGTGCCGGCCGACGCCGTGGCGCTGGCCCGGTCGACGGCCACCCAGCCACCGCTCGAACACACGGGCGACACGGTGCGACTGCAGATTCCAAGCGACGGTCGGATTCGACGGGCCGTGACGATCGCCTACGAGGTGCAGGTGCCCGTCGGCATGCCGGTCGTGACGCACAGCGAATCTGGCGAGACCCGCGTCGACGGCGTACGCGGCGCGGTCTCGGTCCGTACGCAGTCCGCTGCCATCACGCTCGCGGATCTTGGCGACACTCGAGTCGACACCGGATCAGGCGCGGTGTCCATCGACGGTGCCGGTCCGCTCAGCGTGACGACCTCGAGCAGCCGTATCGAGGTGACGCGCGTCAGCGGCAATCTGTACATTCGGACGCAGAGCGGTCGGGTGACCGCCGCGTTCGTCAACGAGGGCGACGCGGACATCGAGACCGGTTCGAGCGCCATCACGATCGATGGGTTGGACGGTGGACTCGTCGCCTCGACTCAGAGCGGCCGCGTTCGGGTCTCGGGTCACCCGAGACGGCCGTGGCAGGTCACCACGGGCTCTAGCGCCATCGATATCGAGTTCAGCGCGAATGCGGCGTTCACCCTCGACGCCACGTCGGGCTCGGGATCGGTCAGAACGGAGGACCTCATCGTGCGGGGTGATACCGACACGCGCCACGTGGCGGGATCGATCGATGGGGGCGGCCCCACCGTACATCTGACGAGTCGAAGCGGGTCGATCACGCTGAGGTCCGCCGGTTCGCGCGATCGCTAGCGTCGCCGTCGAGCTCGACGTGAGACAGACCGTTCAACTGCGCCTCGGCGCTCCGCACGGCGATCAGGGAGTGCGAGTGCTCGTGACCTGTCCAGGCTGCGTTGAGCCGCGCAGGCCTGGGGCGTCCTCACCCATGCGAGTCACAGCGATCGCGCTGCTGCTGGTGCTCCGGGGCGCGCTGCCGGCCGCGGCGGCCGAGCGTTCCATCCTGCTGCTCGCGCCGACTGCGACCGACGCCCGGCTCGACGCGTCGCATGAGGCCATCAGCTACTGGAATGAGATGCTGGCGGACCTCGGGCTCGAGACCCGGCTGGGGGCGCCGCAGGTCGTTGTCGACTCGCCCGTCGCGCGTGTGCTTGAGAACTACGCCCGCCGTATCTCACAGCGCGCCTTCCGGTTGCCCGCCGGCACTGCCGAACCGAGTCCACCTGACGAGCTGACGAGCCTCGACGCGGACATCGTCGTGCTCCTCTCTCGTCAGGACATCATGTCGTTTACCTGGCCGATGCCGAGGGTCGATCCGCCCCGCTACTTCGTGATCATCCGCTCGGTGCGGGGCCCCGATCGCGACGACGCCATGGTCACCCGTCACGTTGTCGCCCACGAGCTGGGACACGCGATTGGGCTGGTCCACAACGACGACCCGCACGCGCTCATGTGCGGGCCATGCCAGCCGCTGACGGCCGACACCGATGCGACGGGGTTCCTGCCCTTGACCGACGTCGACCGGGCACGCCTCGTCGAGCTGCATGGACGGGGTCAGAAGGGCAGGCCGACCCTGAGATAGACGCGCGCGCCACGCCCCTCGCCGAGTGGCACCGCGACCCCGGTCCTGATCCGCAGCTCGACCTGGTAGAGCCCGAGGACCTCCGTCGTGACCTCGGCGCCGACCGAGGCGAGCATCGGCCGGATGCGACGGGCGTTCTCGAAGCCGGACGGCGACACATCGGGCCCCCAGGCGTTCCCGGCGTCGACGAAGAACGACCCGACCACCTGGTCGACGTGCAGCGGCCACGCTCCCACCCCCCGGTTGATGAGCGCGAGCGGGAAGCGGTACTCGGCGGACAGTGCCCAGGCGTAGCGCCCGAAGCGTGTCGACGACGGGTAGCCCCTGACGGGGAAGAGCAGGAAGCTCCCGCCGAAGAGCTTGGCGCCCGTGAGCGTCTCCGGACGCCCCGAGGCCCCGCCCACATCGAAGTGATCGGGCCCGGCCCCCGGTCCCGAGGCGATGCCGCCGCTCGACTGGAGCGCCAGGACGTGGGTGACGCGGCCGGTGCTCCACAAGGGGAACGCGGCCCGCACTCGACCGATGACCTCGCTGAACGATCCGTCCACGCCGGCAACGTGCTTCAGCGAGTCGGGCAGGCTCATCTGCGTGCGGAGCCGCCCCTGCGCGAAGAGATCGACGCCCCGGGTCAGGCCCATCTGGAAGGCGTGCGAGCGGGCGGTGCTGTAGCGCGCCGACACCGCGATGTCCTCGAGCTGACTGGTCGGGTGGGTGAGCGAGTACTGGCGTGTGGGCTCCAGACGGTGGTCGAGGAGCTCGCGGAGCTGCCAGATGAGTCCACCGCTCACCCTCAGCACGAGGTTGCGCCGCCAGCGGGGAGCGCGGAACGTGACGGCCCCCTCGAGCTCCCTCTCGCGCTCGAGGATAAAGAGGGTGTCGGGGGCTGCGCCTGCGGTGAACTGGCCCGCGTCGTCGTACGTCTGGGTTGCCGTGACAGAGAACACGGGGTTGGCACGGCCCGCGTAGACGTACCCGACGCCGGTCTCCACCCTGCCGCTGCTCGTGAACACACGGCCGAGCAGACTGTAGGCGTGGCGCCCGACGAGGTCTCTGCCTGAGGTCTGGGCACCGATCGCGTGTCCGAGGGCCTCCCTCCGCCGCAAGACACGACCGTCGCTGGTCACTTGCTCCGGGAAGACGATCGGTGCCCGATAGGCGATGTTCCAGGACGTCGGCTTCAGCGTGGGTCCGGCAGCGTAGTTCTGCACGGGCGCCGTGAGGTTCGCCGCGCGGCGGGTCGGCACCGGTGGGTCGAAGCGGGGATCCGGCGCGGGAGCGGTGGGAGCCGCGGCACCGAGGAACGGCGTGCGCTCGACATCCCACCCGTCGACGTGGTACCCGCTGAAGTAGAGCCATGCACCGGTCGGATCGAGCGAGGGGAACGCGGCACCGGTACGCACGTTGGTCAGCATGACCGGTGCGGCGGGCCGACCTGTCGTCGGGTCCACTTCGGCGCCGAGGACGTTCGCGATGCCTGTCCGATCCGACGACCACACGAGCCACCGGCTGTCGGGACCCCATGACGGCGCCAGGTCGATCGCGCGGTCCTCGGTGACCCTGTGCAGGAGCTCCCCGCTGGCGGCGTCGAGGATGACCACGTCTGTGTACGCGTGCGGTTCCCAGCGGGTCGCCGCGATCCAGCGGCCGTCGGGTGAGACGGCTGGGAACGCCCAATGGACGTCGGGATCCGGCGCGACGAGGGACGTCACCATGCCCGTGTCGAGGTCCACCCGGACGAGCCCGTTCGTGCCATCGCCCTGCTGGACCGCCACGGCCGAGCGGCCGTCGGGTGCCACCGAGGGGTCCGTGAGCCGAGCTCGATACGTCAGTCGCGTCTGTCGTCCCCTCCGGCTCGTGACGTAGAGGTCGCCGTACGAGCGATACGGGCCGTCCAGTTCCAGCTGTGCCACGAGCAGGCGTCCGTCAGGCATCCAACTGAAGGTGCTCAAGCCATTGGTCCGCGTCAGTTGCCGTCCCGCCCCACCTGCCGGATCGTCGATGCGCAGCTGGACGTCCGAGCGCCCGTCGGCGCCGACGTAGACGAGCGAGCGACCGTCGGGCGAGACGGTGGGGTGGAAGCCCCAGCGGACGTCGGTCGTGAGCCGCTCGGGCTCCGTGATCGGCCCGATGCGCCGCAGTCGCTCGTCGAGGTCTGCGTGCGCTGCCTCGAGGTCGGCCTCCCACGCGTCCCACTCGTCCGACAGGGTCACGCCGAAGGCGGAACCCCCTGCCGCGTCGAGCCGGTACGGAATCCACTGGCCGGCGATAGCCTCGACGAACGCCGCCATGCGATCGTCACCGTGCTTCTCGAGGAGATACTCGAAGAACCGGGCCCCGTAGGTGAACGGTCGGTGTCCTCCGGGCCACAGCGGCGATTTCCCGGACGCCTGGCCGATGTTCTCGAAACGTCCCTCGATGAGGGCGGTCCGTATCTGCATCTCCTGGAAGGTGCCACGCACTCTGCCCGCCGCGGTGAGCCGGGACTCGTACCACGTCGCGAGCCCTTCGATCAGCCAGCTCGGGGTCCCGAGTGCGGGGAAGAACGGCCACTCCGTGTCCACCCGGCCGAATACGGCCCGGGCGAGCCTCCCGATCGGGTTCCGGGAATAGTCCAGATGGACGATGTGTGCCAGCTCGTGGAGGATGACGAGCTCCAGCCAGTCGTCGAAGTATCCCAGTGACAGCAGGTCCACCGGCGGGCGCGAGAACACGGTGATCCGGTTGGAGGGCACGACCTGGGCGAAGCCGTTGGAGCTGTCGGTGTGGTCTGTGACGAGCACGTCGATCAGACCCTCCGGCGGGTCGATCAGCGCCTCGGCCAGCGCGTCGTACGCCCATTCCGCCCGATCGGCGGCGCGTCGAGCGAGCGGTTCGAGGCGCTCCGGGAACGTGACGCGGAAGTGGTCGGTGACGAGGGTCCGCCAGGGCTCGTCCGGCGCCTGAGCGGACACCGCGGTGGGGATGGACAGGGCAACGGCCACGGCGCCGATCGCCGCCGCCCCGAGCTGGAAGAGGTCGACCACTCCCCCCCAACTTCTGCGCCCGCACGCTGACATCGAACTCATCGTATTCGACCGCAGAGCAACGCAGTCAGCCGGGTCGCAACGCCGTTCGGCACGCTCAGGCCGTCCCGAGTGCGTCGAGGGGCGGCGCTCGAATGCAGCGGGGCTTTCACCACGGGTTGCTCGACTCCTTGAACAACGTTCCTCGTGGGCATCGAGTCAAGTTTCGATCCTGTTTTTCGCTCTTACCACGACAGCCTCCGTTCAAGGAGTCTAGCCCCACGAAGCGGGGCTGTGAGAAAAGCTCGGCTCGCGCCACCGAGGCGGAGCCAACCGGGTCGGGACGGTCTCTGAGGCGGAGCCTCGCTCGCGCTCGAGGCGTGCTAGCATGGGACATCCTGTGAGGAGTGTGGGATGAGGAGACGGTCACACGCGATTCTGGGCTGGTTGGGCATCGCGCTGGTGAGCATGAGCTGTTCTCCGATTCAGGCTCGCCTGCAGGCCCAGCCTCGCCTGTTCGAAGCGAGCCGACCCTCAGCGGCAGTCGCCCCACAGACGCAGTCCTCGGCGCCGACGACGGTGGCGCCGGTGTCGGAGGACGCAGCACCGCACCGCGCGGTCCTCGACCGCTACTGCGTCACCTGCCACAACGAACGCCTCCGCACCGCGGGACTCGCGCTGGACACGGCGGACCTCGAGCGGGTCGCCGCTGGCGCTCAGGTGTGGGAAAAGGTCGTCACGAAACTGCGTACGGGGGGGATGCCACCCCGCGGCCGGCCGCGTCCCGATCCGGAGACCTACGACACCTTCGCGTCGTGGCTCGAGACGGAGCTCGACCGCGCATACGCGACCCGGCCCGATCCGGGCCGCACCGAGACGTTTCATCGCCTGAACCGGGCCGAGTACCAGAACGCCGTCCGCGACCTGCTCGCGCTCGACGTGGACGTCCGCGCGCTGCTGCCGGGCGACGATGTCGACGAGCACGGCTTCGACAACATGGCGGACGTGCTGACGCTCTCGCCCGCACTGATGGAGCGCTACGTGTCGGCGGCTCGCAAGATCGCGCGTCTTGCCGTCGGCCGTTCGCCGCTCGTGCCGACGGTCGACACCTACAAGGTGCCGATCCTGCTCGTGCAGAACGACCGGATGAGCGACGACCTGCCGTTCGGGTCGCGGGGCGGCGTAGCCATTCGCCATCATTTCCCGGTCGACGGCGAGTACGACCTCGAGATTCGCTTGCATCGCAACTACGTGGACTACGTCCGTGGTCTCGGGACGCGGCATGAGCTCGACGTGCGGATTGACGGTGTCCTGGTCACGCGGTTTACGGTGGGCGGCGACCAGCCACCGGGCAAGCGTCCGCCGGCGAGCTACGCGGGCAACATCTTCGGAGACCCCGCGTGGGAAGAGTACGCGCTCTTCGCCGACGCGGACCTGAAGGTCCGGTTCCACGCACAGGCGGGTCCGCGCATCGTGGGGGTCGCGTTCGTCCGGCAGTTCGCGGAGCCGGACGGGGTGCTGCAGCCGCGTCAGACCGCCTTCGGGTTGGCGGTCGACGACCAGCGCGACGGCCACGCCGCCGTCGAGTACGTCGCGATCGGCGGTCCCTACAGCATCGATGGTCCGGGAGACACGCCCAGTCGTCGTGCGCTGTTTGTCTGTCGGCCCGCGGACCGTGGCGGCGAGGAGTCGTGCGCGCGGGAGATTCTCTCCACGCTGGCTCGGCGGGCCTATCGCCGAGGGGTCACCGACGCCGACATCGACACGCTCCTCGAGTTCTACGACGCAGGCCGCCGCGAGGGCAGCTTCGACGCCGGTATTCAGTTGGCCCTAGAACGGATCCTGATCTCGCCCGACTTCCTGTTCCGGATCGAACGCGATCCGACCGACATCGCGCGGGCAACCGCCTACCGCCTGAGTGATGGCGAGATCGCCTCCCGGTTGTCGTTCTTCTTGTGGAGCAGCGTGCCCGACGCAGAACTACTCGACCTCGCCGAGCGAGGCGCGCTCGACGACCCCGCGGTGCTCGAAGAGCAGACGCGGCGGATGCTGACCGATTCACGATCGAAGGCGCTCATCGACAACTTCGCCGGTCAGTGGCTGTACTTGCGCAACCTGCGGGGTGTCGTGCCCGACCCCGTCGTGTTCCCCGATTTCGACGAGAACCTCCGCGACGCGTTTCAGCAGGAAACCGAGCTGTTCCTCGAGAGCCTGCTCCGCGAGGACCGGAGCGTGCTCGATCTGCTGGGCGCCGGCTATACCTTCCTCAACGAACGGCTCGCCCGGCACTATGGGATCCCGGGTGTCTACGGCAGTCATTTCCGGCGGGTGGCGCTCGCGGCCGAACAGGCCGAGCGGCGAGGCGGTATCTTCGGCCACGGCAGTCTCCTGACCGTGACGTCGTATCCGAACCGCACGTCGCCGGTTCTGCGCGGCAAGTGGGTGCTGACAAACATCCTCGGGACGCCGCCGCCGCCCCCGCCTCCGGACATCCCCGACCTGCCGGATCGCGGCGACGGGGGAGCACGGGCGACCGTGCGTGATCGGTTGCAGCAACACCGCGAGAATCCGGCGTGCGCCGTGTGTCACGCGCCGATGGACCCGCTGGGGTTGTCGCTCGAGAACTACGACGCGATCGGCCGGTGGCGGACCACGGGCGAGGCCGATCTGCCGATCGATGCGTCTGGCACCCTGCCGGATGGCACCGAGTTCCACGGGCCCGTCGGGTTACGGACGCTCGTGCTGGAGCGGCAGGACCAGTTCGTCAGCACCCTGACCGAGAAGCTCCTGTCATACGCCCTCGGCCGCGGGCCCGAGTACTTCGATCGGCCGGTCATTCGCACGATCGTGCGGGACGCCGCTTCGGACAACTACCGTTGGTCGTCTATCATTGTCGGCATCGTCAAGAGCACGCCGTTCCGCATGCGGAGGTCAGCATCATGATCATTACCAGAAAGGCGATTCCCCGCCGCACAGTGCTCCGGGGACTTGGCGCGTCGTTGGCGTTGCCATTGCTCGATGGCATGGTCCCCGCGTTTGCCGGGATGCAGGATTCGCCGGCGAACCCGGTGCGCCGCCTTGGCATCGTCTATGTTCCGAACGGCATGAGGATGGAGCACTGGACCCCGTCCATCGAAGGGGCCGGGTTTGATTTTGGAGAGGTCCTGCGGCCGCTCGAGCCGTTTCGCGATCACCTGCGAGTGCTGACCGGCCTCGATGGCGCCGTGGGCACAGGGCTCCGCAAAGGGGTGCATGCGAGCGCCTCGACGCGATTCCTCACCGGCGTGCCGGCGACCTCGGCCGATGGCGCCGAGCTGCTGGCCGGCATCTCGATGGATCAGCTCGCCGCGCGTGAGCTGGGTCGGCACACCCAGCTCGCGTCGCTCGAGCTCGCGCTCGATGGGCGTGACTTCACCGGGTCGTGCGACGACGGCTTCAGTTGCGCCTTCACCAACACGATTGCGTGGGCCAACGAGACGACGCCGCTCCCGATGGAGAACAACCCACGGGTGGTCTTCGAGCGGTTGTTTGGCGATAGTGGCACGACCGACCCGGTGGTGCGGCGCGCGCGCCGGCGGAAGGATGCCAGTCTGCTGGATTCGGTCACCGAGCGCGCGGCCCAGCTCCAGCGGGGGCTGGGGCCGGCCGATCGTTCGAAGCTCACCCAGTATCTCGATGCCGTACGCGACCTCGAGCGGCGCATCCAGAAGGCCGAGGAACAGACCGCGCGCGAGCTGCCGGCGGTCGAGCAGCCCCCGGGGGTGCCCGACACCCTCGGCGAGCACGCCAGGATGATGTTCGACCTGCAGGCGCTCGCCTACGAGACCGACTTGACGCGGGTCACTACGTTCATGATCGGTCGCGAGATCACCGGCCGGACCTACGCCGAGATCGGCGTGCCCGATGCGCATCATCCGATCTCACATCATCAGCGGGATCCCGAGAAGCTCGCGAAGCTGACCAAGATCAACCAGTATCACGTCCGGCTGTTCGCGGAGTTCCTCGAGCGGCTGCGGTCGACGCCGGACGGGGATGGGTCGCTGCTGGACCATGTGCTGATCGTCTACGGGGCCGGCATGTCCGAGAGCAACTCGCACCGGCCGCAGAATCTGCCGATTCTGCTGGTCGGTGGCAAGGCGGGCACGGGCGGGCGCCACATCAAGTACACGGAGGGCACCCCGCTGGCCAATCTGCACTTGAGCCTGCTCGACCAGATGGGCGTGCCGGTGGAGACACTCGGACACAGTACCGGCCGGCTGCCGATCGAGCCGCTGAGCGTTGGCTAGACTCCTTGATCCTTGAACGGCGTTGACGATCGCGCCTCCGACGGATCACCTTACAGGAGCTGGGTCCAGAGCCTGCACCAGCCCAAAGTCCAACACCTTGACGGTTCCGTCCTCCCGCACCTTGATGTTCGCGGGTTTCAGGTCCCGATGGATCACCGCGGCCTCGTCCGCCGCCTCCAGCGCTTCTACGATCTGCTTCGCAATCGGCAGTGCCTCATCCAGGGGGATCGGCCTCTTTGAGATCCGGTCTGCCAGGGTCGGCCCCTCGACAAGCTCCAGCACCAACGCCCGCGTCCCCTCGGCTTCCTCGATGCCGTGGGTCTGCGCAATATTGGGGTGGTTGAGACTGGCGAGGATCTGGGCCTCCCGCTGGAACCGGGCGAGCCGGTCAGGGTCAGCCGCGAAGGCGTCCGGGAGGATCGTCAGGGCGACCTCACGGTTGAGCTGCGTGTCGGTGGCCTGCCAGACCTGGCCCATGCCGCCCTCACCGAGCAGGGAGGTGCCGTCGTAGTGGCCGAGGCGGGTGCCGGGACTGAGTGACATGGTGAGCGGAAAGCTGAGCGATAATACCGAGGGCAGGGGTGCGGCGAGGCCGCGGACGAGCCCGGCGTCTCGTG
>SMUZ01082912.1_pt1 | contig 11709 bp, 10 predicted proteins | sample 2456421 | NCBI WGS metagenome assembly SMUZ01 (sample SAMN11095932, study PRJNA526329) | marine sediment metagenome | biome: Marine sediment; feature: Surficial sediment; material: Deep marine sediment; isolation source: Hadal surficial sediment | place: Pacific Ocean | collected 2014-11 | depth... | reverse complement strand
GCCAAAAAGGGGAAGGTCTTCGCCCAGCAGGTAGTCGGCCCTGAGCGGGACGCTACCGACCTGGTGAAAGAAGAACTCCACGCTCGTTCCGAACACATCCGAAAACGCTTCATTGATGGCGCCGCCGTGGTTGGGGGCAAGGCCGAATCTGCCGTCGATACACCACTAGGGCAGGGGGCGACCGTCCGAAAGCTGTACAAACGCGTCTTCGCAATCGAAGACCCCGCTTTCCCGTACGATGCGCTCAGGCCCAAGCCCGTCAAAAACAATGAAAGACCGCAGGCCGGCGGAAAAAGAGGTCACCCCGTGCATGAACTCGTGCGCCGCCACGTCCAGCACGGTCACCGGCGTCCCGTCTGCTGTGGCGCCGAACGCCAAAAAACCCCTGCCCTCAGGTCCGAAGGGCGCTGAGATAAAGAAGGCGTTGTTGGGAAGTACGCTGAAGTCGTTGACCGCATCGAAAATGCGGCTGTCCTGGCCGTCGAGGCCCGCCCAGCCGTGGCGCTGCAGAAAATAGTCGTAGGTCCATCCGGTGTGTACGTGGGCGTCGACGACGCCTGCATCCGTCCACGTGTTATCCGCGTCGGTCGCGATGTCGCTGTCGAACGAGATCCCGTCAATCAGGCGGTCGAGAGTCGCTTCGCTCCCCCGAGTGTCGAGGGTGAGAATCTCTGCCGGACGTAGCTGATCCTGCGTCCGAAAGGTCCCAGCGACCCGGTTCGCACTGACTTTCTTGGCGTCGCCGAGCACGCCTCGACCACTGCCGACCGCGCTCTCGGTCCTCCGTTCGTCGACCTCCAGCACGACCTGACCGGTGTGCGCGTCGACAAAGTAGGTCCAGGCATTGCGCATCGTTGCCCGGTACGTCAAGGCGTACCCGCCCTCGAGTGTCGGCAGAATCGTCAGCCTGGACAGGCTGTCTCGCGCGAGCGTGGTGCCAGAGACCTGCTCGAGGATCGCCGTGGCCGCGTCCGCTGACAGGCTCGCCGTGAGATCGAGGTCGATCTGCGTGTAGACGGTACCGAACATGGACACGGTCACGCCCCTGGCCGTCTGCCGGGACACGTCCCCCCCATACACCGGCACGCCTCGGTAGTACTGGCTGAGCTGTTCGTGTCGCCGGTCCCGAAGCGCCCGGTCGTCATGCGCGGCACGGAGCACCAGCTCGTTCTCGCGGATCATGCGGTCGACGAGCGCATCCCACTCGCGCATTTCAGAGCCACCGAGCGTGGACACAGCCGAAATGCTCACCAGACCTCGGTGACTCTGCGCGGCTCCGGTGGCTGGGCTCAGCAGGATGAGCAGCGCTGCGATGGCGAGTCCAGTGGGGCTACGCATGGCTGTGGGCATGGGTCCTTCGGAACGGACGAGGGCCAGCCAGTGTCAGGCGTTGCATGACTATAGGTGCCGTTTTCCGGTGCCTGGGCTCAAGGAAACATGGCTGAATTGAGCAAGGCCATATAACACGAGACACGCAACCGGCGTCAAGCGGAGCGTGACGATACTCGGGAGTCCATAGCGGGACCGGGTGGTGCGGGAAGCGCGGCCAGGTCGTATGACCGGCCGACTGGCCTACCCTCCCTCGATCGCGGGGATGATCTCGAGCTGGTCGCCCGGGTGCACCGTCTCGTCGAGACCTGGCCGGGCAAGCTGCCGGTCGTTGAGGAACAGGACCATCACAGGGTTGAGCGCGCCACCGGCGGTCCAGACCAGGGTCGTCAGCTCCGCATGGCGGTCGGTCAGCGCGCGCAGGGCGTCCGCCACGGTCGTCGCCCTCACCTCGACGGTGCTAACGCCCTCGATGCGGTCAGCAAACAGGGCGGGCAGCCGGACCCGCACGCTCAACTGGTCGCCTCGTCTTCGACGGGGGGCAGGTTCGCGATCTCCCGGTCGAAGACCTCCCAGACCCGGTCGCTCAGGGCGGCGAAGAACTCGCGAGTGACGAACGGCTCCGCCTTGATCGCGGGGTTCGGGCGGTCGAAGACCTGGGCCGGCATCGTGTAGTCGTCGCGCTCGTAGCCCTGCTTACGTTCGAGCCACAGTGCGCGGATGAATGCGCGTTTGACCGCCGCCAATAGCTCCTCCCTGGTGACGTGCAGACCGATCTCGTCGCCGAGACATCGCGCGGCCGCCTCGGCGTTCAGCCCGGCGAATTTGCACAGGCCCAGCAGGTCGTCGCGCACCACGAGCAGCCCCCGTTCGGTGATCGCCTTGACCCAGTAGTCGAGCGACGTGTCCCCCTCCATGGCCACCAGCATGTAGGTGGCCATCGACATGTGCCCTCCCGCGATCGCCCACGGATACCCCGGGTTGGTGTCGGGGACATAGGCCGGCAGCTCGAGCCCCTTGCAGTGCATGGCATAGTCGGTCTCGCCGAGCTGCTCGGAGAGCCGTTTCGACCCCTGTCCGAGCTCGGGCAGCTGCCCGGTGCCGACCTGCTCGATCAGCTCGCGGATCTTGTCGGCGTCACCGAAGGTGGCGCCGTTGAACACCGGCGCATCGGGGTGGCGCGCGTTGTAGTCCAGGACATAGTTGATGGTGGTGCCGCACGAGATCGAGTCCATCCCGAGATGGTCGATCAGCGCCACCAGCGGCCAGACCTCCTCCGGGTCGTGCACCCCGGCGTTGGTCGACAGCAGGTTCAGCGGTTCGTAGTCGAACTTCGCGCGGAACGCGCCCTTGGAGCCGTCGGCCTTCCGCTCGTAGAGGTTCTTGTGACAGTTGATGCCGCATCGGTAGCAGGACTCGGCCTTGATGACGAAGTCGTCCTCGAGTGCGTCCCGGAACATCAGTGCCGGTGTGCCGTCGCCCGTGGGCCGGAAGTTGTTCTGCGGCACCATGTGGAACTGCTCGAGCGGCTCATAGTTGGCCCAGGTGCCGCCCAGCCCACCCCTGTTCTTCTCCCGGAACTTGCGTGAGCCGGGGCCGGTCGCGATCTCCTTGTTGAGCGCGCGGGTCTCGGGGGTCAGCTTGGCCAGTCGGTCCGTGGCCTCCGCCACGATGCCGATGACGTTCTTCGAGCCGAGCACTGCGCCCATACCGCCGCGGCCGGCCCACCGACACTTGTCGTCGCCGGTCTTCAGCAGGTTCTCGGTGCTGAGCGCGATGGCGGCGAAATAGCACGCCTCATAGTGCTCGCCCGCCGGCCCGATCGCCGCGAAATGCGCGTTCGGGAACTCCGCGTAGAGCGTGAGGATCTTCTCGTGGCAGTATTTGCCGAGCAGGTGGTCGGCCGGTCTCAGCTCCACCTGCGGGCCGCTGTCCGATTCCCGGATCACGATGATGACGGGGCGGTCCGCCTTGTTTTCGAGAATCAGCTCGTCGAGCCCGGCCCACTTCAGCTTCGACCCGAACTTGCCGCTCCCTGCCGACCACATCGCGGCCGGCAGCCCCTTGTTCGACACCTTCAGCGGGCTGTAGGCGGAGAAGTAGGTCCGCAGACCGGTCATGACGTTCGACCCGGTCAGGAGCCCGGTGTTCACGACCATCGGGTTCTCGGTCGCGAAGGCGTCCCTCACGTCACGGGCGGCCAGATACTGGAACGAGCGGCCGAACCCGCCGAGCACCTCCTCGAGGTTACGGCACCGGACGTCACCGATGTCGATGGTGCCGCGCGCCAGGTCGATCGTGCAGCGATGATAGAAGATCGTCTGCGGGTCGCCAGCCGCGGTGTTGGGGACGATGCGCATGTGCCGAAGGTAACACGAAGGCTCGTGAGCGAGAAACGAGCAGGCCGAGAAAGCAGGAGCGTGAGCGGGAGCAGGAGCGGCGCAAGCGCCGGCATCGCAGGGCTGAAGCCTTGCGCCGCTATCAGAGGCGCCGGCATCGCAGGCCTTCAGGCCTGCGCCACTCTTAGAGGAGGGGGGGCGGCTCAACGTCGGTGCGCTTCACGACCACGACGGTCAGATCGTCGACCAGTTTCACGTCTCCCACATACTGTTCGACGACGGTGAAGAGCGTGCGCGCCAGGTCCGGCGCGGGCGAGCTGGCGTAGGTGTGGATCGTCCGCTCGAGTCCGTCCTCGTCGAACGGCCGGCCCGCCTGGTTCTCCGCCTCGGTGATACCGTCGCTGTAGGCCACCAGCAGGTCGCCTGGCGCCAGATGGGTCTCGGCCTGTGTGTAAGTGGACGCGTCGAACATCCCGAGCGCGATGCCGCCTGTGGCGAGCTTCTCGACCGACCCGTCCTGCCGGCGGAGAAGCGGTGGCGTCTGCCCGGCGTTGACATAGATGACACTACCGGTCCGGAGGTCGATGATCGCGAGAAAGAGGGTGATGAACCGGGTGCCCGGCGCCTGCTCGTAGACGAGCCGGTTGAGCCGCTCGACGAGCGCCGGGGGCGGTAGATCGTCTGGCGCGAGGGTGCGCAGCATCGCCAGCAACAAGGCCATCAGCAACGCCGCCGGGCTGCCCTTGCCGGAGACGTCCCCCAGGACGACCATGACGCGGTCGTCGTCCAGCCGCAGGATGTCGTAGAGATCGCCGCCCACGGTGTTGGCCGGCCGCGTGCGGCCCGCCACCTCGATGCTGCCGTCGACGAACGTGTCCTGCGGCAGCATCGCGAGCTGGATCTCCCGTGCGATCTCCAGGTCGTGCTTCAGCGTCAGCCGGTCGGCCACCTCCAGGAGCACCAGCAGGTTGACCAGCGCGAAGCCGCTGAACAGCCAGAAGGTGCCGTCGGTCCAGATCGGACCAGGGATCCGGAGATTGAAGAAAAACGGGATCAGCGGGACGCGTATCATCCCCAGTCCTTCGGACAGCTCGATCATGCCGACGAGCGCGCAGACCATCGCGATGCCGAACAGCGCCCGCCGCGCCGGCGACAGCCGGGAGGTGAACGCGATGAAGAACAGCCGGCAGTGCATGACCAGCCGGCGGTGCCAGGGGAGTCCGCGGAAGGTCCTGGGGTCGATGCCGCGCGCGAAGTAGTCGTAGGCCTCACGCGCGTCGCGGGTGAACAGCCGCTGGAAGTCGTCCGCGGTCAGGTCCTTGGTGTAGGTATCCCAAAACTGACGGGCGCTGTGGCGGGGTGGCATGTCCTACATCACTACGACGAGGCGGGGCCCGTGGCCGTTCTCGAGACAGGACGCACGCGCGTACCAGCTCCACGCGTCGTTGCGCCTAGCAGTCCGTGGTGAACGGCCCGCTGCATGCGGCCGGCGCCCTTCGACGCGCTCGGGACGCCCTGAGCCTGCTGAGGCTTCGACATCGCTCACGCTCGGCCCTGGGCCATGTCGAAGGGCCGAATGGCGCTGCCTCCGTTCTGACTTCGTTGTTCCTCGGTCGAATACTGCCGGTATGCTCCCTCGTCACGCCTGCCAGACCGGCGCCGCGCCACCTGCGGTGCGACGCGGCACTTTCTCACCACGGGCTGCTGAGCTGGTCACGACGACGGCTGCCAGGGGTGCGCGTATGCCGATACGATATACCCAAGGAGTCAGAAGGCAGAAGTCAGAAGTCAGAAGAAAACGGGTCGGCTTCGCCAGCGTCTCTCAGGATTCCTCCGTACCGCGTACAACCTGACGACGCGATGACCGAGGCGGGGCGTTTCTGGACGCCGGCGCCAGCCCTCCGGCTTCCTTCTGACTGCTCACTTCTGACTTCTGACTGCTCTCGTTCCCATGTCTTCCCTGAAGAAGATCCACGTCGCCGCGAACGCCGTTGACGCCCACATGCTCGAGGGGTTGCTCGAGCAGGAAGGGATCCGGGCGGTCGTGCGCGGAGATGACTTCGTCCCGCTCCAGGGCGGCAATCTCTTCACGATGGAGACCCGGCCGTCGGTCTGGGTGTTCGACGACGAGCATCTGCCCCGGGCCCGCGAGCTTGCCGACGACTTCGGGCGTCGTCCGACGCCGTCCGACCGACCACCCGCGACCTGGACCTGCCGCTGCGGTGAGACGATCGAGGAGCAGTTCACTGAGTGCTGGAACTGCCGGCGCCCGAAGCCTGCACCCGGAGGAGTGCGAGGGCGTCAGGACAGCCAGATGCGAGACACCCCGCCTCCCGGACGACCAGGAGGCGGGGCACGCTGAGCAGAGCTGGACGGTGCAGCGGTGTTACGGGAGCGGCCGCAGATAGCCCTCGTAGGTGATCGTCTCGCCCGGCAGGATGAGCACGTCGAATGCGAGCGGCTCGAACCCGGGTTCGTGGATCTCGATGTGGTGCGGCCCTTCCTCGAGCCGCAGCCGCTGAAAGATCCCGTCGTAGTCGTTGACCAGGCCGACGTAGTAGCCGTCGACGAGCACCTCAGCGAAGCGCGGCTTGACCTTCAGACGTAGGCTGCCAGTGTAGTAGACATCCGCGTATCCCCCGTAGGCATACGGATTGCCGTAGATGTTGCCGTAGTACCCGTATCTATACGGGTTGTAGCCATATCCGTAGCTGGAGCCGTATCCCACCCCGAACCCGATGTTGAAGGTGCTGTAGCCGGGGAAGTAGAAAGACGTGCCGTAGATGCGTGGCGAACCGTAGCCATATCGCCCACGATACGTCGTATACCCCCGCCCGCTGCCCCGCCCGCCGTAGTTGTTCACCACGATCGGCCTCGCCGACAGCGGCGGGCGGCGCATTGCCGTGCCAACGACTCGTCCGCGTGGGGGACGTCGGTCGATCTGGATCGTGCCCTGACGTGAGACGCCGGCTCGGCCGGTGCGTGTGTTGCGGCCTCCCGAGCGTCCGGCCTGGCTCACCACCCTCGTGCCACCGGTCGACGGCGCCACGACGCGGGTGGCACCGCGCCCTCCGCCCGATGTGGTGACCCGGCGACCGGCTCGGCCGACACGTCGCACGGCGGTGCCGGCCCGGTTCCGCCGCGGCGCCGTCACGCGGCTGCCGCGCACGTTCGCCGGCGGAGCGGCCTGCTCGACGCGTCCCGAGCCCGTCGAGGGTTGGGGGGCGCGTCTCGGCACAGCAGCGCGTCTGGCGGATCTGCCGTTCTGGTCGCCGCGCTGTTGCCTGGCGGCCGGCGCGCGCCGCGCCGGCGCCGTGCGCCGCGGTGCCGACGCTCGTGGCGCCGCGCGCTGGGGCGCACGCTGGCTCTGGGTTGTGCCCGAACCCCGACGCCGGGCGCGACCTTGTTCCGCGGCGGCGTCGATCGGGGCGGACCAGGTCGCGACGAGGAGGAGGCTGGAGAACACGAGAGTCAAGCGATGCATGATGAACTCCTTGTCCCTCAGTGCAGGCGAGCGGACATCATTCCCAGAAGCATGCCACGTGCCAACGGCGATCGGCAAGAAATCCCAGAAAAAGAGGGACACCGGCGTGAGATGTGTCACAACGACGGGGCGGACGTGTCCTATTGTACGTACGGCGAGTCTGGAGGTCACGAGGGGCTGATCTTGATCACTCCGAGGCGGGCCAGCACGCCACTGAAGTCGTAGATCCGCTGTTCGTGCGCAATGAGATCGTTCTCGAACCGCTGGATCAGGACACCGCGAAACACCAGGCGTTGGCCGGCGGCCGGCACGCCGAAGAACTCGCCCCGCTGGGTCCCTTCGAGCGTGAACACGATGGCGGCCGCATCCGTGTCGGCCACGATCTGCTCTTTGGTGTACCGCAGATCCGGAAACGAGTCGAACCACTTCTGGAGCGCCCGTCTGATCGCGTCGCGGCCCTGATGGGTGCCGGCGCTCGGGCTCTCGACCACTCCGTCTGGCGCAAAATCGGCGGCCACCGCGGCCGCGTCATGAGCCTTTCGGTATCCGATGTGTCGTTCGGCAAATGTCCTGACCTCGTCTGGCGTCATGACGCCCTCCTGAACGGCAGTCCCGCACCTTCACGTGTAGCCGGTTTTCGTGCCCAGCATACCCGCAACTGGCGATCACGGGCCGGATCTGTCATCCTGTTCCGTACGATCCGGCGCGATAGGGCGACGACGAAAGGGATTGTCAGCATGGGTTTCTGCGAGCACTGTGAAGGCCAGCGATTCGACCGGGCGCAGGTTCTCCGCCAGCTACGGCAGACGCGTGCGCGGCTGCGGGGTGAAAAGATCCCGTGCACGGCTGACGAGGCTCTGATGCTGGCAATTAAATCGGTACGCGCCCTCGAGGTGCCACATCTCGAGCCGATCGACGACCTGATGGAGGAGACAACCGAGGATCAGGTCATCCACTAGGTTGTCCTGGCGAGGCGCCCGCCTGGACGGCGTTGCTGCCATGGTCACAGCCTGCCTGGCTGCTCCCTCGTCGCGCCTTGCCAGGCGAACGCCTCGCCAGGACAACCGTCACCACCGTTTTTCAGCGACCTGCTCGGCCTCCGCACTCACTCGGCGCCCGCCACCGCGATCACGACCCGATACAGATACTCGATGAACAGGCCGAGCCCGTCGACCGAGATCCGTTCGTCGTTTCCGTGCACGCCGCTCAGGTCATCGCGTATCATGCCGACCCCGTAGGCCTGTACCCCCTTGGCCCGAAGCTGCGCGGAGTCGGTTGCCGCCACCAGCATCGTCGGCAGCGTAATCGCGTCAGGGAACATCTCGTGTTGGACCTGTTCCAGCGCGTGAAACAGCTCGGTGTCGAGACGTGAGGGGGGCGCCGCCGGGCGCATGCTGGTGGGCGCGGTCACCTCCACTGCCGGGTCGTCGATCAGGTCGCGCAAGGTCGTCAGAAACTCCTCGAGGTCCTCATCCGGCAGGGCGCGGACGTCGAGCTCCGCCTCCGCCTCAGCCGGGATCACGTTGCGGCGGAAGCCGCCGATGATGATGTTCGGCGAGATGCTGGTGCGGAGCATCGCGTTGGTGGCAATGTCCGATTCGCGAAGCTGCGTCTGGATCATCTCGCTCAACCGCGGGTTCTCCAGATTCCGGTATCGGAACGCCATGTCCGGCGGGCTGATCGTCGCCAGCCGTTCCAGGTAGATCCGGGTGGTCTCGTTCAGCCGCATCGGCGACTGGTAGGCGCCCACCTTGGCGACCGCCGCGGCCAGGTGGACGATCGGATTGTCGAGCCGCGGCGCGGAGCCGTGACCGGCGGTCCCGCGCGCGACCAGCGTGATGCCGCGCCACGGCACCTTCTCGGTGGTGGCGATGGTCACGATCTCGACCGTGCCGCCCGGCGCACTCACCCGTCCGCCCTCGTTCAGCGCGAACTCGGCGTCGATCTCGTGCCAGTGGCGGGCGACCATGAAGTCGATGCCGACCTCGGTCGTTCCTTCTTCGCCCGCCTCGGCAAGCAGGATGACGTCGCGGGCCAGCGGCACTTGGCTGCGGTGTAGCAGCAGTATCACCTGCACCATCGCCGCGAGCTGACCCTTGTCGTCCGACGCGCCACGGCCATAGAGATACCCGTTCCTGATCACGCCGCCGAAGGGGTCGACCGTCCAGGCATTCCGCTCGACGCCAACCACGTCGGTATGCGCCATCAACAGAATCGGCCGCTTCGATCCGTTGCCCTCCAGCCGTGCCACGAGGTTCCCACGTGTCGGGTCGAGCGCCAGGATCTTCGACGGGATGCCCGCCTCGTCGAACAGGGTGTTCAGATACTCGGCGGCGAGGGTCTCGTTGCCAGGCGGGCTACTGGTGTCGATGCGGATGAGCGCCTGGAGCAGCCCGACCGCGTCGTCACGGGCCTGCTCGAAGTCCGGGAGCTGTGCGGTCGTGGACCCCGCCAGGCCCAGGGCGAAGATGCCCGCCACGAGGCCGACGAGTCTGCGCTGTGTCATGAGCTAGTGTCCTCTGTCGGAGGCCGCCGCCGCGAGGGACGTCAGCGTCGAGAAGGTCGAGAGGTGCTCCAGGCTGGTCCGCACGTCCACCACGACCGGACCGTCGTGACCGAGCGCCTCCCGGACCACCGACGGCGTGTCCTGGGGTGTCTCGAGCACCAGCCCGCGCGCGCCGAATGCCTCGGCCAGCGCGGCGAAGTCGGGGTTGGTCAGGTCAGTTCCGGCGACCCGTCCCGGGAAGAGCTTCTCCTGGTGCAGCCGGATCGTGCCGTAGCTCCTGTTGTTGGCCACGAACAGCCGAACACGGGCGCCGTACTGCACCGCGGTCGCGAGCTCGTTGCCGGTCATCAGGAATCCGCCGTCGCCGACGACGCACACCACCTGCCGGTCGGGATACCGTAGCGCCGCCGCCACCGCGGCCGGCGTCCCCAGCCCCATGGCGCCGGAGATGGCGCCCAGCAGGAGGTGCGTGGACCGGAACAGGAAATGCCGGTGCAGCCAGCCGCCGAAATTGCCGGCGTCCATGGCCAGCACCGCGTCGGATGGCAGCTGGTCGTTCAGCGCTGCCACGACATGTCCGAAGTCGACCCCATCAGGCGCGTCCGACGGCGTCCAGCGCGCAAGGTCCAGCACGGCCATGTGGAGCCGGTTCCGCCACGCGTCGCGCGCGGACGGTGCCGGTGGCGGCGGCGGCGTTCGCGCGGCCAGCGCCTCGAGAAACGGAATCGTGTCAGCCACGATGCGCACCGTGGTCTCGAACACGCGACCGATCTGGGCCGGGTCCGGGTGGATGTGTATCAGCGGCTGGTCCGGCGCCGGCGCCCTGGGGAGCTGGTAGCACTGTGTGGTGATCTCGTTCAGCCGTGTGCCGACCGCGACAATGAGGTCGGCCTCGGTCAGATGCTGCCAGGCGGCCGGTGGCAGGCCGAACCCGAGATGCCCGGCGAAGCAGGGATGGCGGTTGTCGAACAGGTCCTGGTGCTTGTAGCTGGTGGCGACCGGCACCTGCCACCGGTTCACACAGGCGGCCAGCGCCGCCCGGCCTCGTGCGCTCCGCGCCTGGCCACCGACCATCAGCAGCGGGCGCGTCGCCGCCCCGAGCCGGTCGGCGACCGCCGTCACCTCGTCCGGTGTGGGCGCGGTGGGTGAGGGGCGCGGCGGCTCGGGCAGCGCGTCGCCGACCTGTTCGTCGAAGACATCCTCGGGCACCGAGATGACGACCGGGCCCGGTGTGCCGTCCCTCGCCACCCGGAACGCCTCGGCCGCCGTCTCGGCGAGGCGTCCGGCGTCGTGCACCTCGACGGTCCACTTCGCCATGTCGGAGAACGTCCGCTCGTAGTCGATCTTCTGAAACACGCCGCGTCCGAGGTTCGTGCGCGGGAGCTGGCCGATGAAGAGCACCAGCGGTGCGCCGTCCTGCTCGGCCATGTGCACGGCCAGCGCGGCGTTGGTGGCGCCGGGCCCCCGGCTGACGAAGGCCACGCCGGCGCGGTCGGTCATCTTCGCGTCGGCGACCGCCATCAGCCCGGCCCCGCTCTCGTGCCGGCAGGTCACCAGGTCGATGGCCGGTTCATCGGCCAGCGCATCGAGCACCGGTAGATAGCTCTCGCCAGGCACGCAGAAGACCCGGTCCACGTCGAGCCGGCGCAGCATCGTGACGAGCTGGCGAGCGGCGGTTGGCATCGGCAACCTATTGTGACGTTGATCCGAATGGGCCACAACAACCCGTGCGGACGTCTGTCTCGGAACACGAGATATGGGCGATGCACCCGCGTCGTCGAGCACCTCGCGCAGCACACCGGTCAGATCATCTGGACACCGAAGGGTCTCACCGGCGAGGGCCTCGGCGTCGACGCCGATCTGAAGGATGAGGACAGACCATCGGGTCGTCAGCCTGAGGGTCCGCGCAAGAAGACGTTCGCATGTGTGGGCGTTGAGGCGCCCGGCTGGCCAGGCGCGAGGAGGGAGCATACGGGCCGTATGCGACCGACGCGCAACGCCGCCAGACGGGATGCATCGGCGGTCGAAAACGGGAAGGATTTCTTGCGTGG
>SMUZ01040501.1_pt1 | contig 11716 bp, 12 predicted proteins | sample 2456421 | NCBI WGS metagenome assembly SMUZ01 (sample SAMN11095932, study PRJNA526329) | marine sediment metagenome | biome: Marine sediment; feature: Surficial sediment; material: Deep marine sediment; isolation source: Hadal surficial sediment | place: Pacific Ocean | collected 2014-11 | depth... | reverse complement strand
GAGCCCGATGCGGTCGTCTTCGCTACTCATCATTCCCTCTGCTTTGTGCAGTTTTATCGTCATCGCTCGATCTTGTTATATGGATCAGTGTTGCAGGAGCAGCGCTCCTGTAAAATCAGTATGCATCAAGGACTTATCACACCAGCAGGCGTTAAACATAATATAGGATTAAGTCCCGTTCTGCTGCCATTCCCCGACGGCTTTTCGTGCTGCATCGTTGATTGGACGTGCGATCAGTGCGTCGCGGCTCAGGTGAACCTCGAAGCGCGCACCGTCTGCCATCGGTACATAAGTCGCTGTTCCGTAGTATGCATCAACGCCCGGCATCAGCACCGGGAAACGCCTCGCGATCGTCCAGACGTCCAGCATGTTTTCGTCAGCCAGCGCGTGCACGGTTCGCGGCTCGCTTAACTCGCGTGCGATATCTGAATATCGCCAACTGAGTCGCTCGAGTTGATAAATCGGTTCGAGGCCAAGAATCGTCGCAGGCGGTTTCCAGGAAACCACGCGGGCGTCGATTTGCCACTCATCACCGGAGAGCGTCAACAATCGGTCTGTCTGGCCATCAATCATCAGGCGAGCCGTGTATTCGCCGGGGGCATTTTGCCGAAATTCGATCAGGCTGACGGTTTGCTCATCGGTGAGCTGCTTGTAACCGTAAATGCTGCCGAGCAGGATCATACCCGCGCCGCCGAGAGACGCGGTTGTGACACCGCCTGCAAACGAAGCGCTCGCCCTGAGCACGCGTCCGCGACGCAGATTGCGAAACATTGCGAGAACGAAGAACACGGCCACTAGCGCTAATGCCGAGGTAATCGCGAGCAATGTGTGCATCGTCAGCTCCAGGTAGTGCGGGTCAGGCCTTTAGTCGTTTGTATTTCACGCGGTGAGGGTTAACAGCGTTGCTGCCGAGTCGGCGCTTGCGGTCTTCTTCATAGTCGGCGTAGTTGCCGGCAAAGAATACAACTTCACTGTCACCTTCGAACGCAAGAATGTGCGTCGAGATTCGATCTAGGAACCAGCGATCATGTGAAATAACCACAGCGGACCCTGGAAACTCAAGCAAAGCTTGCTCGAGTGCCCGCAAGGTTTCCACATCAAGGTCATTCGTCGGTTCGTCAAGCAGTAACAGGTTGCCGCCTGCACGCAGCATCTTTGCGAGATGGACGCGATTGCGTTCACCACCCGACAACACGCCAATCTTTTTCTGTTGATCCGAGCCACGGAAGTTGAAGCGACCCACGTAGGCACGCGACGACGTCTCGTAGTTGCCGACCTGTATCAGGTCCTGATCGCCCGAGATTTCCTGCCACACGGTCTTGCTGTCGTCGAGGCTATCGCGCGACTGGTCCACGGCCGCCAGCTTGACTGTGGTGCCGAGCGTGATGCTGCCACTGTCGGGTTGCTCCGCGCCTGTGATCATGCGAAACAGTGTTGTCTTGCCCGCGCCGTTTGCACCGATCACACCCATGATGCCGCCAGGCGGCAACATGAAGCTCAGATCGTCGATCAGCAGTTTATCGCCATAGCCTTTCCTGAGGTTTTCGACTTCGATAACGACGTCGCCCAGCCGCGGGCCGGGCGGTATGTAAATCTCGTTGGTCTCATTACGTTTCTGGTAACTGGCCGAGGACAGTTCCGCAAACTGGCGCAAGCGCGCCTTGGACTTTGCCTGACGTCCCTTCGGATTCGTGCGCACCCACTCAAGTTCGGATGCCATCGCCCTCTGGCGTGCTTTTTCGGTCGATTCTTCGTGGGCCAGGCGTTTTTCTTTTTGTTCCAGCCAGTTCGAGTAGTTGCCTTCGTAGGGAATGCCGTGGCCACGATCCAGTTCGAGAATCCAGCCGGCTACGTTGTCGAGGAAGTAGCGATCATGTGTGACGGCGATAACCGTACCCGCGTATTCGTCGAGGAAGCGTTCCAGCCATGCGACCGATTCGGCATCGAGGTGGTTGGTAGGCTCGTCCAGGAGCAACATGTCGGGCTGCGAGACCAGCAAGCGACACAGCGCGACGCGCCGTCGTTCACCGCCCGAGAGCTTGGTCACATCGGCGTCCCAGTCCGGCAGTCGCAGCGCATCCGCGGCGATTTCGAGCTTGCGATCGAGTTCCCACGCGCCGACCGCATCGATCTCATCCTGCAATGTGCCTTGTTCCTGCAGCAGCTTGTTCATCTCGTCATCGCTCACAGGCTCAGCAAATTTCATGCTGATCTCGTTGAAGCGATCCAGGAGCGCCTTGGTGTCGGCAACGCCTTCTTCGACATTGCCGCGCACATCTTTGTCCGGGTCCAGCTGCGGCTCCTGCTGCAGGAATCCAATCTTGATGCCGGGTTGCGGGCGAGCCTCGCCGTCGAACTCGGTATCGAGTCCGGCCATGATGCGTAATAGTGTCGATTTGCCACTGCCGTTAAGACCCAAAACACCGATTTTGGCGCCGGGGTAAAAAGACAGGGAAATGTCGCGAAGAATGAACCGTTTTGGCGGAATGATCTTCGCGACGCGATTCATCGTGTAAATGTACTGCGCCATTGCGGGACCAGGTTTGGATTGAAGCGCGCATTATCCGGTATGCTGCGCCGATAGCAAACCCGCCGGGGCGTTCATGACAAGCAAGATTCATGTGTACAAAGGTGAGGAGATTGCCCGCTACGGCTTCGGCGATCCGCACCCGTTCGGTACTGATCGCCACGACGTTTTTCAGGACGAACTGGCCGCTGCCAATCTCGGCGAGAGTATTTACTATGCCCACCCACGACGCGCCAGCGTCGATGAGCTCGCGCTGTTTCACACGGCGGATTACATCGATCGTGTGTCCAGATTATCAGTGACGGGCAAGGGCTTTCTCGATGACGGCGATACGCCCGCCGTAAAAGGAATTTTTGAAGCGGCTTCGGACGTCGTTGGCTCTGTGTTGTCGGCGACTGACAAGATCATGCATGGCGACGCCCGGCGCGCGTTTATCCCGATCGCCGGATTGCATCATGCGACGCGTGACGGTGCCGCCGGATTTTGTGTCTTTAACGACTGCGGCATCGCTGTTGAATATCTGAGAAAAAATCACGGCCTCAAGCGGATCGCCTATGTGGATATCGATGCGCATCATGGCGACGGTGTTTTTTATGGATTCGAGGATGACCCCGATCTGATCTTTGCGGACATTCACCAGGACGGTCGTACGCTGTATCCGGGAACGGGTGCTGAAACAGAGACGGGGAAGGGCCGCGCGCGTGGCACGAAGCTGAATATTGCGATGGCGCCGCACGCCACCGACCGTGATTTCCGCAGTGCCTGGCGCCGCGTTGAGGGCTACCTGCGAGACGCCAAACCCGAGTTCATCCTGTTCCAGTGCGGTGCGGACAGCCTTGAGGGCGATCCGATTACACAGCTTAACTACACAGAGGCCGCGCATGCGGAGGCGGCCGCCTCTTTGTGCCAGATCGCGGACGAGTATTGTGGCGGCCGCATCATCGGCACGGGCGGCGGGGGCTATAACCGACGCAATATTGCACGCGCATGGACGCGGGTCGTGCAATCCTTTGTTGCGGCAGGATAAACAGGTAACATCGCCGCCTTCCGACGCCCAACCCGATGTCCCCAACCGACGCCCCCAACCCGGAGTGCCCTGTCCATGTTCGAACCTTCCATGACGCTCGAATCCTTTGACCCTGAAATCGCGAAATCCATTAGTCTGGAAGAGCGCCGCCAGGAAGAGCACATTGAACTGATCGCGTCCGAGAACTACGCAAGTCCCTGCGTGCTCGAGGCGCAAGGCAGCGTACTGACGAACAAATACGCAGAGGGCTATCCGGGCAAGCGTTACTACGGTGGCTGCGAATTCGTCGACATCGCTGAAGCTCTGGCGATCTCACGCGCAATGGAATTGTTCGGCGCGGACTATGCCAACGTTCAACCGCACTCGGGTTCGCAAGCCAATGCCGCGGTGTGCATGGCCATGCTGACGCCGGGGGACACATTGCTCGGTATGAGCCTCGCGGAAGGTGGTCATCTGACGCACGGCACGAAAGTGAATTTTTCCGGGCGGCTCTACAATGCCGTTCAATACGGCCTCGTGTCGGATACGGGTCTGATCGATTACGGTCAGGTGCAGGCGTTGGCAGATGAGCACCGGCCCAAGCTCGTCATTGCCGGATTCTCGGCGTATTCGCAGGTAGTGGACTGGCAGCGTTTCCGCGACATCGCGGACAGTGTCGGGGCCTACCTGATGGTGGATATGGCGCATGTCGCCGGCCTCGTTGCGACGGGTCATTATCCGAATCCCATACAGATCGCCGATGTCGTTACGACGACAACGCACAAGACCTTACGAGGTCCTCGAGGCGGTCTGATACTGGCACGCAAGAACGACGAGTTGACCAGGAAATTCAGCTCGCTCGTATTCCCGGGCATTCAGGGCGGGCCGTTGATGCATGTCATTGCCGCCAAAGCCGTCGCGTTCAAAGAAGCCATGGCACCGGAATTCAAGGTCTACCAGGGCAAGGTATGCGCCAATGCCAAAGTGATGGCTGCAACGCTGGCCGAGCGGGGCTACCCGATTATTTCGGGCGGCACCGAAAATCACCTGCTGCTCGTAAGCCTGATCGCGCGCGGGATCACGGGTAAAGCCGCCGATGCGGCGCTGGGTCGCGCCAATATTACGGTCAACAAGAACGCCGTACCGAATGATCCGCAGTCGCCGTTTGTGACGAGCGGCCTGCGCCTCGGTACGCCGGCAATCACGACGCGCGGCTTTGGTGAAGAAGAAACCCGCCTGCTGTCCGGCTGGATTGCAGATATACTGGATGACCTTGAAAACGAGGAATTAATCGATCGCATTCGCGGCCAGGTCGTTGAGCTTTGTGGGCGCTTTCCGGTTTACGGTTGATGACTTGTTCCGTCGCTGGATCATAACTATAAGACACTATGCATTGCCCGTTCTGCAGTCACGAAGAAACCAAGGTCATCGATTCTCGCCTGGCCGGTGAGGGCAGGCAGATTCGACGGCGCAGGCAGTGCCTCGATTGCAAGGAGCGATTTACGACCTTTGAGTCCGCTGAGCTGGTCATGCCGCGACTCGTCAAGAACGACAACAGTCGCCAGCCATTTGACGAATCCAAGCTCCGCAACAGCATGGTGCGCGCGCTAGAGAAGCGGCCTGTGCCAAGTGACAAGCTGGAGCAGGCCATCGGCCGTCTCATCCACAAACTGCGGACCATGGGCGAGCGCGAAGTCGCTTCCCGGCTGGTCGGTGAGCTCGTCATGGAAGAGCTGCGCGCGCTTGATGAAGTTGCCTACGTGCGTTTCGCGAGTGTGTACCGACGCTTCCAGGACATCACTGAATTCGAAGAAGAAATAAAACGACTGCAACGAATTTCTGACGCGGCCGCAAGCCGCGAACAAATGTCCTTGCTTCCTGATTTGCTTGGAAAAAAGAACCGGTAAATTCACATGTCCGGATTTTCAGCCAGTGACAGCGCGTACATGGCGCAGGCTCTCCGCCTTGCCGCCCGCGGCGAATACACGGCACACCCGAATCCCATGGTCGGATGCGTGTTGGTGCGCGATGGCAGGCTTATTGGCGAGGGCTGGCATCGCCTGGCGGGCGAGTTACACGCAGAGGCGAATGCCCTGGCGGCGGCCGGCGACGCCACGGGCGCCACGGCCTATGTCACGCTTGAGCCTTGTGCGCATCAAGGCAAGACGGCAGCTTGTGCGACGGCGTTGATCAAAGCAGGCGTGGCCGAAGTCGTGTGCGCGATGCAGGATCCGTTCGAGCGCGTGGCGGGAAGTGGATTCGCCGCATTGGAAAAGGCAGGGATCGCGTTGCGCGTGGGATTGATGGCCGCAGAGGCTGAAAAACTCAATGCCGGTTTCCTGAGCCGCGTGCGCCGCGGGCGACCCTTTGTGCGTGTGAAGATTGCCGCAAGTCTCGACGGTGCGATCGCGATGCAGAACGGGCAAAGCCAGTGGATCACGGGTGCGGCTGCACGCGCGGATGTGCAGCGACTTCGGGCACGTTCGGCGGCAATCATGACCGGTATCGGCACTGTCCTCGCCGACGACCCGTCGCTCAACGTGCGCGACGAAGCAATCGACATGGCCGGGCGACAGCCAGTGCGAGTGGTGATCGATTCAGCACTGCGTATGCCACTGTCGTCGGGCATGCTATGTCTGCCTGGAGACACGATTGTGTATTGCGTCGACGATGGCGGGCGCAAAGCGCTTGAGGATGCGGGTGCTGCAGTGGTCAAAATATCGGGCGGCGACAGCGGCGTTGATCTTGCTGCGGTTCTCGATGATCTCGGTCGGCGGGAAATCAATGACCTGCTGGTTGAGGCGGGCCCCGGTCTTGCGGGCAGTTTGCTGTCCTCGGATATGGTTGATGAGCTTGTGATTTATCAGGCGCCCCATATCATGGGAAGTGCAACGATTTCGATGTTCAATACGCCCGCGTGGACTGAATTAGCCGATCGAAAATCGCTGCAATTTACCGATGTGCGCCGCGTAGGAAGCGACACCCGCATCACGGCCACCATAAAGCCTGCGATACGGACCACGGATCAGGACTAGTGTTCACTGGAATTATAAAAGCGACCGGAGTTATCGCCGCAATGAAACGTCGAGGTGGCGACGTCAGCATGCGTGTAGTATCGCCGGCTTTGCCTTGGGCGGACTATGCCGCAGGTGAGAGTATCGCTGTCAATGGTGTGTGCCTGACCATCGTCAATTTGCACGAAGATGGCTTCGATGCGGATGTCTCGGTGGAAACGCTTGAGGTCACAGCGCTGGGAGAAACCGGCGAGCGCGGCCGCGTAAATCTGGAGCCGGCACTGAGCGTAGGTGAGCGCCTGGGCGGGCACCTGGTGAGTGGCCACGTGGACTGCAAAGGCAGGATTGTCGAGTTGACCTCGGATGCGCGCTCCATACGCATGCGAGTGGAATTTCCGACGGAGTATGCGCGCTACGTTGCGAAGAAGGGTTCGATTTGCATTGATGGCGTGAGCCTTACCATCAACGCGGTATCGGGTTCTTGCTGCGAATTGAATATCATCCCGCATACGGCAGACAACACGATTATCGGCGACTATGCCGCAGGTAGTGTTGTTAACATTGAAGTAGACCTGTTGGCGCGTTATCTCGAGCGTTTGCTGGGCAAGGACGGCGACGGAATTAGCGAAGATTTCTTACGAGTACATGGATATGCCTGACAATACGACCACGCACCCAAGTGCGATTGACCACGCATTCAGCGCCATTGAAGACATCATTGCGGACATTCGTGCCGGCAAGATGGTCATCATGGTGGATGACGAGAACCGGGAGAACGAAGGTGACCTGATCATGGCCGCCGAGAAGGTGCGTGCAGAGGACATCAACTATATGGCCACAAACGGTCGTGGCCTGATCTGCCTCACGTTGTCGCGCGAACGCTGTGCGCAACTGCGTTTGCCGCTGATGGTTACAGAGACTGACCAGCACCACGCGACGAATTTCACGATTTCAATCGAGGCCGCGGAGGGCATCACAACCGGGATCTCGGCGCACGATCGGGCGAAGACGGTGCAAGCTGCGGTAGCTGCGAATGCCAGACCTGAGGACTTGTCTCAACCGGGACATATTTTTCCGATCATGGCGCAGCCTGGCGGTGTGCTGTCGAGAGCGGGCCACACCGAAGCGGGCTGTGACCTCGCACGTCTTGCCGGTTTGGAGTCCGCCGCTGTCATCGTCGAGATTCTCAATGAAGATGGCAGCATGGCGCGCCGGCCGGATCTCGAGCGATTTGGCCGCCTTCACGATATTCGCATCGGCACGATTGCCGACCTGATTCGCTATCGTCTGGAGAAAGAACGCAACGTCGAGAGAATATCCGAGTCCTTGATTCAGACGGGATACGGCGAATTCAAAATGATTTGTTATGACGACCTTGTTAATCGTGCCGTCCACGTCGCGCTGGTGAAAGGCGACTTGTCGACCACGGACACACCGCTCGTGCGCGTGCATCTGCAGGATACGCTCGGTGATGTCATCGGCGTGCAAAGCGAATCGCTTGGCTGGTCGCTGACCAGTGCGATCAAGCGTATCGCCGAAGAAGAAGTTGGCGTTGTCGTGTTGCTGCGAGAGCGCGAAAGCTCACGTGACTTTATCGACGCAATTGATGGCCTCGGAAAATCGCGCGATGAAGTGCAGGATCGACGGTCCGGCGATGGCGTGTTGCGAACCTACGGTATCGGCGCGCAGATTTTACGCGATCTCGGGCTCAGCAAAATCCGTGTATTATCGGCGCCTAAGCAAATGTACGCGATCTCGGGCTTTGACCTGGAGATCACCGAGTACGTCTAGGAACAGCAGGGCTGCATGGACAAAATAAAAACCATTGAAGGTGATCTGAATGTACGCGACGCACGTTTCGCGATCGTCGCCGCGCGTTTCAATGACTTTATTGTTGAGTCATTGATCAAGGGCGCAGTGCATTGCCTGCGTCAGCATGGCACAACGGATGCGAACATCGAAATTATTCGTGTTCCGGGCGCGTTCGAGATGCCGGTCGTTGCTCGAAAGCTCGCCGAGTCTCGCCGGTATGACGGCATCATCGCGTTAGGCGCGGTCATTCGTGGCGGTACACCTCACTTCGATTTTGTGGCGGGCGAATGCATCAGTGGAATCTCGGCTGTTGCGAGAGACACGGGCGTCCCGATCGGTTTTGGAATCCTGACCACCGATACGATCGAACAGGCGATTGAACGCGCCGGCACGAAGGCGGGCAACAAGGGCGCAGAAGCGACGCTTGCCGTTATCGAGACCGTTAATCTTCTGCGCGATCTCGATTAGACCTGAATCGACGAAACGATGAAAAACAAATCCTCAAGCGGCGCCCGCACGCGAGCGCGTGAGCTGGTGCTGCAAGCGCTGTATCAAAAACAGATTGCCGAACATGATTTCGGCGAGCTCATCAAACAGTTTCACGAGCAAAAGGCGTTCGAGCGCGTTGACCAGGAATTCTTCGACGCAACGCTTAAGGATATTTGCGACCAGCAGTCCGACCTCGAAGAAAAGATTTCAGAGCTAATCGATCGCCCGCTCGAGCAACTCGACCCGGTCGAGCGTGGCATTCTCCTGATCGGTGTCTTCGAATTGCAAAATCGCATCGATGTGCCGTACAAGGTCGTCATCAACGAAGGCGTCAATCTCGCGAAGCGCTTCGGTGCGACAGACGGCCATAAGTACATCAACGCGTGCCTCGACAAAGCCGCACAGTCCCTGCGCGAGATCGAAATTAAAGGCAGTGGATGAGTTTGCGCTGATACGGCGCTATTTCGATCGCGCCATTCAGGTGACCGGAGTCAGGACCGGCATAGGCGACGACGGTGCCGTCCTGATCCCGACGCCAGGCAAAGAATTGATTACGGTCATCGATACGCTGGTGGAAGATGTGCATTTTCCGGCCGGCAGTGATCCTGCAGACATTGGCTATCGTGCAGTCGCCGTCAATCTTTCCGATATTGCCGCGATGGGCGCAACACCGCGCTGGATGACGCTGGCGCTTTCCTTGCAGACAGCGGACGAAGCATGGCTGGAACTTTTTTCGGAGGGCATGTTCGCGGCCGCGACAGAATTCAATGTCGCGCTCGTGGGTGGAGACACGACACGCGCGAAACAGATTGTTGTGACCGTGCAGCTAAGTGGCGAGGTAGACGAGGGCGCGGCGATCCTGCGTTCGGGTGCTCGCCCGGGCGACAGAATTTATGTGACCGGCACTGTCGGCGATGCCGCTGCCGGTTTACACGGCCTGCTCAACGGCAACTCGGTCAAGGAACTTGCCAGTCGCTTCACACGACCGTCGGCCCGGGTCAGTTATGGCCAGTCACTTGTGGGGATCGCGAGCGCCGCCATCGACATATCAGATGGATTGTTTGCGGATCTTGGACGCCTGCTGTCAGCAAGCGCTGTTGGTGCCGAAATCGATATCGGCAAATTGCCGATCTCCGCGGCGCTTGCCGATAATTTTACGCTGCAGCGGCAACGAAGTTTTGCCCTGGGTGGTGGCGACGACTACGAGCTTTGTTTTACGGCGCCGGGCGATGTGCCGGATCCGGGCGTCATGCAGCTGACAGAAATCGGCAAGGTAAGCGCGACGGCCGGCCTGGTGTGCACACTGGATGGCCAGGTTGTGTCCTTCGATGACAGCGGTTACCGTCATTTTCAATGAAAGAATCTGTCGACAACCTGACGCGTAAAGTTCTGACCGATCCGGTCAATTTCGTGGCCTTCGGATTTGGCACCGGGCTCGCGCCGTTCGCACCCGGTACCGTTGGTTCGCTGCCCGGCGTGCTGCTGGCCTGGCTGATGTTGGATACGGGTATTTATCTGCAGCTTGGCGTGGCCGTTGCCTTGTTCCTGGCAGGTATCTGGATCTGTGGCGAGAGCGCACGCCGCATTGGCGTTCACGATCACGGCGGTATCGTCTGGGACGAGATCTGCGGCATGTACATAACACTGCTGCTGGCGCCGCCTGGCGTGCTCGGTTTTGCCCTCGCATTTGGCCTTTTCAGGTTCTTCGATATTGTCAAACCGTGGCCGATTCGGGACCTGGATCACAGACTGGGAGGAGGTCTCGGAATTATGCTGGACGACCTCGTAGCCGCCCTGTATGCCCTGATATTGCTTGTTTTATACGGGTGGCTGATGACTTAAGACGTGAGACAAAATGGCCAGCCCGATTAGCGAAATCAAGCGCTCGAATGACATGCCCGAGAAGATCGGTAAATACGTCATTATCAACAAGATCGGCAAAGGCAGCACCGGCATGGTGTACCTGTCCCACGACCCCTATTACCGTCGCGACGTAGCGATCAAGGTCTACTACATTGAAGAAGACCAGGACGCCGAACGTGCACGGGTTGCACGCAAGATGTTCTACAACGAAGCGCACATGGTCGGCATGTTGCAGCACCCGAACATCATGCCGATTTTTGATGCTGGTGAAGAGGACGGCTCTTACTACGTCGTCACCGAACATATTCAGGGCGCTCGTACCCTGGCGGCCTATTGCCGCCCCGATAACCTGCTGCGCGTCGATGACGTTGTGGAAATTATCTACAAGTGTGCGAAGGCGTTGCACTACGCGCACGGTCGCGGCGTCATTCACCGCGATATCAAGCCGTCCAACATCATGCTCACGATCGACAATGACGTGCGCATCATCGACTTCGGCATCGCGATCGTTAGCGACTCCGAGGTTTCCCGAATTGAAGGCATCGCCGGAAGCCCGAGTTACATGTCACCCGAACAGGTGCAGTCGGAGGAATTGACGTCGGCATCTGATATATATTCGCTCGGCACTGTCATGTACGAATTGCTGACTGGCTTCCGCTCGTTCCGCGCTGACAATCTGTCGAAGTTGCTGCATCAGATTGTCTATGCAACGCCACCGCCGATTCATACCTATCGTGATGACTTTCCCGAGGTTCTCGAAGAAGTAGTCGCGATGACGATGCAAAAAGATCCGGACAAGCGTCCCAAAACAGGTGCGGTGCTGGCGGCCGAACTGACGCGCGTCTATAAGGACCTGCGACAGAAATACGATAGCCTCGACAATCAGGAGCATTTTGATCTGCTGCGCACGCTGACTTTCTTCCACGAGTTTTCGCATGCTGAAATCTGGGAAGTGCTGCGTGCATCGGACTGGCATGAATACCGTGAAGGCGAAGACATCGTTCG
>SMUZ01046004.1_pt1 | contig 11760 bp, 12 predicted proteins | sample 2456421 | NCBI WGS metagenome assembly SMUZ01 (sample SAMN11095932, study PRJNA526329) | marine sediment metagenome | biome: Marine sediment; feature: Surficial sediment; material: Deep marine sediment; isolation source: Hadal surficial sediment | place: Pacific Ocean | collected 2014-11 | depth... | reverse complement strand
GTTCGATTGTCAGCTGCACATCATCGCCAACCTCAAGCCCCAGGAGCGCTTGCTCGAACCCCGGTAGCAGACTGCCATCACCCATCGCAAACGTGGCAGGGTCCCCGCCACGTGTGGAATCCACTTCATCCCCGTTAGCGAGGGCGAGGGTAAAATGTAACGTTACGCGACTCTCTGAGGTGATTCGTCGCTCGGCATTCTGCGCAATTCTTGCCGAATCTGTGGCAATTCTTGCCGTATCGGTAACGATAATTGCCGAATCGGACGGTTTCACTTCTCGGTATGCTCAAACTCGTGGCCGCTCCGGCGCTGCCGGGATTCCTCCACCATCCGCCAGATCCACAGTGCAGCACCCATAAACAACGCTGAATCTGCCAGGTTGAAAGCCGGAAAGTAATAGTCTTCATAGTGTACGAGCACGAAGTCGACCACGTAGCCATTATCATTCATCAGTCGATCGAAGAAGTTGCCGAGCGCCCCGCCCAGGATCAAACCATAAGCCCAACCCATCCAACGATCGCGTACTGGCATGCGCCACAATTCCGCGAGAATGAAGCCCACAAACACGATTGCTAGTACGACAAAAAACCAGCGCTGCCAGCCACCGGCAGAGTTCAACAACGAAAAAGCCGCGCCTTCGTTGTGCCAACGCACCCAACTGAACCAGGGGAAGATCTCGATCCGCTCACCGAGTATCAGGGTGACCTGTACCCACCATTTCGTCAGTTGATCGAGCCCCAGTATCAAACTGCCGAGGCCAAGCCACTTCAGCAGGTGAAATTTAGGCATGCGCGAACCACTCCCGGGCAATCCCGATATCCACATGAATCTGTGTTTTCAGCGCCTCTATGGATGCAAACATCTGCTCCTCCCGGATCTTGTGGTGAAACCGAACCGTGAGCAACCTGCCATAAATATTCTCATCAAAATCGAAGATGTGCACCTCGAGCAATGGCTCGGATCCATCAACCGTGGGTCTGATCCCAATGTTGGCTATACCGTTGTATGTCCGGTCGAGCCCATCAACACTCACTGAATACACCCCATTCAGGGCCGCCCGATAGCGTTGCAGGCGAATGTTTGCCGTCGGCGAACCCAGTTGTCTGCCAAGCTGACGGCCGTAGACGACCCGGCCCATGATGAAATAAGGATGACCCAGCAGTTTCTCAGCTTGGCTGAGATCTCCGGTGGCCAACATCTCCCGTATGCGGGTGCTACTGACGCGTTCATGTTCCAAGGTCAGCGTACCCATGTGGCTGACCCCGAATCCATGTCGAGCACCTGCCTCTTTCAGCATCGCGTAGTCCCCTTCCGCGCCTTTGCCGAAGCGCCAATCGTCGCCGACTACCAGGTACTTCACCCCCAGCATTTTCTTGAGAAGAGTATCCACTACCCACCGGGCCGGCGTGTTGGCGGTGCGCTCGTTAAACGGTAAACACAGTACGCGGTCAAGCTTGGTACGCTGCAGCAAGGTTATTTTCTCGCGGAATCGGGTGAGCCGGGCAGGCACGGCCGATCCCGCAAAAAACTCCCGCGGTTGCGGCTCGAACGTCAACAGCAAGCTCGGTACCCCGAGTTCTTTACCTTTGGCGATCAGATGGGCGAGCAACATCTGATGTCCATGGTGGACACCGTCGAAATTGCCCGCAGTGACCACACAACCCTGGTGTTCTTCCCGGATGTTGTGCAGACCGACGATTATCTCCATGGCGCGCCATTATACGGATTACACACGGAGCAACAGATTTTTTGGCCGTTCACCGAGGAGGAACAACACAGTCAAATAACAAAATGCACCAAGCAAGACGGCTTCGCCAAGCCAGAAGATCCGGGTGGCATCTGCCGCCCGTAACCACGCAGTATCTGCGGGAATCCACCAAAACAGCATGGCACCCATGCCAGCCGTCGCCAGCACCGCTCTAGCTAACCCAACACCGAGTTTGCGGCCCGGTTGATAAATCGCACGGCGTTCCAAACCGAACAACAACAACAAGGCATTCACCCAGGCGGCAACCGCAGTCGCCAAGGCAAGCCCTACGTGACCAAACCAGGAGAATAACGCGAGGTTGAGTACAACGTTTGTCGCAACCGCTATGGCACCGATTCGAAACGGTGTCTGAGTATCCTGGCGTGCGAAATAGGCAGGAGCCAATACCTTAACCATGACGAGGGCAACCACTCCGAACGAAAACGCCTGCAGGCTGAGCGCTGCCATCCTGGCATCCAACTCAGTCATTGCACCGCGCAGATAAATTGTCGAAATCAGCGGCACCGCAAGCACATACAACGCCATCGCAGCAGGTAAACCCAGTAGCACCCCAAGACGTAATCCCCAGTCGAGGCTGGCAGAAAATTTCTCGCGCTCCCCGGCCGCATCGAGTCTCGATAAATTCGGTAACAACACGGTCCCGAGCGCAACCGCCACCAGACCGATGGGCAACTCCATCAGCCGATCCGAATAGTAGAGCCACGAAATACTGCCAGTAAGCAATGTCGAGGCAAGAATGGTATCGATCAGGGTGTTGATCTGGCTCACGGATGCGGCAAGAACTGCCGGCACCAGCAATCGGCCAACCTGCTTTGCCCCTTCGTGACGAGCACTGATGCGAGGGGCGACAACCAAGTTGAGGCGCCTGATCGAAGGAAACTGAAACAACAACTGCACCAACCCGGCGGCAAATACACCCCAGGCAAGCGCGAACACCGGGTTAGTGAACAGATCCGCAGCAAAAAGCATCGCCGAGATGAGTGTGAGATTAAGCAACACCGGGGTGAACGCTGGAATCGCATAACGATGGTGGCTATTCTGCAACGCCCCCGCGAACGCGGTCAGCGAGATGAATCCGAGGTAAGGGAAAGTAATCCGCACCATATCGGTGGTGAGCGCAAAACGTTCTTCGTCGCCTAAGAATCCTGGCGCGAACACGGCCACCAGGCCCGGCGCAAGCAGCACGCCTGCAATCACCACAAATAAGAGCGCAATGGTCAGATTGCCCGCAACGACCGCAACGAACAACCGTAACTCGGCAACGCTTCGCGCCTTGTAGCGGATAAGAACGGGAACGAACGCCTGGTTGAAAGCGCCCTCGGCAAATAGCCTCCGAAAGAAGTTGGGTATCCGAAACGCGACAAAAAAAGCATCTGCGACTTCACTTGCCCCAAAAAAGTTAGCAAGCACCATGTCTCGCCCAAACCCGGAGATCCGCGAAAGCAGGGTCATACCCGCTACCACTCCGCCCTGGGCGGTGACGTTCTGCGCTGGATCTTCAGCCTGCATATCGCACCGATTCAGTGGAAGACGTAGAGTTGTCTCTATTGTAGAAAGCGGGTTTCGGTTGACATACCCATAACCACAACGGCATATTACCGCGCTCTCGAATTCCGGACCTTCAGGAGTGCCTTTTGGCAAATAGCCCACAAGCTCGTAAACGTGCCCGTCAGGGAGAAAAACGCCGCCGTCACAACGCGAGCCAGCGTTCCATGGTGCGCACGTACATCAAACGGGTAAATGCCGCCATCGGCACCCAGGATCACGACGCAGCAAGCGCAGCGCTCGTATCGGCGATTCCAATCATTGATCGGATGGTCTCCAAAGGCATCATGCCCAAGAACAAGGCTGCCCGGCACAAGTCACGATTGAGCGCGCACGTTCGATCCCTGGCTAGCTGATCCCACGGCTTCACCCACCTGACGCGCCCTCACCCACTCAGCAGCACGAGGTTGTCGCGGTGTACGAGTTCCGGTTCCAGGCAATAGCCTAGCCTTGCGCTGATCTCATCGGAACTCGCACCAACCAGCTTGCTGGCGTCGCTGCTGCCGTAGTTAGCCAACCCTTGCGCCACCAAACCACCTGATTCATCAACGCAGCGAACCATGTCGCCGCGCACAAACTCCCCTCGCACCGCAACCACGCCGACCGGCAGAAGGCTAACCCCTTTGTGCTGCAGTGCATCCACCGCCCCGGGATCGAGTTGTAGCTCGCCCTTGGCCTTGAGGTGACCGGCGATCCATCGCTTACGGGCATCGAGCGGGTTTAGCGAAGCTGCCAGCAGCGTTCCCACCGCCTCACCGTGGAGTATTCGAGTAAGCACACCCGCCTCACGACCGTTGGCAATCACCGTATGAGTACCCGAACGGGCGGCGAGTCGCGCTGCCTGCACCTTCGTGATCATTCCGCCACGACCAAGCGCGCTTGTCCCTTTTCCGGCCATGGCATCGAGACGCTCATCGCTGGCATCGGCGAATGGCACGATCGGCGCCGTCGGACACTCGCCAGGGTCCGTTTCGTGCAGGCCATCGGTATCGGTTAACACGATCATCACATCCGCCCGCAGCAGATTGGCCACCAGCGCAGCTAAAGTATCGTTGTCCCCAAACCTGATCTCCTCGGTTGCAACCGAGTCATTCTCGTTGACAACGGGAACGACCCCGAGATCCAGCAGTGTAGTCAACGCGGAACGGGCATTGAGGTAGCGTTGTCGGTCTGCCAGATCATCGTGGGTCAGCAACACCAGAGCGGTTAGCCGACCGTTCGCTGCAAAAGCACGCTCATAGGCATGGATCAAACCCATCTGGCCGACGGCAGCAGCAGCTTGAAGCTCGTGAACTGAAGTGGGACGGCTAGCCAACCCCAACCGATTCACACCTTCCGCGACGGCTCCCGAAGAGACCAGCAGTACCTGGCGATCTTCTTCAATGAGCCTATGTATTTGATCGCACCAGGCTTCGAGCTGCTCATAGGACAAGCCCGTATCCAGGTCCGTCAACAATGCGCTGCCGATTTTGACGACGATGCACTTTGCCGCGGCAATCTCCCGGCGTAGCTTCTCAGCCCTCTGGGTCATCGCTACTCCCGTGTGTACTCCACTTCCGCAGCGTCATCGTCATCGCTACCTTCGTCTCCCGGAGAGCTATCGCCCATGGTCGGGTGTGTTGTGTCGGCTTTTACCGGACGCCGCGCCAGCGCGCTTTGTAACACATCCTCACCGATTTCGGCTTCCAGCGCGCCGCGCGCTGCGGCAAGATCGGGATCGCTCGCCAGCGCCTGGCGGATTTCGTTCACAAATTGCATGAGCCCATTCACCAGCGTATCGAGCCCGATGTCACCCAGGGCAGACACCGCATGCAGCGGCCGGTCCGGATAAGCATTGCTCATCCTCTCCCGCAACGATGCCAACTCTCGAGGCGACATCATGTCGACCTTGCTCAGCACCATCCACACAGGCCGCTTGGCTAAGCTGGGGCTGTAAGTCATGAGTTCGCGTTCAATGAGGGCGGCGTTTGCAACGGGATCGGAACCGTCTATCGGCGCAACTTCGACGAGATGCAGCATGACTCGAGTTCGCGACAGATGTCTTAGAAACTGCACCCCAAGCCCGGTTCCTTCGGCAGCGCCACTAATGAGACCCGGAATATCCGCCATCACGAAGCTCGCATCGGCATCGATACGAACCACGCCAAGGCTGGGAACGAGCGTTGTGAACGGATAGTCGGCCACTTTCGGGTTTGCCGCCGAGACCTGGCCGATCAACGTCGACTTGCCAGCGTTCGGTAACCCCAGCAAGCCAACATCGGCCAACAGTTTTAGTTGCAGGCGTAACCTGCGTACTTCGCCGGGTTCCCCAGGCGTTGTTCGTCGAGGAGCGCGATTGGTGCTGGACTTGAAGTGGGCGTTACCCAGCCCGCGCTGCCCACCCCTGGCGACCAGCAGCGTCTGTTCGGGTTTCGCAAGATCACCGAGGGTTTCAAGGGTTTCTTCGTCGATCACCGATGTCCCTATCGGTACACGTACACGCATCACCTCACCCTGGGCGCCCGTCTTGTTGCGACCGCCGCCGGGTCGCCCATTGCGTGCTCGATAGAGTGGTCGAAAACGAAAGTCGATGAGTGTGTTGAGGCCAGGATCTGAGATCAACAAAATGTCACCACCGCCCCCCCCGTTACCACCATCGGGACCACCACGGGCAATGTACTTCTCACGGCGAAAGCTCAAGCAGCCGCCGCCGCCCTTCCCAGCTTCCACACGAATGGTCGCTTCATCAATAAATTTCATGAGTCACAAAAAAAACCCCGCGATTGCGGGGTTTGTTATCTTAAGCTTCCGCACCTAACGGTTCCACCGTCACGAATTGTCGGTTCTGCCTACCCTTCTTAACGAACTTGACGTGACCATCGGCGGTAGCAAACAGCGTGTGGTCGCGACCACAGCCTACATTGGCGCCCGGATGAACTTTCGTGCCCCGCTGACGGACGATGATGTTGCCCGCATTAACGAATTCCCCGCCGTATTTCTTCACGCCCAGACGTTTGGATTGCGAATCGCGCCCGTTGCGAGTACTTCCGCCTGCTTTTTTATGCGCCATTTTATCTATCTCCTGTTAGAAACCAGGAACCTTGAGCCGCTCATGCGCTGATGGCGGTAATTTTGAGTTCCGTATACCACTGACGATGTCCTTGTCTGCGCATGTAATCTTTGCGGCGTTTGAACTTGATTATTCGGATCTTCTTAGCACGGTCGTGGCAAATAACCTCGGCGGTGACCTTGCCGCCTTCTACATAAGGCTTACCCACAGACACATCATTACCGTCAGCTACCATCAGCACCTTGTCGAACACAACTTCCTCACCAGGCTCAGCTGTAATCAACTCGAGTTTGATGATCTCACCCTCGGTTACCCGATGTTGTTTTCCACCGCTGGAGAAAACCGCAAACATAATCTGTACTCCTGAACCCCACCTGGTGTATTACAATGATTGAGCGATTTATGACCGCTGAATTAATCGGGACATTTCTGCACACGATTCGCAAAAAAGTCCGTGATAGCGCACGGAGCCACTGGCGAGCCGTTGGCGAGCCGCAAAAAGCGCGTCATTCTACGGGCAAATATATTAGTTTACAACGAGTTGGAGGCCTGAATATCGCCTGGATAAGGTACCCCACCAGCCATCAACAAGATATAGAATCAAATCACCAAGTGTAAAGTCACTCATCGAGGACAAATGCCGGTCAATTCAGCTATAGCGCCCACCACCGTCAGCCGCATCGCCGCGAACATTGTCGAACTCGGGCCGGTTTACAAGCTGGTGGAACAGGATTTCGTGGCTGTGAACGGTTTAATTCCAAAACAACTCACCTCGGGGGTGGATCTCGTAGAAGAAATTGGCAACCACATTATCGAGAGCGGCGGTAAGCGGTTACGCCCACTGATGGTTTTGTTAGGCGCTCATTGTTGTGGATATCCGGGTGACGACCACATCCGATTGGCTGCAATCATCGAGTTTCTGCACACCGCCACGCTACTTCACGATGACGTCGTGGATCGATCCGATTTACGCCGTGGACGAGTCACCGCTAACGCAATCTGGGGTAATGCACCAAGCATTTTAGTGGGCGATTTTCTCTACTCACGCGCATTCCAGCTCATGGTGGAAATGGACAACATGGATATCATGGCAATTCTGTCCGACGCAACCAATACCATTGCCGAAGGCGAAGTGATGCAGCTCGCCAACGTCGGCAACCGTCATGTGAGCGAGCAGCAGTACATGGAAGTGATTCGCTGCAAAACCGCCCTGTTGTTTCAAGCAGCAACGCATACAGCGGCCGTGTTGGCTTGCGACGAATCCGCAACCATCACAGCACTTCGCGACTTTGGGCTGCACTTCGGTCTTGCCTACCAATTGGTAGATGACTGGTTGGACTATGCAGGCGATAGCGAGGTAATGGGTAAGAATGTAGGAGCGGATCTTGCGGAAGGAAAGCTCACGCTGCCACTCATCTACGCGCTTGCTCAGTCCCCCCGTGAATTCGTGGCTCGCGTCGACGAAGTTCTAGCCGGCAAGTCTTCCGACAGTCTGGATGACATCATTTCGATCGTGCGGGATTCAGGCGCTCTCGACTATACCCAGCGTGTGGCCCGGGACCAGACTCAGTTAGCGATTACCTGTCTCGACCGTCTACCAGAAAGCGACTATCGAGATGCCATGGAAACCCTGACCTACTTCTGCGTGACTCGTTTGAGCTAGTGCCGAGTCGTACAAAACACCCCAGTGATCTGCTGGTTCTGGTCACTGCCATACGCGCCAGGCTGATCTTCCTCACTTTGAACATCTGTTTTTCAGCTACCTTGGTGGCGGCCGCCGAGCCCATACCGATGACCGAGAGTTTGCCGCTCGAGCCCTGTACGCTCACCGGTAGTTACGGAGTCGGGCGGGTAGAAGCACACTGCGGTACGCTCACGGTCGCAGAGAATCCCGACGATAAAAACGGGCCGACCCTCGAGCTTTTCGTCGCGGTGATCCGATCCTTGAGCGCGAACCCGAAGCCCGACGCATTCACACTCATCAATGGTGGACCGGGTGGCTCATCCGTACAGCTTTACGTCGACCTGTCTCGGGTATTCAGCGGATTTCTCACTGAGCGCGATATCCTGCTGATCGATCAACGCGGCACCGGCCGCTCCAACCCCCTCGAATGCGCCGATCTGGAACAAGCCAATCAGGAAACGGACCTCGACGTCCTGAGGACAGCGACTCGTGCTTGCCTGAAGAGTCTGCAGGGTGACCCTCGTTTCTACTCCACTAGCGTTGCAGTACAGGATCTCGAACTGGTGCGACTTGCGATGGGGTATGAGCAACTCAATATCTACGGGGTCTCTTACGGCACCCGCGTAGCTATGCATTACCTGAGGCGTTTTCCTAATTCGGTGCGCACGCTGATCATCGACGGTGTTGTTCCGCCGAGTCTGGCGCTCGGTGCAAACGTAGCGATCAATTCGCAACACACACTGGATGGCATTTTTGCCCGCTGCAAGCAGGAACCCGCTTGCGCGGAGAGCTTTCCTGAGCTTCAAGCTCACTTCGAGACACTCAGCCGCGAACTCAAAGCGAACCCTGTCGAACTGAACCTACCTCACCCGGTGACAGGCAAAATTACCCCTCTGACGTTGGGTTATGGACATCTAGCCATCACTATCCGGTTGCTGGCTTATAGCCCCGAAACCACAGCGTTGATTCCACTGATCATCGAAGAAGCGGTAACGAGAAGAAACTACATCCCGATTGCAACGCACGCGCTCAAGGTAATCACCCAAATTTCCACGGCGATCAACTTCGGCATGCACAACTCCGTGATTTGCACCGAAGACACGCCGTTTTTTGACTATGGAGACGCGGTTCTGGCGGAGTTGGAAAAGACTTATCTCGGCTCGGAACAGCTCGATGTGCTCAATGTCATGTGTGAACAATGGCCACAAGGCCTCATCGATGGTGACATGAAGGAACCGCTCCAAGCAGATCATCCGATCCTCATTCTCTCCGGCGAGAACGATCCGATAACCCCGCCTCGGTATGGAGAACTGGTGCTCGGCAATTTCCGCAATGCACACCATGTGATTGCTCCCGGACAGGGACATGGTGTGATCAGCCGTGGCTGCTTACCGCGATTGGTAACAGAATTTGTCGAGTCCGCTGATCTCGAAGCGCTTGATTCGAGTTGTGTCCAGCGCCTGGCGCCAACGCCATTTTTCATCAATCTGATGGGCCCCGCTCCATGATTCGAGCTGAGGGTTTATGCAAAAACTTCGGCAACGTTGAAGCAGTCATCGATGCTTCATTTTCAGCCGATGATGGCAAAGTGACGGCACTGCTGGGACCCAACGGCGCAGGCAAGTCGACATCGTTGCGCATGTTGTCCACGGTGATCAAACCCAGCGCAGGTAGCGCCTATGTGGATGGCTTTGATGTGAGCTCGGATCCCATGGCCGTTTGTTCTCGCATTGGGGTTTTACCCCACGCAACGGGACTCTATGACCGCTTGAGTGCGCGCGAGAACATTCGCTATTACGGCGAGCTGCACGGTATGGAACGCGACCCATTGGAAGCCCGGATAGAGAGTCTGATTGAGCTCCTCGACATGTCTGAATTCAGCGACCGGCGCGTTGCAGGATTCTCTCAGGGACAGCGCATCAAGGTCGCGCTCGCACGAGCTATCGTGCACAACCCCCAAAACGTATTGCTCGACGAGCCAACGAACGGGCTGGACGTGATGGCCACCCGGGCACTGCGCGAGATCATCCTGCGATTCAAGACTGAGGGCCGCTGCGTGCTGTTCTCGAGCCACGTCATGCAGGAAGTTACCAACCTCTGCGACGACGTAATAATCATAGGTCGGGGCCGGGTCCAGTTTCAGGGTACTTTGGAACGTCTGAAAACAGATACCGGCCAGGAAGACCTGGAAGAGGCTTTCATCCGCGTGATCGGAGCAGACACCTGATGCGCGGCTTCATGACCGTGCTGCGCAAAGAATGTACCGACAACATCCGCGACAGACGTACCATCATCTCGTCGTTTTCTCTTGCGCTGCTGGGTCCTGCACTATTTGTCGGTCTGATGGCTTTCGTCCTCAACACTGCCCTCGGTACCTCAACCGATGCAGTCGTACTGACGGTGGTGGGGAGCGAAAACGCCCCGCAACTCGTATCCTACTTGGAACAGCAGAATACAGAAATCAGCCGCGAAGAACTCGAAAATCCGAAGCAGGCCGTGATCGACGGCAGCCACGATCTGATTCTGGTCATCCCCGAAACCTATGCACGGCGCTTCTCCAACGGCGAGATCAACTCGCTGCCCCTCATCTACGACAGCTCATCACTGGGCAAAGCACGCCGCAACTACAACCAGGTGAGGGACATGATCCGTCGCTTTGCTCAAGGTATCGGTTTTCTTAGATTACAATTAAGAGGCGTCGATCCAAGCATCACTGCCCCGGTTCTCGTGCAGGAGGTGGATACCGCCTCTCCAGCCGCCCGTGCACTCACAATTCTGGCAACGTTACCTTACCTGTTAGTGCTCGTGATATTCATGGGCGGTTTCTATCTTGCCATTGACACCACGGCAGGAGAGCGAGAGCACGGCTCGTTGGAACCCCTGCTCTCACAGCCTACATCGCGAACTCAACTTGTGCTGGGCAAGATCACCGCAACAAGCATCTTTGGTGCAATGTCACTGGTTTTGTTCCTGGCGAGCCTTGCAGTCGCTGTACCTTTTGTGCCCTTGCATAAAATTGGCATGTCGCTGGAAATCAGCCTTGGCGCCAGCGTGGGGATCTTCCTGGTAGCGCTGCCCCTCATCTTCTTCGCAGCGTCCCTGCTTACCGTAGTTGCGTCGTTCGCGAAAAGTTACAAAGAAGCGCAAACCTACCTCACTATCGTCATCCTGGTACCCACGATGCCGCTAATCATCGCCCAGCTACTGGGCGTTGAGGCATCGACCTCACTCATGCTCGTTCCAAGTTTGAGTCAGTCGACCCTGATCAGTGCCCTCATTATCGGCGAACCCGTCGAATGGCTGCACCTGGTGGTCTCGGCAATAACAACCGGGACGCTTGGCGCTGGTCTGGCATGGCTTGCGATCAGCCTCTATCGACGGGAGAGCATTCTGATCTAGCCTGCAGAAGTTATTCAGGCGGTTGTCGCTGACCAGATCGGCTCTTACAATACGCGACCCTTTGGGGCTTCGGAGTGTAGCTCAGCTTGGTAGAGCACCACGTTCGGGACGTGGGGGCCGGAGGTTCAAATCCTCTCACTCCGACCAACTAAAATTTCTGCAACAGCTACTTTGCAAGCGAGGATGATCATACCTCCGGCCCGCCAGAGCCGTGCGACGGCCGGTTAAATCCTCTCACTCCGACCAACTAAAATTTCTGCAACAGCTACTTTGCAAGCGAGGGTGATCATACCTCCGGCCCGCCGGAGCCGTACG
>SMUZ01035218.1_pt1 | contig 11815 bp, 6 predicted proteins | sample 2456421 | NCBI WGS metagenome assembly SMUZ01 (sample SAMN11095932, study PRJNA526329) | marine sediment metagenome | biome: Marine sediment; feature: Surficial sediment; material: Deep marine sediment; isolation source: Hadal surficial sediment | place: Pacific Ocean | collected 2014-11 | depth 0-1... | reverse complement strand
TGGCTGGCGGTGCGCGACGTGGACATAGCGGATCCGAACTTGAGTTTGTTCCCCAAATTCGATGACGAATTGCGTGAAGCGTTCAAGCAGGAAATATTGCTGTGGTTTGCGAGTATGGTGCGTAACAATGACAGCGTGATCGAGCTGCTGACTTCCGATTACACCTACGTGAACGAGCGACTCGCAGAACACTATGGTCTGCCGGGCATATACGGCAGCCGCTTCCGCCCGGTTGAACTTACAATGGATCCGCTACGGCACGGAATATTCGGCAAAGGTGGGTTGTTGACCGCTACCGCTTATAACAACCGAACCTCGCCCGTGGTTCGCGGCAAGTGGGTTCTCGAGAACCTGCTGAACATGCCGCCGCCCCCACCCCCGGAGAACGTGCCGGCGCTGGAAATTAGCGCGGACGGTAAGGCGCTGACCTTAAAACAAGCCATGGAAAAACATCGGGCTAACCCGGTATGTGCTGCCTGCCACAAGCTAATGGACCCGATCGGATTAGCGCTTGAAAATTTTGACGCAATCGGTAGCTACCGGACCCGCTACGTCGAGGCCGACGCCGACGTCGATGCCTCGGGTCTGCTGTTTGACGGTAGTGAGTACAATACCGCCGAGGAATTTCGCGTTGTGTTCATGAAACATGCGGATCGCGTGGTGCACACAGCCACCGAGAAAGTGCTTACCTATGCGCTTGGTCGGGGGCTGGAATATTATGACCAGCCCACCGTTCGCGAGATCGTGACGCGCAGTTCCGCCGAGAATTACAGTTGGTCTTCGATTATAATCGGAGTAATTGAAAGTACGCCATTCCAGTACCGGAGGGCTACCAGTAATGATCATCACTAAGAAATTCATGCCACGCCGCATGTTCCTGCGTGGTGCCGGCGCATCCCTGGCCCTGCCGTTTCTGGATGCCATGATTCCGGCCTTCGCCGCTTCGACAACTGCCGCGAATCCGCCGCTCAAGATGGGCTTCATCTACCTGCCAGTTGGCCGGATCATGGATAACTGGACGCCCAAGATTGAGGGTAGCGGTTTCGAAATCACGCCAACGCTTGAGCCGCTTGCGCCGTTTCGCGAGCAAATGCTGGTCATAAGTGGTCTGGATGTCAAAGCGTCCGACTTGTTGCCCGGTGAACGCGGGGGTCCACACGCCCGACCGTGCGCAGCCTATCTGACGGGCGCGCATCCGTTCTCGGACCATGTCGGTATCTCTTTCGACCAGCTGGCAGCCAAACACATCGGTCGCGATACGCCGCTCGCGTCGATGGAGCTCGGCATAGATCCGCCCGAGTGGGCGGGGCAAGGCGCGGGCGATTACAGTGGCTTTTACACGAGCACGATAAGCTGGCGCTCTCCGACCACACCGCTGCCGATTCAGAATAATCCGCGCAAAGTTTTCGAACGGCTGTTCGGTGATACCGACACGCTCGATCCCGAAGCCATGCGTCGCCGCATCGCGCGCAAGAGCAGCGTGCTGGATTCGGTGAGCGAACGTGTCAGCAAGATGAAAGCATCCGTCAGTCCTGAAGATCAGTACAAGCTGGATGAATACCTGGAAGCGGTGCGTGAAATCGAACGTGGTATCCAGGTGGCCGAATCGCGGCAGGCCTCGGGGATTTCAACGGTAGCGGACAAGGACATCACTCGCCCTGCGGGTATTCCGTCTGATTATGCGGAACACGGACGTCTCATGTCCGACATGATGTACCTGGCGTATCAGACAAACATGACGCGCGTTGTTGCCTTCATGCTGGGTCACGAAGGGACCAACCGTAATTACACGGAACTCGGCGCCAATGACGGGCATCACTCGCTGTCACATCACAAGGGCGACACGACAGCGATCGAGCATCTAAAAAATGTCGATCATTACCAGAGTGAACTACTCGCATACTTCTTCAACAGAATGCAGGCAACGAAGGAAATCGACGGCACGTCGCTGCTCGATAACTCGGTATTCGTCGTTGGCAGCGGACTGAGCGACGCCAATAACCATGTGCACAACGATGTGCCCATGTTGCTGATTGGCGGAGCGCAGGGCAGGATCCGCGGCGGCCGACATGTGCGCTACCCGGGTGAGCCGGTGTCGAACCTGCATATGACCGTGATGGAAATGTTCGATGTGCCGACGGACGAGTACTTCGAGAACGAAACCGCCGACGCGACGGGCACCCTACCGGGTATCACTTGAACAGTCCGGGCATTGCCTGTCTGGCGTTATTATTGCTGACGAGCCACGTCGTGGCTGGCGACGATCTTCTTATTGAGGCGATTCAAAACGCCGATCATGCAACCCTGCTTTCATTACTTGATCGCAGGGACATCGATGTCAATGGGAGTCGCGGCGACGGCAGCACGGCGTTGAGCTGGGCGGCCTACGAAGACGATGAGATCGCGATCGATCTGTTGATTCGTGCGGGCGCCGACGTCAATGTGGCAACCGATTTTCACGCCGTGACACCACTGGCCTTAGCCTGCGCCAACGGGAATTCTGGCGCTGTTGCCAAGCTGCTCGCGGCCGGTGCCGATCCGAACATCGCAAATCGCGGCGGGGAGACGCCGCTGATGGCTTGCGCCAATACGGGTGCCGAAGAAGGCATCCGGGCGCTGTTGAAGCGCGGGGCGGACGTCAACGCGAAAGAAGGCAAGGACGATCAGACGGCGCTGATGTGGGCGGCAGCCGAGAAGCATCCGCAGGTTGTTCGGGCGCTCGTTAAGAACGGTGCCAACGTCGCGGCCCGATCCCGGCTGGTGGCCAAGCCCGACCCGTATATCGTCGAGATATCACTCGATCAAAGTATCTGGGGATCGAATTATCCGGATACAACCCGATGGCAGGAACAATCCGGCGGGTTTACCGCGTTGTACTTCGCCGCACAGGCAGGCGATATCGACTCGGCGCGGATCCTGATCAAGGCCGGGGCAGACATCGACGCGCCACACGTCGAATGGGGCAGTGCCCTGAATATTTCGATTGCGAGCGGGCACGAGGATTTTGCACTGTTCTTACTCGAACAAGGTGCCGACGCAAACACCAGCGACGCCTGGGGTGTATCGCCGCTGCATTACGCTTTGTACAAGGGGCTGATGATTCTCAATCGCTGGAAGCCTACGGACAGCGAACACCTCGGCTGGGAGCGAGAGAATATGCCGGGACTGATCGCGGCATTGCTGGAACGCGGCGCCGATCCTGGCGCACGTATCAAGTACAGCTATCCGTACATGGAGCATATGTTCATTGCCCGTTCGAATGATTTACCGCCACAGGTGTCTCCCGTTGGCGCGATAGCACTGCACCTGGCAGCCGTATCGGGCGATGTTGAGAGCATGCGTATCCTGCAGCCTGTGTCTGATTCGAAAACAACCACGATCGGCGGTGGCACCGTATTTCTGCTCTCGGCCGGGGCCGGCGTAGAGAAAAAAGCGCGTAACGGCGAGAACGCGGTCGCGGCGGCGGAGCTGGCGCTCGCCATGGGCGGTGGAAATGTTAACGATCACCTGACTGACAAAATCCCCGGTGGTCCACGACCGGGTGTCGAGGACGGTCGTACAGCTTTGCATTTTGCAACCTCTCTTGGCTGGAAAGACTTGATTGAATTCCTTGTCGAGCAGGGCGCTGATATTGATGCCGGAGATCGTTACGGCGCGACGCCGCTGATGATCGCGCTCGGCGACCCGGAAGGGCGCTACTATCGCCAGGTTGGCACCGGCAACTACGATCTTCGTTTCCGCCGGCCAGGTACCACGCCGGGCACCGGCGAGAATATGGAGGTGGCCGAATTGCTACTGGCGCTTGGCGCCGAGCCTTTTACGGGTGAATATCGGGACGCTTCCGGCCTATAAACGCCACGTTTATATTATTTTTCGCCGCTTAGGAATCTATCAGTGCACGTTAAACTTGCGCTCAGTGTTTCTGTAGAAAACGGATAAGGGTCTGGGTGAAAACTTCCGGCTGTTCCCAGACGAGCACGTGTCCAGCCTCCGGTATCACAAGAAATTCTTTGGGTGCTGTTATATGCCGGCTCCAAAGACGCATGGCGCCGGATGGCGTCACCAAGTCCATCCCGCCTGCGATGACCAGAGATGGAATACGCAGCGATGCGAGTTTCTCCGGTGTGTTGGGGGTCCTCAGCGGCGGTCGGACTGCGCCTTCCTGCTGGGCATTGTTGTAGATCTCTTTCCAGCGCGCGACGCCCTCAGGATTCATGCCGCGATACGTAGGACTTACCTCGCGAATGTCTGATGGCTGCTGATCCATCCCGGGGATCTCTGCGCGCTTACGGAAGGCATCGTACTCCGGGTCGTTTTGCAATCCGAGACCGCTCGCGGCGATCACCAGGCTCTTGGTGCGTTCGGGCCGCCACGCTGCGTAATCCAGGGCGACATAGCCACCTATGGCAGTACCGACTACATGAATCTCGCCCAGTTCAAGGTGATCAATGAGCGCATCGATGGTTTCGGCGACAGGGACCGGATTATTTGCGTCGTATACAACACTTTTACCCCAACCGGGATTGTCGATGGCGATAGCGCGATAGCCGGCCTCGGCAAGTGCCGGTACCGTGTATTGCCAGAACTCAGAATTTCCCGTTCTTGGGTGAAGCAGAATGACCGGTTCGCCCGTCCCGCCGCTGTCGATCATCCAGAGCCGCACAGTGGGCAGATCCACGAATCGTCCCGGCAGCTCGGCTGCAAACGCACCGAACGAGCTCCAAAATCCTGCCAAGGCAAAGAACAAGAGATGATGCCATTTCATGAGGTCGCGCACGTAATTTGCGGCTGCCGAAAATTGGGGTCAATCAGTAACCGCTGGCGCCGTCCAGGAATGGCGGTACGACTGGTGTTTCTTCCCAGCGCCAAGCGGTCGTCGGTGTTTGCTGATCGAATGTCCATGCAACGGTATCGATGTCGAAACGCAACGTATTTCCGCGAAGTTCCGGCGCCTCGTAGGCGATCTCACCGCTGGTCATCGTGAAGATCGACGTCAGCGTGTCCAGATCCTCGACTGGCACTTCCAGGTAGTTGCCGTTCAGGATGACGATATCAGCCAGCTTGCCCGGCTCGATCGATCCGATCGCATGTTCCTTCCACAACGGATAAGCGCCATAGCGCGTCATCATAAGCAGCAGGGTAAGCCGATCAGGGACGGCTTCTTCGGCCAGACCCCAGGGCTCGCCGTTCTCGTCTTTTCGGGTGAGCCAGTTGACACCGTCTTCGAACGGCGATGCCCGCAACCGGCCATAGTTGCCGAATGTTCCGATCACCACATTGACACCCGCCTTGAGCATACTTGCGACGGGCGCATTCATCGTCAGGTATTCCTCACCGTAGTCCTTTTCGATGATTCGGGTGTTCTCTGTGTCGAAGTTGCAGGAGAAAGTCTGGCCGAGCCGGGCGGCAAGTTCGATCTGATCCTGGCGCACGCCAAAGCAGTGGTCTGCCTGAATACGCAACTGCCGAATCCTGTCATCGCTCATGAATTCCTGGTACGTCTTGACGAGCACATCCAACGCGCCGTCGCCGGCGACGTGCCAGCCCGGAATGCCAGAAATCCGGCCATCAGCCGCGAGCTTGGCCAGCGTTTCCAGGTGCTCGTGTCGTCGACCGCGGTTCGGTACGGTGTTCTCGTCAGTGATACCGGGAATGTCGAGGTACGGGGCGAGCGGCGGACACTGCTCGCGGTTTTTTATTGATGTGTCGGCCGGCATGGTCGCGCACCAGCCGATACCACCGGCATCGATGCCGCCCACGCTGCTGCCAATGCTCCAGAGATAATCCGAACCGTAACCAGTCCAGTCACCGATACGTCGGTAGGTTTCCGCGATGTGCGAGTTAAACGGCTGCATCCAGCGATGCCCCCAGGCCAGGCGCATCGGCATCATGTCGTTGCGATCGAGGTGCGCGGACGCGCTGAATCCGCCCTCACATTGCAAATGCGTTTTGTGCGTGGTTACACCCAACTGGATGTTGACCTGCATCGCCTCCATGTAGCCTTTGATGTAGCGGTCGAAGCTGTCGTTCTGCGTGTTGATGATGTCAATTTTGACGCAACGGTCGAAGTCGTTGTACTCGCCCGAGGTCCCGGTCTCACGATCGACCAGCCAGTAATCGTTGGGCATTTCATTGCCGTAATATTCTTCGAAGGATTCGATCGCGAGGGTGCTGAGCACGGTGCCGCCGCGGGTTTTTACGTAGGTCGGATGGTTGGGCGCAAGCTCGTCCAAACGCCGGCGCGACAAGGTGGTGCCGAAGGCGCGCAGGACGGCATCGGGCGGGCGGGCGTTTACCCGAATCCAGTCGCCTGCTGGAATCATCCGGGCCCTCGCCTGGATGGCCCCCTCAATGAATGCAATAAGATCTTCAGGGTTGTCCTCCACCCGGATGCGGATCTCGAGCATTTCCGGAATGCTCTTGACCACCCAGTCGAAGTCGAGGGTGTGTTCATAAAGGTGGTTGTGGGTATCGATCAACCCGGGAATGACGGAGTTCCCTTTTGCATCGATCACCTCTGTCCAGTCGGCGGTCAATGCCTTGATCTCGGCATTGCTGCCTACGGCGAGAATCTTATCGCCACTAATTGCAATCGCTTCAGTAATCGTGATCTTGTCGGGATCGTCATTATCCGCTGTGATGACCTGGCCATTAATGATGATCGTCTCGGCATAAGGCGATGTGCCCGCACCGGCGTTACCGCCAAGAAAAAGCGCAATCAGTAAACAGAAAAATCGGCTGTGTTGCATGCTATCCCCTCGTTAATCGGTCACCTTGCCTGGGTGGAACCTGCTGTAACCGTGTTCGTAAATATACGCTGTTCCACGGTGCAGACGAATGATAAGACAGCCGAGTTAATTACGCGTGTAAAGGTTAAGAATGTAAGTTATTTTCGTCTTTGGATTATCGGGCACATACACTTGATTGCGGCCCCGACAAATTGCGAGGAGAGTGTCACGATGGATGCCCGGAAAAGCGCTTTTGCGCATCATCCAATGCAGTTATTGCTTATTGGAATGGCGGCGCTGGCAGCACTCAATGCGGTTGATGCACAGGCTGAGGAATTTGCATTGGTAACGACCGGGATGCTGGAAAGCCCGGATCCTTCTGACTGGTTGATGATCGGTCGAACGTACGACGAGCAGCGTTTCAGCCCGTTGCATCAGATCAACAAATCAAACGTCAACACTTTGCGTATGGTATGGACGCGCGGGTTGCCAGCAGGTACTGAATCGACGATACCGATCGTTTACGACGGCGTGTTGTACGTCGTGTCGCCCGTTAATTCAGTGCTGGCGCTCGACGCCACGACCGGTGACCTGATCTGGGAATACGCACGCGAAACGGGTCCGGAATTTGCGCGGCCGATGCTTGCGTCGACGAGTGCGAAGTCCCTCGCGATCTATCACGACATGATTTACTACACGTCGCCCGACGGCTATCTCGTCGCGCTCGATGTTCGCGACGGTAGCGTTCGTTGGGAAGTCGAATCCTATGTCCGTTATTCGGGCGCCAAAAATACGTCGGCACCGATCGTCGTCGAAGGTAATGTGATCACGGCCCGCGCATGCGCAGATCAGGCAAATTGCTATATCTCCGCCCACGATGCGATGACGGGCAATGAAGTCTGGAAGTTTTATACGGCCCCGGGCGAAGGTGATCCTGGTGGCGACAGCTGGGGTGACGTACCGACGGCAAAGCGCGTGGCATCCATCTGGGGTTTGCCCGGCTCCTATGACCCTGAAAAAGGACTGATTTACTGGGGCACTGCCAACCCTCGCCCCTATACTCGGCTCAGCCGCCATGGCAGTGCAGACGGTACCTCGCGAACGGCGCCCGCCGATTTATACAGTAATTCGACGCTGGCACTAAAAGCCGACAGCGGTGAACTCGCCTGGTATTACCAGCACCTGCCGGGCGACGACTGGGACGCGGACCATACTCACGAACGCGTGCTTTTTCGCACTGCGATCAATCCCGATGCCGACAAGGTCAAGTGGATCAACCCGAACATTCGTGCTGGAGAAGAGCGAGACGTCATGGTTCATATTGGCGAGGGCGGTGGCATATGGGTGCTTGACCGCAACGACGGCGAATTCCTCTGGGCGATGCCGTTTCCGGCCGATGTTCCTGAATTCAATATTTCGAATATCGATGTCGAAACCGGCAGGACCGAAATCAATTGGGACAACGTGCTCAAAAAGGATGGGGATACCGTGCTGAGCTGTTTTCACAACACCCGAAGCTACTGGCCGATGGCGTATCACCCGGGAACGAACGCGATCTACGTTGCATTTCATGACTATTGCCTCAGTATGACCGCGGATCTCTCGAGTCCCAGTGGCTGGACAGATCGAGCCGGACGCATACGTCCCGGAGTGGATCTCGAAAAAGCGCACGCGCTCGTCAAGATCGATATGGCTACCGGTGAATTGACTCGGCTGCATGAGAGCGGCGTGCCCGGCAACGGCGCGGTGCTCGCAACTGCCGGCGATTTGATTTTTTGGGGCGATGCTGATCGGCGCTTCCGGGCATTTGCGCCGGACGACGGCGAGGTGTTGTGGGAGACTATACTGGGTGGCGTCATTCAGATGAGTACGATCACCTATGCAGTTGACGGCAAACAGTACATCGCCGTAATGACCGGCGATGGTAACTCAGCTACGCGCAATCCGGTTAAACTGGCTGGTCTAACAGTACCTCGCGGTCACAATGCGATTTACGTGTTTGCGCTTCCCTGACAAGAAGGAGACACGACGCATGCGTGCATCAACAACACTTTTTTCGGGGCTGTTGTTTTTTCTGGCAACGAGCTCTCTGGCGCAAGGCGTTGGCCGCGACGCGCAGGCACTAATCGACGAACTCGGGCTCGAGGAATCAATAACGGCTGTCAGAGAGCTGCCATTCTGGCGCAAGCCAAAGAAAATACATATCGTCCTGCGCGGTTCCGATGCCGCGGCAAGGGCAATGCAGATGCAAGAGGCGCAGGCCGCCGTCGGCGACGTGGAACTGGTGCAGATCGCGTACCCGATTCCGGACAACGTTATCGAAGATGCCGAGGTTCTCATCGCGAGGTGCACGCCGAGAATCATTCGCGAAGCTAACAATCTGCGCTGGCTGCAGGATTCACGTCACGGCGTGAACAGTTGCATGGTGCCCGAGATCCAGGATAAACCGTTCATACTGACAAATGCCCAGCACTCGTCAGCACCACCCATGGCCGATCATGTCATTGCAATGATGACGATGCTGACGCGTGGTCTGCATAACTTTTACAGGGTCCAGCCGCAAGGCGTATGGAAGGATCGGCCAATCGACTTTCCGATGCTGGAGCTAGGCGGTAAAACCATGCTAATCGTCGGCCTCGGCGGCGTGGGCGTCGAAGTGGCCAGGCGAGCTCACGGCCTTGGCATGAGGGTCACCGGTACACGAAGAACGAGTCGGGAGGGCCCGGATTTTGTCGAGTATGTTGGCTTGTCCGACGAACTTTACGAATTGGCGGGCCAGGCCGATGTCATCGTGAACGCATTGCCGCTCACCAACGAAACACGTGGCTTGTTCGACAAGAAGTTTTTTGATGCCGTAAAGGCTGGTGCCTTTTTTATATCGGTCGGTAGAGGAGAGAGTACGGTGACCGATGACCTGATCGCAGCGCTCAGGGATGGCCGCCTGACGGCTGCTGGCCTGGATGTGACGGACCCGGAGCCGCTGCCCCCGGACCACGAACTGTGGTCCCTGCCCAACGTCATCATCACGCCGCATGTTGCAGCGACGACCGATCAGGGCCGCTGGCGCCGTTGGACAATTACTCTCGAGAACCTGCGCCGCTACGTCAATGGTGACAAGATGCTAAACGTAGTCGACGTTGCGCGAGGGTATTAACCGAGAAGTGCGGCTCGCACTCGATCCGGCGTAAACGGCATGTGATACAGGCGTTTGCCAGTTAGTGCGTGAAACGCATTGGCAACGGCCGCTGCGATGAATGGATTGCCGATCTCGCCAATCCCGGTAGGGCTTGTCTCGCGGTCGAGAAACTCGACGTGAATTTCCTCGGGCGCCTCGGATATCTTCAGAATCTGATAGTCGTGAAAGTTCGACTGCACGACCGCGCCGTTTTTAATGGTAGCTCGTTCCCTGAGTACGCTTGAGAGTCCGTAAACAATGCCACTTTCCACGTTGGCCCTGGCCATATCGGGCTGCACGATGATGCCGCCGTCGATGGCGACCCAGACTTTGTGCACCCGGATGCGATCGCGTTTGCGATCGAGCGAAATTTCAACGACTCCTGCACCGAGCGAACCCGAGCGTTCCGTGACAGAGAGGCCCAGCGCGCGACCATTCGGTCGTGGCGTATGCCAGTTGGACAGCTTCTCCACGGCGTCAAAAGCTGCTGCGGCTTTTGGCGTCATCGCGAGGTGCTTGCGCCGAAACTCGAGCGGGTCGAGATCCTGGTCGGCCGCGATCTCGTCGACCAGCGACTCAATTGCAAAGAGATTGAACGGGTGCGCGACTGCCCGCCAATGTTTCAGACGGATGCCATGCGATGCGCCACGCAGTTCGATCAGGCGGTTTGGAATCGTGTAGTAGTCTTCGAGATTGATGCCGGAGGTAATTAACCGGTCGCCGTCGCCAATAACACAGTGACGCCAACCGGAAATCATTCCGTCATCGTCAAGTGCTGCCTCGAGGCACTGCAAATTCTGCGGGCGAAACATTGCAAATGCGAGATCCTCTTCGCGTGTCCAGATCATCTTGACGGGTCGCTTCGTGGCACGCGCGATCAATGCTGTCTCAATCGTGTAGTCGGTGATCGAGCGCCGGCCGAATGCGCCGCCCATGTACATCTGGTGGTGGATGACCTGTTCGAATTCGAACCCCAGCGCGTCCGCAATCGCGGCCCGTGATCCGCCCGGCGACTGCGTTCCTTCCCAGATTTCGACCTCGTCACCCGCCGCATTAAATCGCGCGACGGCATTCAGCGGTTCCATCTGCGCGTGGTAACAATAGTCACTGCGAAAGTCGGCCTTGTAAATTTTGGCTGCTTCGGCGAACGCGCTCGCAACATCACCTGTTTCCGAAACGGGTCGTGGCGGTGACTGGCGGTCTTTGGCCATCGTCATATAGTCATTGTCCAATGCTTTCTCGGAGTCATAGCCCTCGGCCGTCGCACCTTTCTTCCAGTCGACGATTAATGCGTCGCGCGCGGCCAATACGTGCTCGAACGTGTCCGCGACGACGACGACACCCTGGTCGAGACGAACGATATCAATTACGCCGCGAACCTTGCGTACTTCGCTATCGTTCCAGCCTTCAGGTTCTGCGAGCTGCACGGGCGAATGCACAGTACTCGCGTACACCATGCCGGGAAGTTGCACGTCGATAGAAAATTTCGCGGAGCCGTCGACTTTCGCGGGAACGTCCGCCCGTTGCACGGGATGCCCAATCAACCGGAACTCACTGACATTCTTGAGTTCGCTTTTCGAAACAGACGGCATTGCTGCGGGTATTGTGGCAAACGATGCGATTTCGCCGTAACTGAGTTTGCGCTTGTTCGCGCGGTCGACGACCGTATTGGGTTCGGTTACGAGAGTGCTGGCATCGACACCCCATTCATTCGCGGCCGCCTGCAGCAATACTTTTCGCACCTGGGCTCCCGCCAACCGCATCTGCTCGAAATAGGACCGAATTGCACGGCTGCCGGTGATGCGCATCACTTTCCTGCCGCGACGGCTATACCCGAAAATGTCAGGATCGGCCGGCGCCATTTCGAGCGTCACGGTGGACCAATCAGCGTCGAGTTCCTCGGCAAGCGCTA
>SMUZ01082714.1_pt1 | contig 11824 bp, 11 predicted proteins | sample 2456421 | NCBI WGS metagenome assembly SMUZ01 (sample SAMN11095932, study PRJNA526329) | marine sediment metagenome | biome: Marine sediment; feature: Surficial sediment; material: Deep marine sediment; isolation source: Hadal surficial sediment | place: Pacific Ocean | collected 2014-11 | depth... | reverse complement strand
CTCGATTCTGCGGCTGAGCAAACTGGACAAAAATTTTGATGTGCATGACAGCGTGGCAGCTTTGAACTACGTTCAACAACGCCAGGAGGAAGGTGAGGTTGTGACCGGGCTGTTATATGTGGATCCCGAAGCCTCGGACTGCCATGAAGTGCTCCATACCGTCAATCAGCCGTTGAACGCTCTCGAGGAGGCCGATCTTTGTCCGGGTTCCGATGCCCTGACCGCCATCAACGCCAGTTTTCGGTAGTTTTGAGTACAATGCTGGACCTCTCATTACATCTCCTGACGTAATTCCCTCGATCCTGAGGTTTAATGTCTAAGCGATATTGCGTGTGAGGTGCGAAATTCTCATAATGCGCGCCATTCAGAACCAAGCCCCCTTGGGGCCATCACAAGCCATAGATACCAGCACGAGGAACCGCCGTGGCACTAGCGAGTCTTGACGACTATTTTCCGGATTGGAAGGAGCGCGAAGCGCTGGCCGAGTCCATGATCCCTATGATCGGCCGTCTGTATCGGAGCAATGTAGTTACTTACTGTTATGGGCGGTCCCTGCACAGCCAAAATGTAACCCGGATCATGAAGACCCACCGTTACGTGCGTCAGGTGGCAATAAACGAACTCTCGGAATTCGAAAGTTACCCGATTCTGGAAGCCCTCACTCAACTTGATCTCGGGCCTTGTCACATCGATGTCGGTAAGCTCGCGACTCACTACATGGAGGAGAATGGCAACGGCAGTAAGCTCACTGCGCTGGAGTTTGTGAAGCGAGAATGTGCGGAGGTCATTGGCCGCCACATACCGCCGCTCGAGAAACCTCAGGATTTGGTGTTGTACGGTTTTGGTCGTATTGGTCGGCTCATTGCGAGGTTGCTGATCGAAAAAACGGGCAGTGGTCAGCAACTGCGGTTGCGCGCGATCGTCGTGCGCAAGGGAAGTGAAGACGACCTCAACAAGCGTGCAAGCCTGCTGCGCCGCGATTCGGTTCACGGCAGCTTTCAGGGCACGCTCCGGGTGGATGAGGAAAATTGCTGCATCATCGCCAACGGGAACGTGATCCGGATTATCTACGCCGGTAATCCGGACGAGATAAACTACGAGCAGCACGGTATTCACGACGCCATCATCATCGACAACACCGGCGTGTGGCGCGACGAGGAGTCGCTTGGCCGGCATCTAAAAAGTCCAGGTGCTGCCAAGGTGATTCTTACGGCGCCGGGCGAAGGCAACGTCAAGAATATCGTGTCGGGGGTTAATTCCGACACCATGGAAACTTCGGACACTATCCTGTCTGCCGCCTCCTGTACCACAAACGCCATCGTGCCGGTGCTCAAGGCGGTAAACGACGAGTTCAAGATCGTGCACGGACACATGGAAACCGTGCATGCCTACACAAACGATCAGAATTTGATCGACAATTACCACAAGAAGAACCGGCGCGGGCGCGGCGCGCCGTTGAATATGGTCATTACGGAAACGGGCGCCTCTTCGGCGGTTGCTCAGTTGTTGCCAGAACTCGCAGGCAAACTGACGGGTAATGCCATTCGCGTGCCGACGCCAAACGTGTCCCTGGCAATTCTCAACCTGACGCTGAGTCGCGAAACCACCGTGGAAGAGATCAACAACTTCCTGCGCCAAACGGCATTGCACTCCAATATGCAGCGACAGATCGATTTCGTGACGTCTCCGGAGATGGTGTCCTCAGACTTCGTCGGTAATCGCCACGCCTGTGCGATCGATGGTGGCGCAACCATTGCCAAGGAAAATCGAGTGGTACTTTACGTCTGGTATGACAACGAGTTTGGCTACGCCTGCCAGGTGGTTCGGGTGGTCCAGAAATGGGCGGGTATCTCGTATCCGCTGATTCCGAAGGATGTGGTCAAGCAGGGGTTTTAGCAGTTTGATCAGAGGTTCGCTAGCTTGCGCCGTATAATGGCCAGTGTTGCGCATTGGCCGCCTTAGGAATCTTCTCTACCGCGTAGACTCCTGCCCGACTGGCGGGCTGCTGATATTGGCATCCCGGGTTAGTCGCCACTATAATCCGCGCCGCCGACCGCGGCTGCTCTGCCCAGTTTCTACTGACACGTCATGCAAACCGTTTGATGCGTGATTTGTCCTAAACTATCGTCAGTACCTGTCGCCCATGGGTGGGGGCGTTTTGCCTGGTTTTTACTAAAATTAGCAAGTGGTCTGACCATTTCCAGCTAATCAGTGGTGTGAGTGCGAAGGAACAGTAATCGTCGATGATTAACATCAAGAAGGGACTCGACTTGCCGCTTTCCGGTCGTCCGGAGCAGCACATTGAAGAGGCACGCGCGGTACGCAGCGTCGCCGTGCTCGGGGCTGATTTTCCAGGGATGAGGCCCACCATGCTGGTGCGTGAGGGCGATACAGTGAAACGTGGCCAGGTCCTGTTTACGGATAAAAAGAATGAAGGTGTACTGTTTACCGCACCAGCTGCGGGCAGGGTCGCGAGCATCAACCGGGGTGCGAAGCGCGTTTTGCAATCGGTTGTCATTGACCTGGAAGGGGATGCGACCGAGACGTTCGCGCGTATCGGCATCGACGAGGTAGGTAACCTGAGTCGTGAGCAGGTCGTCGAAAATCTGATTGCCAGCGGCCTGTGGCCGGCTTTGCGTACACGGCCGTACAGCAAGGTGCCAGCGATCGATTCGACCCCACATTCGCTGTTCGTTACCGCGATGGACAGCAACCCGCTGGCGGCCGATCCGGCGGTTGTCATTCCGGAATATGCGACGGAATACGCAGCCGGACTGGATATTGTTGCCAAGTTGACGGAAGGAGCAGTTTACGTTTGCCAGGAAGCCGGTAAATTTTTGCCGACTGGTAGCGATCATAAGTTATCCGTCGAGGAGTTCTCCGGTATTCACCCGGCCGGGCTACCGGGAACACACATCCATTTTCTCGATCCTGTCAGTTCGCACAAAACGGTCTGGTACATCGGTTATCAGGACGTCATCGCTGTTGGTAGCCTGTTTCTGACGGGAGATATCCTCAGTGATCGCATCATCGCGCTTGGTGGGCCGGGTGCGTTACGCCCGCGACTTTTGAAAACGGTACAAGGTGCGAATCTCGAAGAACTCACGGCAGGTGAGCTCAAAGACGGTGAGCAACGGGTGATTTCCGGCTCGGTGCTGTCCGGCCATGAAGTCATCGGCCCGGTGTCATTTCTCGGTCGTTACCACTTGCAGGTTTCGGTCCTGCCTGAGGACCGCACTCGCCGGCTGTTTGGTTATCTGACGCCAGGACTTGACCGGCATTCGGTTTTTCCTATTTATCTGTCCAGATTGTTAGGCGCAAAAGCGCTGAATTTCACCACATCTTCTAACGGCAGCCCCCGTGCCATGGTACCTATCGGTACATACGAAACAGTCATGCCGTTGGACATTCTTGCTACCCAGCTGCTACGCAGCCTCCTGGTTGGCGATCTGGATACAGCCATTGGTCTCGGGTGCCTGGAGCTCGACGAGGACGACATTGCGCTGTGTACGTACGCATGTCCGGGCAAATACGAATACGGCCCCGTTTTACGGCAGGTACTCACGCAAATCGAGAAGGAAGGCTAGTGCGCCAAGAAGCTATTTCGGAGACACCACGCTAGATGCGTAAATTACGCGCCTTCATGGATGATATTGCTCCCTACTTCGAGGAAAAAGGCAGGGTTGCGTGGCTCTATCCGCTATATGAAGCCATCGATACCGCCCTGTATACCCCCGGCACCGTTACCGATGGCGCGTCCCATATACGTGATGGCCTCGATCTGAAACGGATCATGATGACGGTCTGGGCTTGTGCGTTCATACCGGTGTTTACCGGTAGCTATTTTCTAGGCCTGCACGCTAACGAGGCGATGCAGGCGATGGGGATTGCTTCCGTCGATAACTGGCGAGCAATTTTCCTCGACCTGCTCATCAGCTACGACCCCAATAGTTACTGGGATTGCCTGGTGCATGGGCTGGCCTACTTCATGCCTCTGTACATCGTCGTGTTTGCGGTGGGTATCATCTTTGAAATCTGGTTTGCCGCTAAGCGCGGGCATGAGGTAAACGAGGGTTTTTTCGTAACGAGCATCCTTTTCACTCTTACCTTACCGCCTACGACGCCTTTGTGGATGGCAGCGGTTGGCATCATCTTCGGGGTTGTTATCGGCAAAGAGGTGTTCGGTGGCACCGGCAAGAACTTCCTCAACCCAGCGTTGACCGGGCGCGCATTTCTCTATTTCGCCTATCCGGCGCAGATGTCGGGTGATGCGGTGTGGGTTGCTGTGGATGGCTTTACGCGCGCGACAGCGCTCGGCAATGCAGCCCTCGGCAATGATTATGGGGTGAGTCTCATCAATGCTTTTGTTGGCAACATGGCCGGCTCACTCGGTGAAACCTCGACACTTGCGATATTTATCGCCGCACTGATTCTCGTGGCCATGAGAATTGCTTCCTGGCGGATCATGGTGGGTGTGGTAGTGGGCATGGTCGCGACTTCGCTCCTGTTCAACGCCATCGATTCCACCAACCCAATGTTTTCGATGCCTTTCTGGTGGCATGCAGTGCTGGGTGGTTTCGCTTTTGGCACAGTATTCATGGCCACCGATCCGGTGTCTGCTGCAATGACGAATATAGGCCGTTGGGTGTATGGCGCGCTCATCGGGGTAATGTGTGTGCTCATTCGTGTCGTAAATCCGGCGTTTCCGGAAGGGATGATGCTCGCGATCTTGTTTGGGAACTTATTTGCGCCGCTCATCGATCATTTTGTCGTGCAGGCCAACATCAAGAGGAGGCTCGCTCGTGGCTGAGGTCAACAACCCCCGTAAATTCGATAAGGAAGGTCTGGGAAACGTTCTGCTAGTTGCGGTATCGGTTTGTCTTGTTTGCTCCATTGTCGTGTCCTCTGCTGCCGTAATGTTGAAACCTCAACAGCAGATTAATCAGGAGTTGGATCGTAAACAGAACATCTTGCGCGCAGCGGGGATGTTGTCGGCTGACAGCATCTTCGATAGCGAAGGGCGTGGTGTAGATGAAATCTTCAAACGGTTCGATGTCCGTGCGGTGAATCTGGAAACCGGTGAGTACACCGATAGTGTGGATGTTGAAAGTTACGACCAGACGAAAGCATCACGGGTGAGTGCTACCTCACGGGATCTGACTACGAGTGAGGACATCGCAACCCTGGGTCGACGGGAACATGTAGCGCTCGTATATATGCTTACTACCGAAAAAGGAGCGCTCGACAAGTTGGTGTTGCCGGTACGCGGTTACGGCCTTTGGGGCACCTTGTTCGGATACCTCGCCATCGAAGGAGATCTCCAGACGGTTGCAGGATTGGCTTTCTATACTCACAAAGAGACGCCAGGACTTGGTGGTGAAGTAGACAATCCCAATTGGAAAGCATTGTGGCCGGGTGTCTCGTTGTTCGACGAATCAGGCTCGCCCGCCGTGCGTTTGGTGAAAACGCGGTCTCCTGGCGGCAGTGCCGCTGCCGCGCATGAGGTCGATGCATTGTCGGGCGCAACTATGACGAGTCGGGGTGTTGAGAATCTCGTCCGTTTCTGGACCAGTGAACTCGGTTACGGTCCGTTTTTGAGCAAGTTACAGGCGGGGGCCTAATCGTGCAAACTCCCAAGGAAGTTTTGATCGATCCGATCTTCAACAACAACCCCATCGCGTTGCAGGTTCTGGGCGTTTGCTCGGCGTTGGCCGTTACCGTAAACATGTCCACGACGCTCGTCATGTGTGCGGCTGTCACCTTCGTCACCACGATGTCCAACGTACTTGTGTCCACCGTGCGCAACCGTGTTCCCTCGAGCATCCGCATCATCGTACAGATGACGCTGATCGCATCGCTGGTAATCGTCGTCGATCAGATATTGCGGGCGGTCGCCTACGATATTTCGAAAAGCCTTTCGGTCTTTGTAGGGCTCATCATCACCAATTGCATCGTCATGGGTCGTGCCGAAGCATTTGCCATGCAGAACGGTCCCTGGTTGTCAGCTTTAGATGGATTCGGCAACGCGCTCGGCTACAGCGTCATCCTGATTGCCGTTGCACTGGTGCGTGAGCCGCTCGGCTCGGGAACGCTGCTCGGTTACGAGATTCTGCCGCGGGTTGCAGACGGTGGCTTCTACTACACCAACGGGTTGATGCTTCTGGCGCCGAGTGCGTTTTTCATTATCGGTCTCTTCATCTGGGGGATTCGTTCCTGGAAGCCTGAACAGGTAGAAGAGCCGACTTACGAAATCGCCCCCAACATGCAGTACAAGGAAGCGATGTAGTGTTGGAGCACTATTTAGGATTGTTCATCCGCGCCGTATTCATCGAGAACATGGCACTGACTTTTTTCCTCGGGATGTGCACGTTCATCGCCATCTCGAAGAAGATTTCCACAGCCATCGGCCTCGGCGTTGCCGTAACCGTCGTGCTGGCGATTACCGTGCCTGTCAACAACCTGATTTACAACTATCTGTTGCGGGATGGCGCGCTCGCCTGGGCCGGCTTTCCGGATGTTGATCTGAGCTTTCTTGGGCTGCTTTCGTACATCGGTGTGATCGCCGCCATGGTGCAGATTCTGGAGATGTTTCTCGATCGTTTTGTGCCACGCTTGTATAACGCGCTTGGTGTTTTTCTGCCGCTCATAACGGTGAACTGCGCCATCATGGGGGCATCACTTTTTATGATAGAAAGGGACTATACCTTTGCCGAGAGCACCGTGTTCGGTCTCGGTGCCGGGGTGGGCTGGGCGCTGGCGATCACTGCGCTTGCCGGTGTGCGGGAAAAGCTCCAGTACAGCGATGTACCTGAAGGCTTGCGGGGGCTGGGCATTACCTTCATCTCGGTCGGCCTAATAAGTATGTGCTTCATGTCGTTTGGCGGCATCGATATCTAAAGGACAGGGATGTTGCTAGACACTACCATTCTCCTGGGTGTGGGAATGTTTACCGGGACCGTATTGTTCCTGGTCATGATCATTCTCGTCGCCCGCTCGCGGCTTGTCAGCAGCGGCGATATAACGATTGAGATCAACGACGATCCCGATAAATCCGTAGTCGTTTCCGCGGGCGACAAGCTGTTAAGTACCCTCGCGGCGAAAGGCATATTTCTAGCTAGCGCGTGCGGGGGTGGTGGCACCTGCGCGCAATGCCGATGCCAGGTATTGAAGGGTGGCGGCAGCATTTTGTCGACAGAGGAAGGACACTTTACCCGGGGTGAAATTCGAGATAACTGGCGACTTTCCTGCCAGGTGGCTGTTAAACAGGATCTGAAAATCCAGGTACCTGAAGACGCGATCGGCGTACAACGTTGGGAGTGTGAGGTCATCACCAATCCAAACGTTGCGACCTTCATCAAGGAACTGAACCTCAAGCTCCCGGAGGGCGAAGTGGTGGACTTTCGCGCGGGCGGCTACGTGCAGCTCGAAATTCCACCCTACGAGATGGACTACAAAACGATCGATGTTGAGGGACAATACCGCGGAGACTGGGATCGGTTTGATGTCTGGAAATATCGAAGCCAGGTCGGCGATCCCACCATTCGCGCGTACTCCATGGCGAACTACCCCGAAGAAAAGGGTATTTTGAAATTCAATATCCGCATCGCTTCACCACCACCGGGTATGGATGTGCCGGCCGGTAAGATGTCGTCCTATGTATTTGATCTGAAGCCTGGCGATAAGCTGACGGTCTTCGGCCCCTACGGGGACTTTTTTGTAAAAAATACGCGTGCAGAGAAAATATGGATAGGCGGCGGTGCTGGTATGGCACCGCTACGTTCGCAGATATTCGATGAACTCAAACGGGCCAACGAAACCTACAAGATGAGCTACTGGTATGGCGCCCGCTCCTTACAGGAGATGTTCTACACCGAGGAGTTCGATGAACTCGCCAGCCAGTTCGACAACTTCGAATGGCACGTAGCACTCTCGGATCCCTTACCCGAAGACAACTGGCAAGGCCATACGGGATTCATCCACCAGGTAGTGTTCAATAACTACCTCAAAGACCATCCCAATCCAGAAGACTGCGAATACTACCTCTGCGGACCTCCCCCGATGGTGGCCGCCATCCTGCAGATGCTCGAAGACCTGGGGGTGGAGCCGGAGAATATCCTGCTGGACGATTTCGGCGGCTGATTCCTTCCAGATCAGGACATCCATGATTTCATAATTCAGATCCAAGGAAGATCAGAAGATCAGGACATCCACGGATTAGGATTCCAGGAAAATCTAGTTCCAGATCAGGACATCCACGAAGTGGGTGTCCCGAATCTCGTTGTCCCGAATCTCGTTGAATTGATCAAGTTCCAGATCAGGACATCCACGAATTGATTAGTAGTGGGTGTCCCGAATCTCGTTTTCCAGAATCTCGTTTAACTAATAAGCCGCTAAAGCCAGAACCTAGCGGAGATTTTCCAATCGTTCTGCTTTCACTGCGATCTCTACCCTTAGGTTTTGGATTTCCGTTTCGAGTTTGCCTTGTTCTTGAGAAAGCAATTTGGTTTCTTCGAGCAGGTGGCGGCGCTCGAGCGTCGTAGTCATCCCGTCGACGATGTGTATTTCAGCGTCCACAATTTGGGTTTTGATCTGCTTGAGCCGGGTTTCCTTTTGAGAAATCAACCGTTGCATGTCGGAAATTTCTGATCGGGCTAGATAGAGCTGCTGCCCTTCCTTATAAGCTGCGTAAAAAGCGCCCCGCATGTGGGTAGGACAGAAATTTGCGTACTGTACTCCGCGCTCACCAGCCGCAAAACCATTGTGGGGTTGGCAGTACTCTTCGACACCTTCCTCCCAGCCAGCGAAGTACGCCTGTCGATCGGGAACGATGCCATGTTTGACGCAGGCGTTCTGATGCTTGAGCAGTTGTGAACTTTGAATGCCGCTGAGGCCATCACGGTAGCCCACCGTCTGCCAATCGCTGGCGATGCACTGACTTTCGCTGAGCGTTGCGCAGCCGCTCAGGGCAAGCACGCCGGTCAATGCCACCGTGATGAACAGGTTTTTCATGCATATCTCTACTTATTGACGCCAAACAAAACGATAGTGCAAACGCGCAAGCCTGATTGGCATCGAGTTCACAGTTTGATTCATCTGTTGGTTGAATTTTGTAGACTCCGAAAGCTGACCGGGACAGTTGCGCGTGAGCCCCCGTGGTAGTCACCGGCTAAGGGGGCAACGTCGCCTGCAGGCGCAAACGTCGCCTGAAGGCACAAACGTCGCCTGCAGGCACAAACGTCGCCCCGGGGCGCAGTCGTCGCCTAAAGGTTCAAGCGTCGCCGGTAGGCTTCGGGGCTTTCGTTCGTCCAGCGGCGGAAGGCGTGGGAAAAGCTGCTGACATCCGCAAACCCCAGCAGACTGCCTACCCGGGTGATGCTGTTCTCGGGTCGGGTTAACAGCTCCAGTGCCATACGGTGACGCGTGTCAGACAACAGTCCGCGAAACGTGACTTTTTCGCGATGTAGTTGCCTCTGCAGGCTGCGCTGGCTCGTGTTGAAACTGCGCGCAATCTCAGCCAGCGAGTAGGTGCCGTTTTTTAACCGGTCTTCAAGAGATCGGGTAATTCGTTCAGCGGTAGTCTGTCCACGACTTTGGCAGACGTAGTCATCCAGCGTAGCTCTTGCATGGCACAGGACTGCTGGATCGAAATGGGGCAGCGATTTATTTGCCATCGTAGCGTCGAAAACAAACTCGGTTCGCTCGGTGAATTTTGGTGCAACGTCGAAGATGGTCCGACACTCCGATGCGATCTTCGAGTGACACACTGGTAACTGGACGCCGAGTAACCTGCAGTGTTCCGTCACGATTCGGCAGAACCGGTATACCACGACGATGTAGGCGAGCTTGGCGTCATCGGATCGTGTTTCCGGGATCGAAAGATCCAGGTGAACGGCTGTATTCGTCCTAGTGAGACCGAGCCGCAGCCCATCGTCGATGATGAATGCAAACTGAGACAACAATTCCAGCGCGTCGTGCAGGGTTTGGCAGGCGCAAAGTGCGTAGCCGAGTGGTCCGAATGTGGTCACTGAAATCGCTTGACCGACCAGCAATCCGAAGTCGCTTCGGTTGACCACGGCGCGTGCCACATTCCAGGCGTCGTAAGCTACTGAGAGCGGAATGCGACCACCCGGAGTATCTGGAAAATCGGCGTTGATTCCCGATTCGATCAAAATGGCCCGTCCGTCGAACCCAAGCTGGTCCAGCACACCGGACATAGCTACCAGCACTTCGCGTGCGCAGGTTGCCGTGTTGGTCGAAGGGACCAACGGCTGGGACGCTTGAGTCGTAAGCGATTCGCTGACCATAACTTTGCGCAATCCGTGTGCAAGGCACACGGGCGCGGAGAACTCGAGTAATCGCGTATATTCAGTGTAGACAAATGTGCGAATTTGGCTGGGTAATAGGCCGTCGAAATTCAAAAAAACCGGGTAACGAGCGAAAAGACGCTATTGTTTGCCGAGGTCCTGGGGTTCAAGCCAGATGCAATCCGTGCAGCCATTGTCCGCCAGATTCAGCTCCGCAGCCTGACGATCACCTTCGAACTGATATTGTGGATCTGTCGAGCGTTCAACCCGGTCGTCCGCATGTTTCTTTTTCTCGGAAGCTGGCCGCATGACTTTATCTTTCCATGCGTCCGTAGTCGCCCATCGGTACGGCAGCGTGCGAATAGTTCCAGGCACCTGAATCGTATCCAATGCGGACAGAGTATCGATCATGACTTTGCGCTGTAATGCTTTATCTCCGGGTTTTCCGGCGGTATGACCGAGCGGAAAGTCCAGATAGACGGCTCGGGGTGCGTTGACTGAGCGCGTAATCGAATAAGCACTCGACATGCTGATCGTCGGTATACCGCGTTCCTCGATTTCTCGTGCGATCAGTCCGACGGACTGATGACAGACGGGTCAGACGGGTACCAGAATGACGACATCCACCCGGTCTTTGACGAGTCGATCGGCGATCGCCGGGGCGAGAATTTCTTTTACCTTGCGAGACGAGTAGATACCGCCCATGAACGTATACGCATGGGGGCTCAGTTCGCCGATACGACTCAACTCGGCCAGGTCTCTGAGAGTTTCCAATGGAAAAACGACGTTCGGGTCGGCCCGTGCATCGGTGAGATCGTAGGCAAAGTGGGTAACGCGCAGCTCGTTCAGCTTAACGGTCGTCGGAATGAGGCGGAAACTGCAATCGTCTTTGTAGTGGAATGCCACCTGGCCAAGCCGATAGATTCCACCTGATGCCACGAGTCCAACACGAGCATCACGTAGCGCCTTACCGAGTGGAACAAAGGGTGGCTCCCCAGGATTATTCACCCATTGGTAGGGTGGATAGCCTAAGCGAGCATATTGCTCGAAGGTTCTCTGGATGTAATCGATGGGTTCGCTATGCATGTGGTGTTTTTGCAAATACCATTCTTTGAGGCTTATCTTAGCCATGTAAGTGTCGCGAAGTAGACTTGTCAACTTGCAAATTAAATCGTAGGGAGGCGGATGTGGTTACGGTGCTCGATGGGGGAATGGGGGCCGAACTCGCTCGGCGGGGCGATTCCACGCCAAACGCACTGTGGTCGGCGCAAGCGTTGCTGGATGCCCCGGAAGCCGTCAGTTCCGTGCACGATGAGTTCATCGAAGCGGGCGCTGAGATCATTACCACCAACACCTACTCTACGATTCCGAGTTATCTCGACAAGTCGGGACTGGCGCAACGGTATTTGGAGCTTACCGAGCTTGCCGGGAAGCTGGCCCGGGACGCGGCGGATCGCGCCGGGGCTGCTCATTTGAGCGTACAGGTTGCAGGTTCGCTACCTCCGTTGGATGAAAGCTAT
>SMUZ01080662.1_pt1 | contig 11833 bp, 12 predicted proteins | sample 2456421 | NCBI WGS metagenome assembly SMUZ01 (sample SAMN11095932, study PRJNA526329) | marine sediment metagenome | biome: Marine sediment; feature: Surficial sediment; material: Deep marine sediment; isolation source: Hadal surficial sediment | place: Pacific Ocean | collected 2014-11 | depth... | reverse complement strand
GCTGGCCTGGTTCTTCCCGTATGCGCTCGGCGCGGTGGCGCTGGGCGCGCTCGTTCGGTGGACGCGGGCCGGCCAGGAGCCGGAGCACGCGACCAGCCCGGCGGAGCCAGGCAGCGACACCGCGCAGCTCGAGGCCCGTCTGGATGATGAGCTCCGGAACCTCGACTGACAGCTCCGCGTTCCGTCCCTGGCACCTGTTCGTCCTGGCCGCGCTCGTCGCAGCGACGATCGCCATCCTGGTGGCCAGACCGTCCGACCCGGTTGGCATGGTCCTGCTGATGCTGGCAGTCGGCGCGGCGGGCCTCGTCGGACTGGCGGCCTATCGCGCGATCCTCCCCCTGACCCAGAAGGAGTTCGTGGAGACGACCGTCATGGTCGGATCGCGCAGCCGCGCAGCGGTGGAGCGCGAGAAGACGCTGGTGCTGCGCTCCCTCACGGAGCTCGAGTTCGACCGGGCGATGGGGAAGGTGTCGGACGGTGACTTCGAGGAGATGGGCCGGCGGCTGCGTGTGCTGGCCATCCGGCTGATGAAGCAGCTGGATGTCGACGCGATCGGCTATCTCTGGTCTATCTGGCGGCGGCTCGACACGGTGGAGCGCGAGCTGACGAGCGTCTCACGTCGGGTGGCCGAGCGCGAACTATAGTGTCCCGAGTCAGACGGTCGCGGACACGGTTGCCGGCGCCCGGTTGGACACTGTCACGGCGAACAGATCCACGAGGACGTGGCGTGGTGCGACCCCATGCCCCTCCCGGAGACCGCCAAGATCGCCGGCCTGGTGTGCGTCGACCACGAGAGGGTCTCGCCGAACGAATCGCCAGCAACCTATCGGGTGTCCGCTCGAGTGTTCGCGACGGTACTGCTCAGCCGGCACGACGCGCCATCGGGTGCCCGACGCCTGAGTCGCGTGCCGAGGCTCTCCAGATCGGCCGGGTCCATCTCCCGCTGCATCGTTGCGAACAGCACCCGTTCTTCCCGCCGGACGTGCGCGTCGAGCAGGCGACCCAGGGAGGGCAGCCGGACGTCGAGATCCGTCGTGGGGTCCCGCTCCAGGTCGCGCATCCGCGTCCGCATCGCATCGTGTTCGTCGAGCAGCTGACCGACCAGGTCGGCTGCACCGGGCAGATGCGCGATCACCGCCGGGAAGAGATGCGTCTCCTCGACCTCGAAGTGCGACCATAACGTCTGGGCGAAGAAGGCGACCACCCGGTCCACCTGCGCCCGCCGGGCGGTCGGCCAGTCCGACCGCGGCGCCTTTGACCGGCCCAGGATGAGTCCCTGTGCTACCACGAGCGCGTCGTGGTGATCGTGCGAGAGCGGGATCAGGCTGGGGTGTCGCTTCATCCGTCTCCGATACCATACGACGTGTGGCCGACCCGTGCTGGCGACTCGCCTCGGCCACCCGCGACATCACGTGGGGAGCCGGAGGGTCCTGGCCAGCCGTCGGGTCAGCGTCTACGGGATCTCGATGTCACGACGATCGCGGATGCGATACGCGAAGGTGATGGAATGCACCTCGGAACTGCCCTTCTGCGTGAAGGTCAGGACGGCCTCGTACTCACCGGGAACCGTGAAGATATGCCGCGTCTGGAGCAGGCCAGGGTCTCGCCGGGCTCTTCTCGCGTCGAAGGGTCCGTACTCTGTGCCGTCTCGTGTGATCACCACCGTGGCGTCTTCCAGATCCTCAAACGGCTCGTCGGAGTCGGTGGGCTGAAATCGCCAGCGGAGGTGCTCAATCTCGCCGGTGAGGGCGGGCTCGGGCTCGGCTCCGAACACCACCACCAAGCCGGCGATCTCCTTGCGTTCGTGAGCCGACGCGAGCGAGGGCAGGAGAACGGCGCCGACGATGCCCGCGACCAGTCCGACCACCGTGAGCTGTGTCATGGTTGCTGTTCCTTCTCGAATGTCTCTCTCCACACTGGGAGCATAGTCGCAATGCGGGGTCGATGACACTCGGTGTCGTTCGCGCCGAGCCTGGGGCTCGCAGTCGATGGTGAACGTCCAGGGGTGACGTGGTGTGGGAGCGGACCGCGGTCGACGCGACACCCCACGCAGGGTTTCCTCCCCCGTATGGTAGCGTGGCGTCGAACTCGCCCGTGAGCGATGGTGAGCATGTCTTCACCTATTTCGGTTCACGCGGCCGCCGTCGCTACGATCTCGACGGCACGCCTATCTGGCAGCACGATCCGGGTCGGATGAGCACGTGTCTTCCGTGTGGTGAAGGCACGCCACTCGTGCGGCAGGACGATCGATTGACCGTCACGTTCGACCATGACGGCGATTCATTCCTCGTGGTCCTCGACACAGCGACCGGCACAGAGCTTTGGCGCGTGGATCGCGACGACGTCAGGTCATGTCGGTCTCGCCGTCCGCAGCGCCCGTACCGACTCCACGACCTGTGCCGTGGCGATGTCGATCTCCTCGGCGGTGTTGAATCGGCCGAGGGAGAACCGCACGCTCCCCCGGATTCGCGCCTCGTGGCAGCCCAGGGCGCCCAGCACGTAGCTCGGCTGGAGCAGCGCGCTCGTGCAAGCGGAGCTCGAGGACACCGCGACCTCAGGCATCGCCTTCATCAGCTTCGCGCCGTCCACGCCGTCGAAGCTCAGATTCGTCGTGTTGGCCAGCCGCTGTGTGCGGTGGCCGTTGATCTCGACCCCGTCCAGGCCGGAGAGAATCCCGGTTTCCAGCCGGTCTCGCAACGCCCGCACTCCGTCGTCCGCCCGAAGTGTCGCGGCGGCGCCCATGCCGACGATGCCCGGCACGTTGAGCGTCCCCGATCGCAGACCCCGCTCATGCCCTCCCCCGTGCAGCAGCGCCGCGCAGCGCACACGGGGGTCCCGGCGGCGGACATACAGCATGCCGACCCCCTTTGGTCCGTGCATCTTGTGCGCGCTTGCGCTCAGTAGGTCGATCCCCATTGCGTGCACGTCGATCGGTTCCTTGCCGAACGACTGTGTCGCATCCGTGTGGAACAGCACCCCACGGTCCTTGCAGAGCGCGCCGATGTCCGCAATTGGATGGAGCACGCCGATCTCGTTGTTGGCGTGCATGACCGAGACCATCAGCGTCTGGTCCGTGATCGCCTTCGTCAGCCGATCCAGATCAAGACAGCCGTCGGAATCGACCCCGAGGTAGGTGACCCTGAACCCTCGCGTTTCGAGCACCTCGCACGGGTCGAGGACGGCGCGGTGTTCCGTCGCGACCGTGACGATGTGTCTCTTCTTGTAGACAGGAGACTGGGCAACTCCCTGCAGCGCGAGGTTGTCGGACTCCGTCGCGCCGCTCGTCCAGATGATCTCGCGCGGATCGGCCCCGATCACGGACGCGACCTGTTCGCGCGCCGTCTCGACGGTCTTCGCGGCGTCGCACCCCAGGACATGATGGCGGCTTGCGGGATTCCCGAAGTGCTCCGTGAAGAACGGCATCATCGCGTCGAGGACGCGTGGGTCGACGGGCGTCGTAGCGTTGTGATCGAGATAGATCATTCTATTCAGCGCAACGCGGGGTCTCACCACAGGCTGCGAGGGCCGCGACCGTGAAGATCAGCGGATAGAGCTTCTCCGAGTACCAGAGTTTCGCGAAGTAGAGTCCGATTGGCGACGGCTCGAAGTCGGCTCGTTCTTCGAGCCAGCGCCTCCCGCGTGCGTCTCCGAGCGCGGCGACGGCAAGCGCGGTGTCTTCGATCGGGCCGAAGCTGCCGTCCTCCTGTTGGACGGAGTACAGGAACTGTTGTCCACGTTGCCGCGCCTGGTGAGGGAGCAGGTCGCCGCACTGGAGCACTCGTGCCGTGCCGTAAACCGGGTTGGTCTGGTCCGCGGTCCACGGATTCCCGAACCAGAGGGGGATCCAGGAGCCGTCCCCTTGCTGGGATCGCAGGAGATACCGCACCGCGCGTTCCATCGCGCCGTCGATGCGGGGATCGACGGTGCGCCATGCCTGCCAGGCTCTCAGCGCGTGCGCCGTGAGATCGGGGCTGCTCCGATCGAACGGCAGCGTTCCCCAACCCCGGCAGAACGTCGGGATGCCGCCGTCCGAGTTCTGCACGTCGATCAGCCACTTCACACCCGCCGTCGCGGCCGTCCGGATCTCCGGGTCGTCGCCGAGGGCGCACAGCGCCAGGAGCGCACCAGACGTGTCATCGCCGTCGGGAACGCCGCCAGTGAGATCGGTCCACGCCCAACCGCCCGGCGCGGACTGCGTGTACGGATGCACGACCGTGTACTGCTGATCGAGCAGCCAGCTCCGCAGGTGGCTCCGTTCCTCCGCAGAGAACGCATCCGCGCCCAGCGCATTGATCGACAGCGTGGTCACCCAGGTCGAGAGATTGGTGTCGATCGGCCAGCTGCCATCGTCACGAACGGACTCGGTGAGAAACTCGACGCCCTTCCGCGTGACCGGATGATCTCTGAAGCCGCTGCCGGCGAGGCTCATCGTCACGAAACTCGTCAGCGGCGTGGCTTCCAGGAAGCCGCCCGATTCGGGCTGGATCGATTCCAGGACGCGCAGTGTCCTCCGCTGCGTCACCCTGCGCAGCAGACGGCTCAGTGGGTGCCTGGTCGGATGATGATGATGCTGCGCCTGCCCGATCGCGATCAGCGCCGGGAGCGCGTAGCTGACGACCGGCAGCCCCACCCGCTTGAACCACGACTGGGGCAGCGCCGCGAGCTCGAAAGGGAGCGCCGCGATCTGTTCCCACCCGAGCCTGCCGGCCAGCGCGCAGTGGGTCAGGATCGGTATCGAGAAGGTCCGGTCTTCTCCATAGGCGTCATTGATGGCCTTCGCCATCGACTCAGCCGTCAGCTCCCCGACGCGCTTCGTGAGCCAGGCTTCAGCGCGGGCGACGGCCGACGAGCCGTGCATGGAGAGTGTTGCCCACGCGAGCGTCGTGGTGCTGATGTTGCTCGGACAGCCTGCGGCATCGCCGAACCCACCGTCCGCATTCTGATCCTCCATCAGCCAGCGTACGCCGTCGCGCACCAGCACATCGTTCCCGCCGACGAGCGACAGCGCGCAGACGGCCGTTGCCGTCGAGAGTGCGCTCGACGACAGCTCGCCCTCCCAGTGTCCGGCGGATGTGCGCTCGGCGAGCAGGCGCTCACGCAAGGCTGAGATGCCCCATCGCGAGGAGCGCATAGTAGGTGTATTCGCAGTCCGGCTCATCATCCGCCCAGTTTCCGCAGAACGCCGCGCCGGTCCAGAGCGTATCGAGAAAATCGAGCGTCTTGTTCTTCAGGTGCGCGACTGAGACGTGCTGCCCGGATAGCGCGTGCAGCGCGGTCGCCGTGGACAGCAGGTCCGGCATCGGTGCGCCCTCCGTCGCCACGAATCCGCCCTCCGGATGCGCCCGCGCCAAGAGATAGCGCACGGCGTCCTGGGGCACCGCCGCCTGCATCTGCCGCAGCAGCGTCACCCCCGCGGCGGTCGTCGGCGTCGTGGTGGCCAGCGATCCGTCCCGGAAAGGAAACGGTTCCGGCTCCCGCCCCAGATCCTGCAGCGCACCCCACGCGAGAAAGCTGTGATAGACGCTGTCGCGGTTCCACAGCGCGTCGATCCGTCCCGCCAGGGTCGGGGGGGCCGGCTGCTTCAGCGCCGCCCAGCACCGGGCGAGGCAGCACAGATGCACCAAATCCAGGTCGGTTCCGTCTCCGACACGCTCCAGGAACAGCCGTACGCGGGGCGGGAGCTCGCGCTGCAGGGCGATCAGTCCCTCCAGGGCGAAGACGGTGTAGTAGAGGTCGCTGTGCCCCGCGCGGTCCGTCGCCGCGCCCTCATCGTTGAACCGGGACAGGAAAAACTCGGCGACCGGATCAGCGGCTTCCTGGAGCAGCGTCGGCGCCAGTCGCGCGACCTGCAGCATTTCGAGCCTCAAACTCACTGCAGTAGCCCTCGATGAGGTTCTCGCCGAAGATCTTGCTGACGATGCGGCGCATCAGGCCCTTGAGGGTCGGGCTCGACAGGAAGCGGAGCGACCGGATCGCCTCCTCCTTGTAGGCTTCGAGGAGGTCCTCGGTCTTGTCGAGCACGCCCCGCTCCGTCACGATGCGGCGCACCTCGTCCAGGCACCCGGGCGCGCTCGACCGGATGAAGGACGCGATCCGTTCCTTCTCGGCACCCTGGGCGCGCTTGTGCGCGATGGCGAGAATCAGCGACAGGCGCACGTGCTCCAGGTCGTTGGAGTCGCCTTCGCCCGTGAAGTCCTCGAGATCGTCCTTGATCTGATAGCCGATGCCGAGTGACTCGCTGTACGTCGAGAGCACGTCGTGCGTCTGCTCGTCCGCGCCGCCGAGAATTGCGCCCAGGCGCAGCGCCACTTCGAAGGCGGCCGCCGTTTTCTGTCGGAAGATCTCCAGGACCTGCATCGAGGGCAGGGGCTCGGGGTGTCGCGTCCACAGCAGCTCGCGGCCCTGGCCGCGACAGAGCGTCACGTGCCCCTCGGCGGCGACCGCCGTCATATCCGGCCGGCCCAGCTCGCCGAGCAGTCGATAGCCTTCGCCCAGCAGGAAGTCGCCGATGTTCAGCGCGACCGGCACGCCGACGACGGTGTGCAGCGCAGGGCGCTCATAGCGCTGCTCGTCGCCATCCTCGATGTCGTCGTGAATCAAGGACGCCTTGTGGAAGCACTCGACCGCGACGGCCGCCTTCTTCATGTCCGCCGTCAGCTCGGGCTTGCCGTCCCGACGGTCGCTCTCGAGCGCCATGTAGGTACAGGTAGCGAGGTAGGGACGCCAGCGCTTGCCGCCTGTGGCCAGCCAGTCCCGCGCGATCTGCGCGGTCTCGTCATCGTCCCCGACCTCGCCCATGATCGTGTCGAGTGACGCCCTGGCGAACCATCCGCGTACCTCGGTCTTGAGGTCGTCGAGGTCCAGGCGGTAGGTCTTGTCGTCGGAGGTCAGGTGGATCACGTCCCAGACCCAGTCGAGGTCCACCGTCGTGTTGATGCAGTCGTCCTGCAGCAGCGGAATCGCGACGCTCGGGACCGCGGCCGCCTCCATGTGCGGGAAGCATTTCTCCAGCACGTTGATGCAGCTGACCCCCACGATCGCTTCGATCTTGCCGGTCTCGATCATCGACCGGACAATCGCCGACCCCTCCGCCACCAACACCGCGTAGCCCAGACGCTCGGCTTCGACGGTCAGGTCCTGGATGGAGCAGAGGCCGCACTCCTTGCACAACAGGCCGAACTCGTCGAACGGGGCTGGGCACCGATCCTCCACCCGCAGACACTTCGGGATGAGCAGCAGCCGCCGGTGGTACGGAATCCGCGCAAGCGAGTCGCGCCAGGCGGCGTTGCTGATCAGGATGGCGATGTAGTCCTTGTAGATCGGGTCGAGGCCGGCCTCCTGGAGGACCGCGCCCGTGTGCTCCAGCAGCTCGGTCATCGTGAGCGGCGGCACCGCGCCGACCGTCGCGACATAGTCTTCGGTGAGTTTCTTCAGCTGGACCCGTACGTGCTTGTCATCGGGGATGTTCGACTGCGCCGGGCGGTACTGCTGCCTCGGGACCTGGACGGGCAGCTGCAGCGGGAACACGTGCTTCTCCAGTTTGTCCGGGGTGTCCTGGATCATCGACGGTCGTCCATACTTCTAAGAATACGCGCCAAATCCGAAAAACCAGTGTTTCTTCGCGAAACGATAGACCCAGTTCTCCTCCGGGATCTCATTGCCCGGATTGTGCTGGCTGGGTCGCGACCGCAGGTCGTTCAACTCGGCCATCGCCGTCTTGCGGATCGTAGTGTCCTGGGCGCCGTGCCGCTCGACGATCTGTTTCAGCAGGTCGGGCCGCTCCAGCACGATGCATCCGCGCGTCGCGTTCGCGGCCGTCCGGCGGAAATCCTGCAGCAACGGCGACTCGGTCATGGTCTTGTAGATGTCGCCGTCGTTGTCCTGAATCTTCTCAGTGGCGAACTGGATGATCGGGCACGGTTCCACGTCTCCAAACGGACTGATGTGGTGGCTGATACCGGTGGCCGCGGGACAGAGCGCCTGTCCCTTGTCGTCCCAGTAAGCGTCGATGAGCCCGATCGGTTTGCGGTTCCGCATGTCCATGACGAACCGGCGGACCTTCAGCACCTGCTCCGGCGTCAGCGCCAGCTGCGGATTCGACACGGGCCCGACGACTCGGTAGGTGTGGAACCAGCAGTAGTGCACACCCATCTTGATCAGCTCGTCGATCCACTCTTCCCGCACGAGATCGTCGATGTTGCTCTGACAGACACTCGTCGCCACACCGGTGATCAGCCGGTTCCGGACGCTGGCCCGGATGCCTTCGAGCGTATGGTTGAGGACGCCCGTCCGACCGCGGCGAGTGTCGCTGATCGAGGCGGTCCCCTCCACGCTGATGAGCGGTGTCGCGTTGCCCGCTTCCCGCAGCTGGCGGGCCATCGCGTTCGTGATGGGATGGCCGTTCGTGAAGATCTGGAAGTAGCAGTCCGGGTGCGCCTTCAGGATCCGGATCAGATCCGGATGCATGAACGGTTCGCCGCCCAGGATGCCGAAGAAGCTGTTCCCGTGCTGCTTGGCGTTGTTGATCAGCGTGTTCATGTCGTCGAAGCTGATCAGGTGCTGCGGCTTGTCCACGTCGACCCAGCACCCCTGGCACCGGAGATTGCAACCGTTGGTGATGGAGATATAGAGGAACGGCGGGAACGTGATCCCTTGCCGGAGGCGCTTCTTGAAGCGCTGGACCGACCGGATGCCTTTGTAGCCGCAATTGTAGGCGAACTTCCAGAGGACACGCGCATCGGTCGAGCGCAGTGTCCGGTACCCGAGACCCACGGTCGCTGTCAACATGGCATTGAAGTAGAAACCGGCGAAGTCCCCCGGTTTCCTTCTGACTCCTGTCTCCTGACTGCTGACGTCTGGAGCACCCGTTAAATCCCCCACTCTGCTTCAGAGGGAGCGGGCCGTGCATCCTTCACGGTCTGGGAGCGGGCCTGCCGTTTGGCAAGCTTTGTCCTGGCCCGGGCGGCGCGCTCTTCGATATCTTCCGCCGACGGGAGGGTCATCAGGACTTCGTCTGGAATATCGAGCTCCTTCTTCAGCTTGCCCAGGCACCGTTTCCGCTCCAGGAGCGCTTTCGATTCATCTCGCTCGGTCGAGAACCGCTTCCGCGCTTCGCTCTGCCGCGTGCGGAGCGATCCGTACAGGTCCCCGCCGAGCAGTGTCGAGATGTCGACCTTCATCGCCTCGCGTTGGATGTCCTGGTCCCGCACCTCGTCGCCGTTGATCGGCCCCTTCGCGTACTTGGGGAAGAGAATGGCGACTTCAGGACAGACACGCGAGCACGCCGGGCAGTCCGTCTTGCAGTTGTCCTGGTTCTGCACGGTGATTTTTTGTTCCGTGTCCACGCCATAGACGTCGAAGAGACAGAACGTCAGGCACTGCATGCAGTTGGTGCACCGATCGAAATCGATCACCGGGAACCAGGGCTTCCATGCGTCGAGCGTGCGCGCGCCGGTCGCCTCGCGGACTTCACGGGCGGCGTCGAGCGCGTTCACCTGGGCCAGGTCGCGGAAGTGCACCTCATGGTCTTCCGCAACGAGCGGCTCGCCATCCAGCAGTCCCAGGACGAGCACCGGGGCGTCGTCGGGAGGCGCCACCTCCTGTCCTGCGACGGGGCGGGTCACCTCGAAGCCGTTGTCGAGCAAGGAGGAGAGCACCTGGTAGCGATCTCCATCGTCCAACGGTGTGCTCCCGGGTCCTTCGTAGAGGACGACGCGCAGGTTTCTGCCTTCGGTCCGGCTCATACGAGGAGCTCCTTGACGACGTGCTCCGCGGAGTCTACGCGCATGTTCAGGACGTCGATGCCCTCGTCGGGCAGCGGCGTCCCCGCGGCGTGGAACAGCCACTTCACCGCACGCGGGTAGCACGCAACGATTTTGGTGCACCCGCCGTCGGCGATCTTCTTGAGCGCGGGATCTTTTCGCGCCGACATGTCGCAGAGGTCGGCCACGGCGTCGAACGCCCGACCGGAATCACTGAGTTGGCGCAGCACATCCTGCTTCACGTCCTTCGGGACGACCTTGGCGTAGGTGCAGTTGCAGTAGAGGATCTTCATTGGGTCATCCGATGCGTCGGCACCGGCCGTCCGGGCCGGAGCTGCTCGAGGTGTTCCATGGTGGCCCGGACCCCGCTGAGCGAGGTCACGGCCTCGCGGGTGACCGATTCAAGGACCGCCGGGTCGGCTTCGGCCCGGAGGTTGATGACCAGCTCACCACGATCCACGCGATCCAGCAGTGATTCCCGCAGGTCGGGCTCGCCGTCATTCCCAACCAGGCTGACGACCGACAGCGTGCCGGTGCCGTCTCGTGAATCCAGAGTCATCTTGAGATGGGCGATATCCCCACCCTGTGCGACGACGCGGTCGCGGATACCGCTGGCCAGATCGACCAGCGTCTGGTTGCCGTCGAACGGTGCGTCCGCCTCCAGCTGCACGGTGCAGTTGAGCCAACCCAGCAACGCCTCACCTTCAGCGTACCTGTCGTAGTCTATCTCCAGTGGCCGCGAATCGCGACTGTCCATTGACAGAACGGCGTCAAACCAGGCATCGACGCCCGTCCCCTCCTTGACCGAACAGACGAATGTCTGCGCACGGGGGAACGTGTCCCCAATCGTGGACGCCAGTCTCTCGAGCAACGCTGGCGGATGCGCATCGCACTTATTGACGACGATGAGGTCCGCTTCCTCCAGCTGTTTCCGATACACGTAGGTCACCTTCTCGGAGAAGCTGCGGCCTTCGGCCAGCCCGAGAATCCGCGCGGCGCGCGCGGGATCGATCAACACGCTGAGCGGCGCCACCGTGAACCGGTCGCCATAGATACGGCGCAGCGGATAGGAGACCGTTGCGATGAGATCAGTGCAGCTCCCGACCGGTTCGGCCAGGAACAGATCGGGTGCTGATGCGCGCCTGAGATTGTCCGCGGCGTCGAGCAGCGAGTTGAAGCGGCAGCAGAAGCAGCCGCCGGTGATCTCCTCGACGGAAAAGCCCTTGGACCGGAGGAGCACGGTGTCAACCAGTCCGCTGCTCTGGTCGTTGCAGATGAGCCCGACCCGTGTGCCCCGGTCGGTGAGATGCCGCGCGAGCCGGGCGACCGCGGTTGTCTTCCCCGCGCCGAGGAACCCGCCGATCATGATGTACCGAGCCGGTTCACTCATGACGCGTGCCCAGCATCTTGTCGATCGTCGTGTCCAGCAGGGAGACGTAGCCGTGCACGTCAAGGCAGTCGGTGCCCGGCTGTCCCTGCACCTGGAACAACCACCCCCTGGTGTACGGCGCGGTCGTCAGCAGGGTGATGTTCTCGTCCAGCGCGGGATTGCTCCCCTCGAAACGGCCCGACAGAGGCGAGAAAATATCGGTCACCGCCTTGAAGCCTTCCAGCCAGCCGATGACCTGGCCGGTCTCGACGGGCGATCCTCGTGTCATCTCGAAACCGAGCTCTACGATCTCTCCCAGCATGCGGACCGCGAACTTGGTGAATCCGATCCGCCAGAGGTCCGCCTCCTCCCGCTCCAGCCAGCTGTGCCCAGCCGTATAGAGTCGGTCTTCGAGTAGGCGCGTCGAGAACCGCGAGCGCTTGTAGTGCACCTCTCCGGGCATTCTTGTGGCCTACGTCGAACCGGTGGGCGAACGCCGTCGGTCTCGGGATCGCCGTGGAGGGCGATGTCGTGCTGAACGCCCCGCGCCGTGGCGCCGCGTCACGCTGCGCGCCGATGCTCGCCATCGCGCCTTGCCGAGACGCCGCATCGACTGTCTCGGTGCGACGCGGGTCTGACACCACGGACGGCTCGAGCAAGGCCTCACACACTCTACCTGAAGCTGCGTGTCTTCAGACATTCG
>SMUZ01046923.1_pt1 | contig 11845 bp, 8 predicted proteins | sample 2456421 | NCBI WGS metagenome assembly SMUZ01 (sample SAMN11095932, study PRJNA526329) | marine sediment metagenome | biome: Marine sediment; feature: Surficial sediment; material: Deep marine sediment; isolation source: Hadal surficial sediment | place: Pacific Ocean | collected 2014-11 | depth 0-1... | reverse complement strand
CTTGCCCCGGCGTCAGGGAACAAACCGATGGTAATTTCGGGCATCGCAATTCTGGAGCGCTCGGTGACGATTCGATGACCCGCCGCGCTGAAGATTCCAAGACCGCCACCCATCACGATGCCGTGACCGATCGCAACAACGGGTTTGGGGTAGGTATGTAGCTGATAGTTGAGTCGATATTCGGATTCAAAAAACTGATACGGATACTCGTCCACCGTTTCCCCAGTCTGGTGGTTGTTGAGCATCGCGTAATATAAGGCTTGAATATCTCCTCCCGCACAAAAAGCGCGCTCGCCCGCACTCGTGATCAACAAAGCAACCACCTCATCACGAACCGCCCATCGCGCGAGTGCGCCTGCAAGGATGCCAATCATTTCCAGGCTCAGGGAGTTCAGAGTGGCTTCGGCATGCAGCCGCACCTCGGCGACCACCATTTCGTTGCGCGTAGTGTGTTCGTATAGAAGTACCGGTGAACTCGCATCGTTCAGCGGCACGCCAGACGGGTGTCCTTTGTTCTTGTCGCCGCGAACATTCACCCTTCAGCCATTGATCCACGCCGGCGTACGCTTTTCGAGAAACGCGTTAACGCCTTCGGTTTGATCCTGCGTGTCGAACAGCTTCACGAACGCCGCGCGTTCTGCCGTATACGCGGCGTTTATGTGACCACCGCGCGCCTGTTGAATCAGATTTTTACAAGCCGTCACCGCCGGTGGACTCTGTTTGCTGACTTTTTCTGCGAGTTCGAGCGCATGACCTAACGATTGACCCATTTCAACAACCTTTTCCACCAGACCTATCCTCTTAGCCGTAGCTGCATCAAGGCGCTCACCGCAAAGAATAATCTGTTTCGCCCAGCCCTCTCCAACCATCCACGCCAGGTTCTGGGTTCCACCACCGCAGGGTAACAAGCCAACACTCGCTTCCGGCAACCCCATCTGAACCTGGCTTTCCGCGATACGAATGTCGCAGGCAAGCGCACACTCCAGCCCGCCACCCATCGCAAAGCCGTTGATGGCGGCTATGCTGACACCACGAAAATTCGCCAAGGTCTCAAAAGCGTGACCAAAACCGTCTGCCAAGCTCTGGGCAACTTTTTTGTCCCCGGAAGAGAACAGATTCAGATCCGCACCTGCCGAAAAAAACTTCTCACCGGACCCGGTTATGACAAGCGCGTAAATATTTTTCTCAGCGTTACAGGCTTCGACAATTTTCGCCAGCCCCTCCAGACTCCGGGCGTCCCACGTGTTGGCTGGTGGATTGTTGATGGTGATCAGCAGGGTATGTCCGCGCGCTTCGACAATTAGCTTCTCAGTGGATGACTCGATCATTCTTTCTACTCAACTCGATAGTGATGAAATTGCGCCTGCAAACAACTCTAGCGGCGCATTATTCGACTCGAAACCAGTCGATGGGTGTCTGCCCATTGTCTTCCAGGTAGCGGTTCGCTGCAGAAAAATGTCCGCAATCGAAAAATCCCCGGTGGGCTGAAAGCGGTGATGGGTGAGGAGCACTCAACACACAATGGCGGTTGCGGTCGACAATGGCCCCTTTCTTGTGGGCATAACTACCCCACAACATGAATACCAACCCCGATTGTGAAGTATTCAGAGTTTCGACGATGCGATCGGTGAAGGTTTCCCAACCGCGTCCTTGATGAGAACCTGCGCGCCCGCGCTCCACGGTCAAAACCGAATTGAGCAGCAGTACGCCTTGTTGCGCCCACGGCAGCAGACAACCGTGTTTGTCATCCAGTGTTCGTTCGGGAGTACCTAGATCATCGTTGATCTCCTTGAAGATATTCACCAGCGATGGCGGTTGGGAAACGCCGGGCTGTACAGAGAAACACAATCCGTGCGCCTGTTGCGGTCCGTGATACGGATCCTGCCCGATGATGACCACTTTGACATCGTCAAGCGGGATCAGATCCAGGGCGGCAAAGATGTTCGCACCTTTCGGGTAGATCACCTTGCGTGCCTGCTTTTCGCGCACCAGGAATTGCCGCAGCGTCGTCATGTAGGATTTATCGAACTCGTCGCCTAATGCCGCTTTCCAGGAAGGTTCAAGACGTATCCGATCTTCAACCATCGCGGGCATCGCGAGGTTTCATCAACGGAAACAGCAACACATCGCGAATCGAGGGTGAGTCGGTGAGCAACATCACCAATCGATCGATGCCGAGCCCCTCACCGGCTGCCGGCGGTAAGCCGTACTCGAGTGCGGTGATGTAATCCTGATCGAACTGCATGGCTTCCAGATCACCCGCCGTTTTTTTCAACATCTGCTGGCGAAACCGCTCCGCTTGATCGTCCGGATCGTTGAGCTCAGAAAATCCGTTGGCAATCTCACGACCACCGATAAACAGCTCAAATCGGTCTGTTACTTCCGGGTTCTGGTCGTTCTTGCGCGACAACGGAGAAACTTCTGTGGGGTAATGAGTAATGAAGGTGGGTTGTTCCAGGCAGGCCTCTACACGTTCCTCGAATAGTTCCATATGCATCTTACCCAACCCCCAGGAGGGTGGAATCTCTCGGTTCATCCCAGTCAACAGTTTGCGCAGTTGGTCTACATCGTTGAGTTGATCTTCTTCAATCTCGGTGTAGCGGGAGATAGCCTGCACCATTGTCATGCGTTCGGCGGGTTGCGCGAAATCGATTGTGGTGCCTTGATAAGTTAACCGGCTCGAACCCAGAACTGCTTCGGCAATTCCACGCAGGAGTTCCTCGGTCAGCTCAATCAGCTCATTGTAGTCACTGTACGCCTGGTAAAACTCGAGCATCGTGAATTCAGGGTTGTGCCGGGTAGAAAGTCCTTCATTGCGGAAGTTGCGATTGATCTCGAAGACTCGTTCAAAGCCTCCTACTGTGAGGCGCTTCAAAAAGAGTTCAGGTGCGATCCGCAGATAAAGATCCAAGTCGAGGGCGTTGTGGTGTGTAGTGAACGGTCGAGCGGTAGCACCACCCTGGACGATGTGCATCATCGGGGTTTCAACCTCGAGATAGTTTCGTGCAACGAAGAACTCACGTATATGTTGGACTACCATCGAGCGAATCTCGAAGACTCGTCGCGACTCTGAACTCATAATGAGGTCGAGATATCGCTGTCGGTATTTGGTCTCCAGATCAGCGAGGCCGTGGTATTTTTCCGGCAGGGGTCGGATGGTTTTGTTGAGGAGTGCAATCTCGGTTGCCTGAACGGTAAGCTCTCCTTTGTTGGTGCGCATGAGGGAACCTCTGACCCCAACGATGTCGCCGATATCCCACAAATCTTTGAACGTCTGGTAGACGTCTTCGCCGAGATCGTCCTGGCGCAGGTAACACTGTATCTTGCCACTGACATCCTGCAGCGTTATGAAGCTCGCTTTACCCATGACCCGACGCAACATCACACGACCGGCGACGGCTGTCTGCATTGGCGTTGACTCGAGTGTCAGCTTGTCAAGATCGCGGCAACGATCCTGCAAATCCGCCGCCATCGCTTCACGCCTGAAATCGTTGGGGAAAGCTTTCCCGCTGTCACGCCATGCTTGGAGCTTGGCACGGCGGACTTTGATAATGTCGTTCTCTTCGGCCATTGATTTTTTTACTTGTTACGCACAGCGTCTGTACTACGTCCGCATTGCGACATTTTATAACCCCGCCTTCAGACTTGCTTCGATGAAGCTGTCGAGGTCGCCGTCCAACACTTTTCCGGGGTCGGTTCGCTCGACCTGGGTGCGTAGGTCTTTCACCCGCGATTGATCCAGCACATAAGATCTTATCTGGCTACCCCACCCGATGTCCGCCTTGGAATCTTCAACGGCCTGTTGCTTTTCGCGCCGCTTCAGCTCTTCGAGTTCGTACAACTTGGCTCGCAGTTGCTTGAACGCCTTATCTTTGTTCTGGTGCTGAGAGCGTTCGCTCTGGCATTGCACAACGGTGTTCGTCGGCAGATGGGTAAGGCGTACGGCTGAGTCTGTCCGGTTCACGTGCTGACCACCGGCGCCGCTTGCACGGTAGGTGTCCACGCGTACGTCGGAAGGATTGATGTCGATTTCAATATCGTCCTCTATCTCGGGAGAAACGAACACCGAAGCAAACGAAGTGTGGCGCCGATTACCGGCATCAAAGGGCGATTTGCGTACCAGCCTGTGAACGCCAGTCTCGGTACGCAGCCAGCCGAACGCATAGTCGCCGGAAACGAGCACCGTGGCACTGGTGATTCCGGCTATTTCGCCAGGCGACAGTTCGATGATTTCCATAGTGAAGCCGCGCTTTTCTCCCCAGCGTAAATACATTCGCAGCAGCATTTCGGCCCAATCTTGAGCTTCGGTACCGCCCGCGCCGGACTGAATTTCGACGAATGCGTTGGCAGTATCCATCTCTCCATCGAACATCCGGCGGAACTCGAGTGCCGCGAGATCCGTTTCAAGGCGGTCGAGATCAGCATCTACCTCATTGAGCGTCCCGCCGTCTGCCTCATCGGCGGCGAGTTCTGCCAGCTCCGCGAGATCCATGAGGTTAGTCTGTAACTGTGAGAGTACCTTGGTGATTCCATCGAGCGTCGCACGTTCCTTGTGCAGCGACTGCGCGCGTTGCTGATCATTCCAGACGTTTGGACTCGCGAGCTCCCGCTCTACTTCTTCCAACCGCTGTAGTTTGCTTTCGAAGTCAAAGATACCCCCTCAGCACCACGTCGCGCTTGTTGAGGTCCTTAATTCGTTCTCTTATGGAGGTAATTTCAGCCATGAATCCGATCGGTTGGTCCCTATGCAGAAATCGCCTTCTCCGGTCATGGCAGGCAGTTTCTGGAAAAACGCGCCAGTTTATGCCAAGACCGACAGATGCTCCACTACCAGCTGTAACGTGGGTATCTCGCCATAGTCGTTTTCGTTCAAGCGATACACCGCATCCACCAGGGTTGCTTCGCCGAGCGGTGGCTGGCGAAAGGCAATCGCATCGAATAACCGTTCACCTCGCTTGAGTACAAGCTTGAGATGATGCTCGCCAACCACACGCTGTGTCACCAGAACAAATTTGTCGTGAAATAGCGGCTCAGGAAATCCTTGTCCCCAGGGCCCACCATTTTCCAGACGCTCAGCCATAGCGAGACATAAATCATCTTCGCACAGCCCGCCATCGGTAAGGATGACCTGCTCCAGAGCTTCTCTGGGCAACACCCGGCGAACCTCGTCGTCAAACGCTTTACAGAATCGCTGATAGTGCACCCGCTTGATCGACATCCCAGCGGCCATCGCATGGCCACCGAATCTGACCAGCAAGCCGGGGAAACGCGATGCGATCGCGTCCAGGACATCGCGCACATGTAAACCCGGCAACGAACGAGCAGAACCCTTCAACTCATCCGGTGCAAGATCCCCCGTTTCAGCGAATGCGATGACCGGCCGATGGATCTTTTCGCGCAATCGTCCTGCAACGATTCCAACTACCCCCTGGTGCCATCCGGGTTCGTATACGCACACACCAAATCGATCATCAGTTGCAACGTTTTGAGCACTGACGATGAGTTCCGCTGCGCTCACCATTTCCTGCTCGATCTCCCGGCGGGCACGGTTGAGCTCATCGAGGGCGGTAGCTAGTCCACGGGCTGTCGGTAAGTCTTCCGCCAATAAACACCGTATTCCGATCGCCATATCATCAAGGCGTCCAGCGGCATTGAGTCTCGGGCCAAGGGCAAACCCTAGATCCTGTGCGGTGAGCTTGCGCAATTGTCGACGTGCCACGCTACAAAGTGCCTGAACACCCGGTCGACAGCGCCCTGCACGCATGCGCTTGAGCCCCTGGTGTACGAGAATCCGGTTGTTGTGGTCTAGCGGTACGACATCTGCCACCGTCCCCAAAGCCACAAGATCCAGCCAGTCCGCTAAATTCGGTACCACACGTTCGGCGAACCAACCATCTTCACGAAGTTTCGCGCGCACAACCATCAACAAGTAATAAATGACCCCCACGCCTGCCATTGCCTTGCTCGGAAATTTGCACCCCGGGAGGTTTGGGTTAACGATCGCAAACGCAGCCGGGAGTTCGGCACCCGGCAAATGGTGGTCTGTGACGATTACGTCAATTCCGAGCGTATTAGCCAGCGCAACGCCGTCGACACTGGACACGCCGTTGTCCACCGTGATCAGCAGCGCTGGTTGCAAGTCTGCTGCCAGGCGAACTATCTCAGGTGACAGACCGTAACCAAATTCGAAACGGTTCGGCACAAGAAAATCTACGTTGTCCGCACCCATCGCGCGCAACAGACTCAAGGCAAGTGCAACCGATGTCGCACCATCCGCATCAAAATCGCCGACGACCAAAATACGCTCTTGGTTCACAATCGCATGCTGAACCCGCTCGGCAGCTGGATGCACCTGGTTCAGCTCGTCTGGCGGCAACAGATTCCTGAGCGATAGCTCAAGTTCAGATACAGATCGAATTCCACGTGCTGCATAGATCCGCTCGAAAAGCGGTGCTAGATCGCCATCGATGGAAACTTCGCCAACGTCCCTTGCCATAATCAGGACGTCAGCCATTAGAAAGCTGATCGACCCGCAGTCGAGTGATTTTACCCACGACTTCCGGCAATGACTGAACTTGAGCGATAACACCGTTCATCACTCGCTCAGTAACCGTGTGGGTGAGAATGACGATGGGCACCCAGGCTTCTTGAGATTGTGTATTGATGGCCTGCTCGCGCTGGATGGCTGCCTCGATGCTGATGTTCCTTTCGCTGAGCAACGTAGCCACCTTTGCAAATACGCCTGGCTGATCTAAAGAAGGTATCCGTAGATAATACCCACTTTGAGTATCCTCCACCGGGAGCATATCTAGACTGGTGTTCGACGTCTCGAGGGGCAGGTAGGCTGTGCCACGCGCCAACTCCACCAGGTCGGCAATGACCGCAGATGCGCTCGCACGACCCCCTGCGCCCGCACCGCAATAAAGGGTCGGTCCCGCGGCATTGCCGTGCACCAGAACCGCGTTCATCACGCCATCGATGTTTGCGATCAGCTGTCGTTTCGGCACGAGCGTCGGATGCACCCGCGCTTCCACACCGGCCTCGGTGCGCCGTGCAATACCCAAATGTTTGATCCGATAACCCAGTTGACCCGCGTAATTAATGTCTTCCGCCGTTATCTCGGAGATACCCTCGGTGTATACGTCAGCGAAACGAAAACCCGTGCCGAATGCGAGCGCCGCGAGGATAGTCAGCTTGTGTGCGGCATCAATACCAGCAACATCCACCGTGGGATCAGCTTCCGCGTATCCCAAGCGCTGCGCCTCTGCGAGCGCGTCGTCAAAGCTCCGTCCCTCCTCCGTCATAGCCGTGAGGATGAAGTTTGAAGTTCCGTTGATGATTCCCGCCAGCCAGTCCACGCGGTTGCCAGCGAGGGAACGGGTGAGTGCGGCAATGATGGGGATGGCCCCGGCAACGGCTGCTTCGAAACCCAGATAACATCCCTGCTCCCGCGCCAATCCCAGTAACTCGTTGCCGTGCAGCGCCACAACCGCCTTGTTACCAGTGACAACCGAGGTACGGTTCAAGAGCGCATTGCGCACGATCTCGAGCGCCGTTTCCTCACCACCGATGAGTTCAACCACCACATCCAGATCTTTGCGCTTCGACAGTGCGAGTACGTCGGTGGAAAACTCCGCCATGCCCAGATTAACATCGGGTTTGAGATTCCGGCTGGCAATCTGGGTAAGTAGAATCTCACGCCCTGCCCGTTGGGTAATCACATCAACGTTATCGCGCAGCACGTTGAGAACGCCTTGCGCAACAGTACCCAGACCGCACATCCCGACTCTAAGCGGTTTCCCCACGCTCACTCTCAAACGTTTAAAAAGACAACATTACTAGAAGCGGGCTCAAAATGAGACCGCTTCGAGGGAGCGCAGGGATGCGCACTGCGTACGCGACCTTTTTCGAAGGAAAATGGTTTCCTAGAAAACCGTGGATTAAATGCCAGGACGGAGAGCGGCCTACTACGGCGCGGTAACCGTGACCGGTCCGAAGTAGCGGTCCAGCCATGAGAGTATTTCTGTGACAAACTCCCGTTTCGGCGGTATATGGTCGGTGTCATAGACCTTCATGACTTTGTGTTCAGGCACGGTTCCTACCAGGTCGAACAAGGGTTTGGCTGATGCTTCGTAGCCCAGCAGGGAATCGTAGCGTCCTACCAACATCAGAAAAGGGACGGTGATGTGTGGCGCGTAATGCTGCGAACGTGATTCTGGACGACCTGCCGTAGAGAGACCCCCCGCCAGCAATACGGCATTGTCGATTCGCTTCTCCACCGCAGGGATGATGCCGCCTAATAATCCTCCCCAACTCATGCCGTAGTAAGCGATTTTTTCTTGATCGATATCGGCGCGAGTCTCAAGGTAATCCATGGATCTGCGGAAATCTTGAACGAGTTGCACGAGGTATTCCGTGTACGTGTTGGTACTCGTCCCCATATGCAATGGGATCAGCAGTTCGTCACTGCGTTCAAACGTTCCTTGGTAAACCGGATATACCACCGCACGGCCAGTTTTTACCAGAAACGACAAGAAAACGGGATACTCGTAGTACAAATCGATGTTTTCGCTGGAACTCTGGAAAAGAGAACCACTACCGGGAAAGTACACCACCGTCTGATAGGGAGGTTCTACATTGGTCGGCAGGAAAAGATTAACGATCATCCGCTCACCATAGGCGGTGTCTATGGAAAATCGCTCTAAAATCCACAGCTCCGACGTTTCGTCTCGAGATTCGAGGCGGATGTTCAATGGCGTCTGATCATAATCAAACTGTCTGAGAAAAACGTCATATACCTCATCGGAAACGACGTCTTCCCGGTTTGAGAAACGGAGTGGGATGATTGGCGCTTCAGCGAAGACGGATTCCGGCAGCCGAATACCATCCGGCAGAGAGATCGTGCGAAATCCGTAACCGTCTTTCCGAAACATGGGTGGCGCATGCGACAGTTCCGCAAAGCGATAAGGATTGTCGTCATAGGATCCGCCGCGGACGAGACGACCTTGACTGGTGAGGTTATAACACCACTCACGAACGTTTCCCGCCAGGTCATTGGCCCCGAATGCGGTATACCCGGGCAGGCTGCCCACCGCCACGGTCCCCGAACGCCCAAAATTGCTGTACGGCGTGAATATGGCCAAACCACCAAGCTGTGGATACTGGATCAGTGTTGAATCATCCCCACGTGCCAATCCCCAGTGAGTCCCGGAGGGAAGCGATCGGCCAACAAATTCGGCATATGCGGCAGCCTCGTACCAGCTAACTCCAGAGACCGGGTGATTCGCCTTCCCGTCGGGATAAGTACCGCCCAGCCAGGTACTTGGACCCGGACGTCCAGAGCGATCTACGAAGCTGTTTATGCCTTCTTCCCAGGTCAACGCTTGACCATATTCGACAAATTCGTGTTGCCAGTACACAGGATTGCGATAACCGCCGATATCGATGAATTTCTGAAACTTTGCGTTAGTGATCTCGTTTCGATCTATGAAGAAGTCTTCTACCTTTCCAAGCGGCGTCTGTGCACCCGCTACCCTGACCATCCCGTCGGGAATGTCCTCCAGCCGATCCAGTTTTCTTGCGAAATCGTTGGGGATCAGATACTCATCGCCACTGAGGCTGAGATCCCAGGTCGAATGGGCTGCTCGCACCGTCTCATATCCGTCTTTCTCGACTTTCCAACGGAAAACACCCACCGGCAGCCGGACATTGTGGATCGGTGTGATGCCCAGGTGTTGCCAGTTTTCCTCGGTTTTTGGATAGTTCTTGATGTAGACGTCTGCACCCTGGGGATCGGTATCAACATTGATCAAAAGTGAGGTCTTCGCAAAGATTTCAACCAAGTCGGGGTCATTCGGAAGAATTTTCTCGGCTTCAACTGCAATGGCATATGGATCGGTAAAGTCCTTCCACCGATCTTCCATCAACCGCTCTATCTGCGGTATCGCTTCATCTCTGACCCAGCGAATGTCCGCCTGCCGGTCGAGATAACGCATACCGACGTAACCGAGTACAACAATACCGACCACCGTAGTTGAGACAAGCGGGACAACGAGGCGTTTGATCAGTGCAAGAGGGTCAGAAAGAGGGTAGTCACCTGATATTGTTATCGAGTTGGCTGAAAATTCAGACAACCGCGCAATACTATCGAGCAGTTTCTGCCGATACACGGGTACGCGCATCTCATAACGTAAGATCGCCTGACTGGTGCCTGTGGTCAGCGCTAGACCTGCTGGCATTTCCGACTTCGAAAGATGCAGGGCCAGAATGGGCGTGTTCCGATCCAGTCCGAAATACACCTCATCGCGACAATGCCGCGAAGCGATTGACGCGGGGCTCACGTAGAACAGGATGAGGCTGGCGCCTAGAATCGCGCGTCCTAGTTCATCGGGGAACTCGGCACCAGGGCTGATGCCTTCGTCATACCAGACATTGATATCCTGATCCTGCAGCCACTTGATCTCGGGATAGACCAGCGACGAGTCATCGTGTGCGTAACACACGAAAACATAGGGTTCATCCCCTTCATAGGCTGCAAAAGGTTTTTCCATCCTGACTCCCTACCAACAGCCCTACCCTGTTAGTTCGTCTTCCAGAATATTGTAACCGACACAATGGGCGGTTGCGCCATTCTGGCAATTCCTATCGAGAGGTTCCATCTCGACCTGGGTGGTGGAGTGGAGTCGCAGGCTTCGATGACCGTTATTCGACTTCGTGGCCGAAGTTAGCTCATCCGGATTTTTGAACGACCGCTTTCCCAGCAAAACACCGGGTGCTCTTAAGTTACTCTAGATACCGATACGCTCCACTAATTCTTCCGCGGGAAGATAACCCGGTAACAAACGGCCGTCTTCTAAAACGATGGCGGGTGTCCCTGTCACCCCAACCTGGCCACCAAGTTCAAAGTGCGCGGCTACTGGATTATTGCAAGTGGCATCGGGAATGGATTGGCCGGCTTTCAGTTGCGTGATCGCGAGCTGAGGATTATCCGAGCACCATGCGGAGACGATCTTGTCGTATGAACGCGATCCAATTCCAGCCCGCGGATACGCCAGATAGCGCACCTCCACGCCGAGCTCGTTCAGGCGTGGTACCTCGAGGTGGAGTTTGCGGCAGTAAGTGCAGTCGACATCGGTGAACACGTTGATGAATGCTTTTGTGTCACCTTCAGGCGTGAAAATGACCAGCTCACTGCTTGGAACATTGGCCATGGTGGTTTTGCGTTTCTGGATGCGGCTGTTCTCCGCGAGGTTGATGATTTCGGTATCGCCCAATTCGTAAAGATCCCCGTTGAACAAGTAGCGTCCATCTTCGGTCCCATACAGAATATCGCCCCCTTGCAGCTCGAGCGCGTATATGCCCGCTACCGGGGTCGGCGCGACCGACTCAACCACTATGTTGGGACGAAGCTCACTAAACCTCGCAACCAGGCGTTCGCCGCCAGCGAAAGCCGTCTGCCAGGCTAATACACCAACTATCAACCAACCGAGCTTCATCTTCACGTCCAATTCCTTCCGTACTGATAGTTGTTGATCATGCCTGTGCGGAGCCATCGCGGTGGCACGTTCGCTATTCCACGTAGACCGCAAATTGTCTGCAGAATTCCGAAAATTTACTGTGACCCAACTTCACTTTGTGCTTGTCACCCTCGCGGATGGTGCGCCTGATGCAAGTCCTTGAGGCGCGCTTGTGCTACATGAGTATAGATCTGGGTTGTCGACAAGTCTGCATGGCCCAACATCATCTGCACGGCCCGCAGATCCGCTCCATGGTTCAACAGGTGGGTGGCGAATGCGTGGCGTAGAGAATGCGGCGAGACGTCTCGATTGATGCCTGCCTTACGAGT
>SMUZ01002225.1_pt1 | contig 11848 bp, 10 predicted proteins | sample 2456421 | NCBI WGS metagenome assembly SMUZ01 (sample SAMN11095932, study PRJNA526329) | marine sediment metagenome | biome: Marine sediment; feature: Surficial sediment; material: Deep marine sediment; isolation source: Hadal surficial sediment | place: Pacific Ocean | collected 2014-11 | depth... | reverse complement strand
GGCCAGCTGGAAAGCCAGCAGACGGGCTTGATGGAGGCCAACCGTCAACTGGACGAAAGGCGCCGGTTCATGGAAACCGTGCTCGCCGGTGTGTCCGCCGGCGTTATCGGTCTGGACATCAACGGGCGCATCAACCTGACCAACCGTTCGGCCTCGGAGCTCCTGGCCATCGACCTGGAGAAGTCCGTCGGTAAGAACCTGGGCGAGGCGGTCCCCGAGATGGCGGACCTTCTCAAGGGGGTCATTGAGCGCCCGGACCGCATGCAACAGACGGAGATCAAGCTCATCCGCGAGGGACGGTTCCACACCTTTCTCGCGCGCATAGCGGCCGAACGCCTTGGCGGCGAAATCATCGGCTACGTGGTCACCTTCGACGATGTCACGGAGCTGATGTCCGCCCAGCGCACGGCGGCCTGGGCCGACGTCGCCCGGCGCATCGCCCATGAGATCAAGAACCCCCTGACCCCCATCCAGCTTTCGGCGGAGCGCCTGAAACGCAAGTACTTGAAAGAGATCAAGAGCGACCCGGAGACCTTCGCGGTGTGCACCGACACCATCGTGCGCCAGGTCGAGGACATGGGCCGCATGGTCGACGAGTTTTCGTCCTTCGCCCGTATGCCGCAACCGACGATGAAACCGGAGAACATTGCGGAAATCTGCCAACAGGCTGTTTTCCTGGAGCGCAACCGGCATCCCGAGATCGAATTCACGGTCGAGGTCCCGGGCGAGGGCGTGCATCTCAGGTGCGACAGCCGGCAGGTGGCGCAGGCGCTGACCAACCTGATGAAAAACGCCGCCGAATCGATCACGGACCGGCAAGCGGCCGACGGGGAAACCCTGCCCAGGGGCCACATCCGGTTCATGTTGCAGAAGGAAACCGCGGACGACGGCACGCGGATCACCATCGCGATCGAGGACAACGGCAAGGGCCTGCCCGAGGAACACCGGGACCGGCTTATCGAGCCCTATGTTACGACGCGCACCAAGGGCACGGGCCTGGGCTTGGCCATCGTCAAGAAAATCATGGAAGATCACAACGGTGATCTGGTACTTGAGGACCGGCAGGGGGGCGGCGCCCGGATTTCCGTGATCTTCCACCCGGTGGGCGACACGGCGGGCGCGGAAGGGGCCGGGGAAGATGAATCCCCGGCCGGAAAAGACGCCGATCCCATGAAGGTCGCGACGGACATCCTTGCCCATGGCTCATGACATCCTCATCGTCGACGATGAAGCCGATATCCGGATGCTGACCTCGGGCATCCTCGAAGACGAGGGCTACGAAGCCCGCGAGGCCGCGGACAGCACCGCCGCGCTCGCCGGCATCGAGGCCCGTCGCCCGAGCCTGGTTCTCCTGGATATCTGGTTGCAGGGCAGCGAACTGGACGGCCTGGGTATCCTGGAAGCCATCAAGAAAGACCACCCCGGCGTCCCGGTGGTGATGATGAGCGGCCACGGCACCGTGGAAACCGCGGTGGCGGCGATCAAGCTCGGCGCCTATGACTTCATCGAAAAACCGTTCAAGGCGGACCGCCTGGTGCTGGTCGCTGAACGCGCCATCGAGGCGGCCGGCCTTAGGCGCGAGATCGAAGAGTTGAGGCTGCGCACCGGCCCGGACTCCGAACTGATCGGCCGTTCCTCGGCCATCAACCATGTGCGCCAGGCCATCGAACGCGTCGCGCCCACCAACAGCCGCGTTCTCATCACCGGGCTCGCGGGATCGGGAAAAGAGGTGGTCGCGCGTATGGTGCACGCGCGCTCGCGCCGCGCCGACGGCCCGTTCGTGGTGCTCAACTGCGCCACCATGCAGCCCGAGCGGATGGAAATGGAACTGTTCGGCACCGAGGGCCCGGTCGATGGCGGCGACGGCCCGCGCAAGGTGGGGACGTTCGAACGGGCTCACAACGGAACCCTTTTCCTCGACCAGGTGTTGGACATGCCCATGCAGACCCAGGGCAAGATTGTCCGTGTCCTTCAGGAACAGATCTTCGAGCGGGTCGGGGGCGGCACCCGGGTGGAGGTGAACGTGCGCGTCGTGGCTGCCGCCACCCGCGATCTTGCCCTGGAGGTGAGCGACGGCCGCTTCCGCGAAGACCTGTACTACCGGCTCAACGTGGTGCCCATTCAGGTGCCGCCGTTGCGTGACCGGCGCGATGATATCCCGCTGCTCGCCCGCTTCTTCATGGAACGGGCCGCCGAATCGGCGGGGCGGCCCCTCAGGAGCATCGGCGAGGATGCCATTGCCGCCATGCAGGCATACGACTGGCCCGGCAACGTCAGGGAACTGCGCAACGTCATCGAACGGCTGCTGATCATGGCTCCGGGCGATCCAGGGGAACCCATCGGCGCCGACATGCTACCCGCCGGTATCGGAACCGGCCCGCCGGCCACCGGGGACTGGGAGAAAGGCAGCGAGATCATGGGCCTGCCCCTGCGCGAGGCCCGGGAGATCTTCGAGCGGGATTACCTGCAGGCCCAGGTGATGCGCTTTGGCGGCAATGTCTCGCGCACGGCGGCCTTCGTCGGGATGGAACGATCAGCCCTCCATCGCAAACTCAAGTTTCTGGGCGTCCAAAGCGACGAAAGATTGCGCCGGGCAAGGAGTTAGCAGGATTCTGAAGACCTCGCCGATCTTCCCGGCGCGGGCGTGACGGCAAAGGTTTCAAGACTATGAAGGTAATCGTCTGCGGCGCCGGACAAGTGGGCTTCAACATTGCCCGGCATCTGGCCCTGGAAAAAAACGACGTCACCGTCATCGACCAGTCTCCGGAGCTCATCCGCAAGGTCACCGACACCCTCGACGTGCAAGGGGTCATCGGCCATGCCTCGCACCCCGACATCCTGGAACAATCGGGCGCGGCGGACGCGGACATGATCATCGCGGTGACCTATGCCGACGAGGTCAACATGATGGCCTGTCAGGTGGCCCACTCGATTTTCGACGTGCCGACCAAGATCGCCCGCGTGCGTCACCAGAGCTACCTGGAACCCGTCTGGGCGAATTTGTTTTCCCGCGACAACATGCCCATCGACGTCATCATCTCGCCCGAGATCGAAGTGGCCCGCGCGGTGACGCGGCGCCTCGAGGTGCCCGGGGCGTTCGAGATGATTTCCCTGGCCGACGACAAGGTGAAGCTGCTCGGCGTGCGGTGCGAGGACACCTGTCCCCTGGTCAATACGCCGCTCAGGCAACTCACCCAACTGTTCCCCGACCTCAACATCGTCATCGTCGGGCTCATGCGCGAAGACCGTCCCATCGTGCCCAAGGGGGACGACCAGATGTTGCCCGGCGACGAGGTCTATTTCGTCGTCGACAGCGATCAGGTGGCGCGCGCCATGAGCGCCTTCGGCCACGAGGAGACGGCGGCGCGGCGGCTGTTGATCTTCGGCGGCGGCAACATCGGCCTTTTCCTGGCCCAGGAAATCGAGAACGACCACCCCTGGGTCAACGCCAAGGTCATCGAGGCGAACGCGGAGCGGGCGGAATTGGTGGCCGGCCGGCTGAAAAACACGGTGGTGATCCAGGGCGACGTGCTGGACCCGGAAATCCTGGCGGAGGCGAACGTGAGTGCCACCGATACGGTGGTGGCGGTGACCAACGACGACGAGACCAACATCCTGGCGTCGCTGCTCGCCCGGCGCTATGGCTGCCGGCGCCTGATCACGCTGATCAACAAGCCGACGTACGAGCCGTTGATCAACACCCTCGGCATCGACGTCGTGGTCAGCCCCGGCAACATCACGGTTTCCACCATCCTTCAACACGTTCGCCGCGGCCGGATCCATTCGGTTCACACCCTCAGGGAAGGCTTCGGCGAACTGATCGAGGCGGAGGCCCTGGAGACCTCGCCCCTGGTCGGCACGCCGCTGAGAGAAGTGGACCTCCCCGGCGGTGTCCTGCTCGGCGCCATCGTGCGCGACGGCAAGATGATCAGCCCGCGCGGCGACACGGTGGTCCGGGCCCGGGACCGCATCGTGCTGTTCGCGGCCGAGGAGGCCATTCGCAAGGTGGAGACGTTGTTCTCCGTGCAGCTGGAATACTTTTAGCCGGGATAGGGGCGGGTTCGGGGAGCGGACACGCCGGGGCGGAGAGAAGGAGAGATATGAGCGGCACGATCGGAGTCCTGGGCGGCATGGGACCGCTCGCCACCGTCGACTTCATGCGCAAGGTCATCGATCTTACTCCGGCCCGCCGGGACCAGGAGCACCTGCCCCTCATCGTGTACTCGGTGCCCCAGGTCCCCGGGCGTTCCGCGTGCATTCTCGAGGGCGCGGCCTCTCCGTTGCCGGCCATGGTTCGCGGGATTCGCACCCTTGCGCAGGCGGGCGCGGAATGCATCGCCATCCCGTGCAATACCGCGCACCACTGGTACGACGAACTGGCGCGGGAAAGCCGGTGCCCGGTGCTCCACATTGTCGACGCCGCGTGCGCCGCCATGGAGCGCGGCGGTGTCGGCGAGGGCCCGGTCGGCCTCCTGGCCACCACGGGCACCATCGCCGCCGGCATCTATCAGGCGCGGCTGGACGGGCACGGGTACGATTGGGTCGTTCTCGGGGCGGGCGACATGGAAGATCTGGTCATGCGCGGAATCGCGCTGGTGAAGGCGGGGGAGATGGAGGACGCCAGGGCCCTCCTCGAAACGGCGGCCGCCAAACTTGGCACGCAGGGGGTGCGGGCGATCGTTCTCGGCTGCACCGAGATCCCCATCGTCTTCAACGGTGTTTCGTCGTCGTCGCTCCCCCCCATCGTGGACGCGACCCAGGCCCTGGCGGAGGCCTGCGTCGAGTGGTATTTCGGGCGTGCGGGGCGCGCCGCCGAAAGCCACGGATGACGACCGCCAGGGCGATGTTCCCGGGACACCGGAGGAAGGGATGACGCGCATCGCGTACGTCAACGGCCGATATGTGCCCCACGGCGAAGCCGCCGTGCACGTGGAGGACCGGGGGTACCAGTTCGCCGACGGCGTTTACGAGGTCATCGCGGTGCACCGGGGCCGTCTGGTCGACGAACACGGCCACCTTGACCGCCTCGAGCGCTCCCTGGGCGAGCTTCGTATCGCGCCGCCCATGGCGCGGCGGGCCCTGCGGGTGGTGATTGGCGAGGTCGTCCGCCGCAACCGTCTCGGCCATGACGGCATGATCTACCTGCAGATCACCCGCGGCGTCGCGCCGCGCAACCACGCCTTCCCCGATGCCGCCGACAGCGCCCTCGTCGTCACGGCCCGCCGTTTACCCCCCTTCGACGCCGCGGCGGAGACCGGGGTGGATGTGATCACCATCCCGGACATTCGCTGGGAACGTCGTGATATCAAATCAATATCCCTTCTTCCTAACGTATTGGGAATGCAGCAGGCGCAGGATGCCGGAGCCTATGAGGCATGGATGGTGGACGGCGAAGGCCACGTCACGGAAGGGACCTTGTCCAACGCCTGGATCGTCACCGCCGAGGGCGAGTTGGTGACCCGCCATGCCGATCGCGCCATCCTCAGCGGCATCACCCGCGGCGCGGTCCTGGAGCTGGCGCGCGGGGAGGGGATCGGGTTTGTCGAGCGCCCCTTCACCGTCGACGAGGCAAAAGCGGCGCGCGAAGCCTTCCTCACCGGCACGACGGTCCTCGTCAAGCCGGTGCTGCACATCGATGGCCAGGCGGTCGGTGACGGCCGCGCCGGACCCCTGACCGGCAAGCTGGCGGCCTTCTATGCCGCCCACATGAAGACCCAGGAGGAAAGCCCGTGACCGCCGGTGCGGACGCCGCCCGGGCCGGCGGCGGCGGGCGGCCGAAAGCCATCCTGTTCGACTGGGACAACACCCTGGTCGATTCGTGGCCGGTTATCCACGAGGCGCTCACGGCCACCCTGGTGTCCTTCGGCCTGGAGCCCTGGACCCTGGACGAGACCCGCCGGCGCGTCGCCGAATCCATGCGCAACAGCTTTCCCGACCTTTTCGGCGACCGCTGGGAGGAGGCCGGCAAGGTGTTCTACCAACGCTTCGGCGCCATCCACCTGAAAAGCCTGAGGCCGCTTCCCGGAGCGGAACGGATGCTGGCGGAGCTCAACGAGGCCGGCGTCTATCTCGGCGTCGTCAGCAACAAGAAGGGGGAATACCTGCGCTCGGAGGCGGCGCACCTGGGCTGGGACGCCTATTTCGGCCGCATCGTCGGCGCCTTCGACGCCGAGCGGGACAAACCCGCACCGGCGCCCGTGGAAATGGCCCTGGAGGGCAGCGGCGTGCGCCCCGGCAACCAGGTCTGGTTCGCCGGCGACGCGGGCATCGACCTGGAGTGCGCGGTCAACGCCGGCTGCGTACCCGTGCTGGTGCGCGACAGCGCCCCCGAACCCGGAGAATTCCGTGCCCATCCCCCCGCCTGGCATTTCGCCGAATGTCTAGCGCTTTCCAACCATGTTCGGAGGTTGTAAGCTGTGTCGTTGCCGGTAGAATCCCGCGCCGGTGGTCCGGACGGGACGCATGGGGCGAGCACATGCACCGACAACAGGGGAACACACGGGCCATCCAAAAAGGGCCCAAATAAAGGGGGGGAACATCCATGTCCTCCGAAAAGTCGCAAAACGTTCAAGACGTCTTCCTGAACCACATCAGGAAGAACAAGACACCGGTCACGATCTTCCTCGTCAACGGCGTCAAGTTGCAGGGGATCGTCACGTGGTTCGACAACTTCTCGGTGCTCCTGCGCCGGGACGGCCACACGCAGTTGGTATACAAGCATGCCATTTCCACCGTAATGCCTTCGGTGCCGATCCAGTTGTTCGAGCCGGACAAGGAGGAAAGTGGCGCAGAGACGGAAGCGGCCGCGGAATAGCTTGACCGGTACCACCGACCCCTGGGCGCAACCACCCGCCACAGACAACGGCGTTGAACACTGCCTCGTCGTTCATCCCCAGTTGAAGACGCGGGGACGGCGCGCCCGTACGCCCGAGGCCAGCCTGGAAGAGGCCGTCGGCCTCGCCCAAGCGATCAATCTCACCGTCGTGCATACCGAAGTGGTGCCCGTAGCCCGCCGCCGGCCCGCCACCCTGCTCGGCACCGGCACGGTGGCCCGGCTGGGCGGCCTCATGGCCGGCGCAACGCCGGACAACGGACGCGGGGACGACGCGGAAACGGGCGCCGGGACACCAAGAATCGACGTCGCCGTGGTGGACGCGGCCCTGACGCCGGTGCAGCAGCGCAACCTGGAACGGGCGTGGAACTGCAAGGTGATCGACCGCAACGGCCTGATCCTGGAGATCTTCGGGGAGCGGGCGCGCACCCGCGAGGGCCGGTTGCAGGTGGAACTGGCGGCGCTCACCTACCAACGGTCGCGCCTGGTGCGGTCGTGGACCCACCTGGAACGTCAACGGGGCGGCTTCGGCTTCATGGGCGGCCCCGGCGAAACCCAGATCGAGGCCGACCGCCGCATGATCGGCCGCCGCATCACCCGCCTGACGAACGAACTGACCGCGGTCAAACGGACCCGCGAACTCCACCGTCAGGCCCGCCAGCGGGTGGCCAATCCGGTGGTGGCGCTGGTCGGCTACACCAACGCCGGCAAGTCCACCCTGTTCAACACCCTGACCCACGCCCGGGTGCCGGCCAGGGACCAGTTGTTCGCCACCCTGGACCCGACCATGCGCGCGGCCGATCTGCCGTCGGGGCGCACGGTCATCCTGTCGGACACGGTGGGCTTCATATCCGATCTGCCCCACGAGCTGGTGACCGCCTTCCACGCCACCCTGGAAGAGGTGTGCGAGGCCGACGTCATCGTGCACGTGCGCGATGCCGCCCACGCCGACACCGAGGCGCAGAAAGACGACGTGCACGGGGTGCTCCGGGACATGGGCCTGGGCGATGCCGTGGACCGCACCTTGATCGAGGTCCTCAACAAGATCGACCTGTTGGCGCCCGAGGAAAGGGAAATCCTGGCCAATCAGGCGCGGCGCGCCAACCGCACCCTGGTGCCGCTGTCGGCCCTGACGGGGGAGGGGTGTCCCGTCCTGCTGGCGGTTCTCGACGATCGACTGTCCGGCGCCTCCCGGCTGCTCGACATCGCCGTCGCCCACGACGACGGCGCCGCGCTGGCCTGGCTGTATGACCACGGCGACGTGGTCGAGCGCACCGACGACGAACGCTTCGCCCACCTGAAGGTGCGCCTGGATGCCGCCGACGCCGCCCGTTTCGCCCGGCGCCAGGAGCGGTCGCCGCACTGAATACCGTTGACATCAGAAGCGCTGCGCGCCCGGCCCGCCGCCGGGTAGTGCATCGGTTTGAAATTTGATGCGCTGAAAGCGCAAAGCGGACTCGAATGTCGGCTTTGCGGATGAAAGCAGTCGTCATTCCGGTGCGGTGATTGAGCCCGCTAATAGCCGACACCGGACGAAAACCAGCCTCGCGTGATACGTCCGCAATTGGGGGCAGGCTGTTGAAATAGTCTGATCAGAGCCGGGTCGCGATGACCGCTGTTAGAAGGAGCGGACGTTTCCTTTCCGCCTGAGCGGGTGTGCTCAGGCTGTCTGGCATTATCAGATTACCGGTTTGAAATTTTTTGGCATTGATCAGGCCATCATGGGCAGTGGCGGCGGCCTTGTGGTGTGATTGGCGAGTCTTTTGAGGTTGTGGACGGTGGCAGTCAGCAAGCACCCCCGGTCCATACAAAAGAGGCGGAGGGACAGGAAAAAAAAGGGGGGGGGTGAAGGCAAGGAGCGCATAATGGATTTCCGCATTGGTATCTAGTAAACGTAACTGTTGCCCGACTGGGCCTGGGACTCGCGGCATGTTGCCGTGATTTGCGGGTCGGAGGTTGGTTCTCGTGGATGCCGTTGGTTGTCGCACATTGCGAGAGATTCTGGAGTACCGCGCGGAAACGGCCCCGAAAAAGCTGTTCGTTCTCTTCGATGACACCGACGGCGAGACCACCAGCCATTCCTATGCGGATTTCGACAAAAGCGTCAATCGAACAGCACGAATGCTGCAAGCTCTCGGCATCGGCAGCGGCGACAAAGTCAACCTCCATCTCAGCAACTGTATCGAGTTCCTGCTGTTATGGTTCGCCGCGGCGAAGATTGGCGCCATCATCATGCCCACCAACGTGGCGGCGACGGCTGACGAGCTCGAATATCTGATCGATCATTCCGAATGCCGATTGATCTTCACGCAGTCGGGATATCTTGATGTCGCACAGGAGGTGCGGGGACGCTGCGCACGGGTCGAGGCAATCGTTATCTGCGGAGACAGCGGAGATGCGCAAGCCCGTTCCTTCGATGAGCTCGTATCCTCTCAATCCGATAAGCGGCCGGATACGCGTTGCGATGCCGCAGACGAAGTCGGGATTCTCTATACTTCCGGCACGACGTCACGGCCCAAGGGTGTGCTCGTCACCAACGCCAACTACATTTACGCTGGCGAGACCGTCGCCAAGGCTTTGTGCCTCACGCCCGAAGATCGGCACCTGGTGGTGATGCCGCTTTTTCACGGCAATGCTCAGTACTACTCCACCATGAGCACATTGGTGACGGGTGCCAGCATGGTATTGTCATCGCGATTCAGCGCCAGCCGCTACTTCGATCAGGCCATTCGGCACAGTTGTACGGTGTCGAGCCTGTTCTCGGCGCCTATGCGCATGCTGCTGGCACAGCCGCGCCGCGACGAGCTTTCCAAAAACAGGTTGCGCGCCGTGCTGTTTGCGCAATGTGTGACCGAAGATCAATTGGACGAGTGGCACGAGCGTTTCGACGCACCATTGCTGCAGCTTTGGGGAATGACCGAAACCATGGGTCCGCCGCTCGTTAATCCCATCCATTTCCGTCGCAACAACATGAGCATGGGACTGCCGGTGATGGGCTATCGGGTGAGGCTCGTGGACGAGCAGGGCAACCCGGTGCCCCGCGGCGAAACTGGCCAGATCGTCGTTGCCGGTGAGCCCGGACGCACGCTTATGAAGGGATACTTCAAGAACCGCGAGGCTACCGAGGACACGTTACGTGCGGGGTGGTTGTGGAGTGGCGACAATGCGCGTCAGGACGGCGACGGCTATTTTCATTTTGTCGATCGTGCCAAGGACATGATCAAACGTGCCGGTGAAAACGTCGCCGCGAGTGAAGTGGAGGCGGTCATCCTGACACATCCACAGGTATTCGATTGCGCGGTCATAGGCGTGCCGGACCCAATTCGCGACGAATCGATCGTCGCCATGGTAGTGACCGTCGAAGGGGAATCCCTGGAGAGCGATGCAGTTATCGACTGGTGCAGAGATCGTTTGGCCAGCTTCCGCGTGCCGGATCGGGTCGAGTTTCGCCGCGAGCTTCCACGCACATCGGTTGGCAAGGTTCAGAAGCACTTGCTGAGGGCTGAGATGGTCACCGAAAAATTAAAGAAGAACGGATGACCACTTGCGGTCGCCGGACCCGCCGCCGGCGCCCCTTGACCCGGCGCCTTCTCTACTAGTAGATAACCTGCGGGAGATCCATCACCCGGAGCGGGAGGGCCCTCATGGCGACCAGGCAGGCGCAACGGAAGTGGCGGGACAAGCACCGCTTCGTGAAACGCCAGCTCAACGTCATGGCGCGCAAGCTCATCCACGAATACCTGGACGACCTCGCCGGCGCCTTCGCCCTGCGCGGCAAGGGGGAAGCGGTGACGTTCGCCTGTTTCGTCACCCGGTCCCTCATGCAGCGCGCCGACTTCGACGCCGAGGCGGCGCGCATGCTCGATACCTTCGCCGAGACCTACCACCGGGACCGGGACGTCTACACGGCCTGAACCGCGGGCGGGCCGCCGCCCGGATATTCGCCGCCCTGCCGGCAGGGGCTCGAACCGACCCGCCTATGGCTGTATGATGGGGGGCGGAGGGTTCCATGGCGAGAACCACGCCGGCGCGTATCCTCGACACCACCCTCGACATCGCCGAAGACATGGGATGGGGGCGCCTGCGCCTGCGCCAGGTGGCCCGTCGCCTGGACGTCTCCATGGCCGACATCCGCAAGCATTACCGGGACAAGGACGCCATCGCCGACGCCTGGTTCGCCCGCGCCGACGCCGCCATGCTGGCCAAGCGCGGCAAGGGCTTCGCCAGGCTCCCCGCGACCGACCGGCTGTACCGGGTGATCACCGCCTGGCTGGACGCCCTGGCGCCCTACCGCGGCGTGACCGGCGAGATGCTGGGGGAAAAGCTCTATCCCGGCCATCCCCACCACACCCTGGCCCTGGTGTGGACGCTTTCGCGCACGGTGCAGTGGATCCGCGACGCCGCCCATCTGGACGCCGGCGGCCGGCGCAGGCAGGTCGAGGAGATCGGCCTTACGGCGCTGTTCGCCGCCACCGTGTTCCTCTGGCTGCGCGACGAAACCGTGGGCCAGCAGCGCACCCACGCCTTCCTCGCCAACCGGCTGGCCGACGCCGACGCGGCGATGGCGCGCCTGTGGCCGCCGCGTTAGCCGGTCCCGCATAACCATCGAGACAGGCGCCCCCGCCACCGGAGAAACGGCGGAACGCGGCAAAAAGGTCGGTTGACAACAGAATATTATTTAAACACAGAGAACACAGAGGAGACACAGAGAACACAGAGATATTTCACAGAGAAAAACGATTTTTCGCCACCAAGCCTTCGGAGAACGTAAAAAAATAATAATATATAATATTTATTATTATATATTAATCTCCTCCGTGTTCTCTGTGTCCTCTGTGTTCTCTTTAGTTTTACCTTTCGATTCCCGGATTCGCTAAGGTGAGGGAGTCAGGATCCGGGTGGTGCGTCGCGCAGGCGCAAGAGCGTGTAGATGGCCTGCAGCAGGACCAGCTTGTCGGACAGGCCCACGGGCTTGGGATCCACGTGGTTGAGGCTGTCGACGAGGAACAACTCCGC
>SMUZ01087622.1_pt1 | contig 11849 bp, 10 predicted proteins | sample 2456421 | NCBI WGS metagenome assembly SMUZ01 (sample SAMN11095932, study PRJNA526329) | marine sediment metagenome | biome: Marine sediment; feature: Surficial sediment; material: Deep marine sediment; isolation source: Hadal surficial sediment | place: Pacific Ocean | collected 2014-11 | depth... | reverse complement strand
TGAGTTGGACTTCCGCGAGCTGCTCGCTCGCGAGTCGCTGGAATGCGAGTTGTTGGCTCGCGAGTTGTTGGCTCGCGAGTTGTTGGAATGCGAGTTGTTGGCTCGCGAGTTACTTGCGCGAGGCTGACTCGGCCGGGACTGATTCGAGTGCGATTGGCTTGTCCGGGGCTGGCTCGAACGCGTTTGATCCGGCCGCGAGTAGCTCGAACGCGACTTGCTGGACCGGGAGTGGCTCAGGCGCGCCTGGCTAGTCCCAGACTGATGCGTTCTCGTCTGATTGGGGCGAGCCTGGGCCAACTTTGTCGATTCCTGTCGCTTGGGTGACGATGCCGGACGATCCCGGAAATTAATATTCGGGCGCTTGCCGGCTGTCGTTACCTGCTTGCCGGAGCCAGGGTGTCTCGTCCGTTGGGTCGCGCGTTCCTTGAACTTGATATTCGGCTGCCGGTTGCTGGACGACTGCGATTGTCCGGACCGTGAACCCGAGTCCGTGCCAGGATAATAGCGATTTCGCGTCACTCGATGATCCGACGAGCGAAAACTACTCCCGGAATGTGGTTGCCAGTAATCGCCATGTCCAGAGTGATGGCCCGAGTGGCTGTAGCTGTTGTAGTGATTGTAGTGATTGTTGTGCACGTAAATGCTGGGCTGGCGATACCAGTAGTTGTGATAATACGAATGGCCGTAATACGGGTGGCCGTAATAACTGTGGTGGTAAACGTGCAGATTGTCCGAGAACCAGCCGATCGTAAACGCAGTGGTTACGCCCCAGAAAAAACCGTGGTGGAATGCGTGGCCCGCCGGATACGGATAATAGTAAACAGGGTAAGGATCTGGATAGTAGTAGTACGCTGGGCGTGACTGGTAGACGACGACTTGCTCGGGTTCATAGTACGGCACATAGATCACATCGTCGCTGACCGGTGTGATTACAATCACGCCGTTGTCGTCCGAGACAGTCTGATGGGCGTCGCTCTTCAGGTTGCCAGCGGCGTAGGCACGATCGCGAAAAGTTTCTACTGCATCAATGACGTCGGCCTGTTGCGCGACGACTGCTTCTCCAAGACGCCAGGTCCAGTCAAGATCGTCGTTGAGCAATTCCACAGCTTCAGGGTAATTGAGCAATGCGACGATTGAATCGTCCCAGGACTCCTCCGGCTGCAGTGAGGAATCGTTGTTCAGGTCATCGAGAAATCGCTGTGCCTGCACAAGCTGCAAAGGGTAGGTCGACGCCGGCAGCACAATCGCCAGCAGATCATCCGGATACAGCGCAATTGGACCCACAAGATCCTGCAGCTCTGCAGAGGACAATAGGGGATCTGCGGGGGCTTGCGCGCCACTGATCATCGGCCAGGCCGCGAGCAGAACAGGTAGCCAGCCCTGAGCGGTACATCTTTTGAGTGAACTCTTGCTCATATTGCCTCCGAATCCGCGTATATACGCCGTTTGTGTTGATTCGAGGTCCAGAATAGCGCAAGCAAGCTGAACCGGCGCTTAATCGACTATTAGTCGTTGCGAGTTAGTCGGATTCCAGGACAAGGTTTTCAAGACTGCCGATTTCGACATCGTTGAGATTTGCCCCATTGCCCTCGCCGTACAAATCCTTCAATTCCGCGACCGTAAGATAGTCCGGATGATGTGCCTCGACAATGGTCGCGTAGTCAATGGATTGGGATTCCTTCTCAAGAACCAGTCGATACGCATGAATACCGAGGTCGATGTCACCATCGAGGTGCATCAACTTGCCGATTTGAATATTCGATGCGTTTAGCGATATTTCACCGATGTGAAGAGTCGCTTTCCTGATCTGCCAGCCGGTTGATTTGAAGGTCGAGCCGATCGACCGACCCGCCAGAACATCCGCGTGTGCCTCCGCAACTCGAGAGGTGGACTCATCCTCAAATCGGGCCACGGCGTAGGTCCGGCAAACTCGAGTATTGCCCGCAATGCTGTGCAAACTGGATCGACGGACGCCCGCTTCGTGGGACAAGACTTCGACGCCATAGCTGCCGAAGCGCTCTTCGATTCGCTCGCTGTTGAGAGACTCGGGTTCGAACGCACAGGCACTGAGTGCCGCAGCGATTGCGGCAGGAGAGGCTGGGACTGGACGCATATTTTCGATTGCTGGTTACTTCCCGCGCACCTTATACCGTGGTGGACGGCGGGTAAAGGTATCGCGTGCCCGGGTATACTGGGATAGTTCGACTCGAAGGATTTGCACTATGTCCCACAACGTCGCGTGCTACCGGTGCGGTGCATCGCTTGCCGCTTTGTCGCTGCCACTGTCGCGGCAGGACGAATGTCCGGAATGCAGCAACTATCTACACGTTTGCAAAATGTGTGTTTTTTTTGATGCCACGGTGCCGAGGCAGTGTCGCGAAGACGGTGCTGAGGACGTGGTCGAAAAAGACCGGTTGAATTTCTGTGACTGGTTCAAGCCAAGCGAGTCCGCTTTCGATCCGGACCGCAAACGCCAGGAAGACAGGGCACATACTGCGCTGGATGACCTGTTTAAGTGAGTGAGTCCGTCTGATGAGTATCGATCGTCGAAAATTTCTGCAAATATCGGGAACGGCCATTGCCGGATCCCAGTTTGTAGCTTGTGGTGGCATCGAGAAAATGCCCACCGAAGGTGTCCCGCGTAGTTCGTACGATGAAGATTCCACGGCCGAAGAGGTCACTGTAAGTGTTGATCTAACCGGCAAACTTGCCGTGGTGACGGGTTGCACTTCGGGAATCGGTTTTGAAACAATGCGTGTCCTGGCGAAACGCGGTGCTTATGTCGTTGGCACCAGCCGTTCTATTGAAAAAGCATCCGCCGCATGTAAGCGCGTAAAAGGCACGACCACGCCATTGCAGCTGGAGCTTTCGGATTTCGATTCGGTGGTTGCATGTGCTAACGCGATTCGCTCCATCAGTTCGCCAGTCGACATACTGGTTTGCAATGCCGGTTACCTTGGTGCCGGTGGTGAGCCCGAACTGATTAACGGTCTCGAGAAACATTTTGTTATCAATCATCTTGGACACTTCGTTTTCGTCAATCGCCTGCTCGGCCGCATGTATATGGCGTTCCAGGGAAGAGTTGTGGTCGTTGCCAGTCGTGCGGCGTATACGTCGGCCCCCGAAGCCGGCATCGAATTCAATAATCTTGACGCTTCGCGCGATTACGATGATCGACGTGCCTACGGGCAGTCAAAGCTCGCGAACGTATTGTTTGCATTGGAACTCGGCAAACTCCTCAGGGGGACAAGAATTACAATCAATGCGCTGCATCCTGGCGTCATTAATACGAATATTGACCGCAATATGAATCGATTCATGCAGGGAGCTTTTGCGGTCGTGGCGTCATTGGGTTACGGCAAGTCGATCGAAGCGGGTGCTGCAACCAGTTGCTATGTCGCTACGAATCCGCAGCTAGGTTCGACCAGTGGCAAGTACTTCGAAGACTGTAATGCTGTCACAATTGTTGGCGAGGGCTACTTGCACGACGAGGCGATGGCGACCCGGCTTTGGCAGCGCTCGGAAGAGATTACCCGCGAGTATCTTGTTTCGCACTACGGGGCCGACTACAACGATTTCGAAAAAGCGATACATGAACGCAACAAGAGCGATTGAAATGAACCATCGAATTGGACGAATCGTATTCGGCCTGGGCATCGGCCTGATCGTTGCGATATTCGCGTATCGCTGGATCGTGGATCCTGCACCGCGTGCGGAACGTGTATTGCAAGAATCGGTAGTTGCAACATCTCGCGACTTGCTTGTAGAAAAACTGGCAATTGGCGACATCGAGATCGTTGATGCCATCGCGCCCGATCGTAAGGTTGGAAAAACCTATGTTTACCGCGCCGACCAGGGTTGGGAAGTATCCGGATATTATCGGCGGAGTGAATACGATCTCTGGCACCCGTACCTCATGCTGCTGGACGGTTCAACGGCCCTGATACACCTCAAAATATCTGACGGGGCGCTACTGGACCGCGCGACGGATGATACTGCTCTCGAGGTATTGCCCTAGGCTACGCACGTTCCAGTGCAGCGGCTTCGTCGAGCGATTCCTGGCGCCATTCGACGACGTTTAGTTCGATAAAGAAAAATGCGACGAGCCAGAGAAACGCATCCCAGAAATCGACAAAGTCGCCATTGAATCCCCAATAGACTGCAGCCAAAAACAGAACTGAATACAGGATCACTTTCATGCCGTTGCTTAATCGCAGTACCAGGCCTTCGAATCGATTTTTCTCCTGCAATCGAACATCGACTTCGAGCACGATTACGATGATCAGCCAGACGCCCGCATTTATTACGTCGACCCAAGCTAGTGCTCGAATATCCGCCAGGCCGTTCGCATCGACGACAGCGGACACGCCCGGGAATTGGAAAAATGTTGTTGCAGCTGAAAACGAACCACAATTTGCAGCAGTGATCGCAGCGTATTCGTCGAAGTCGATCGCATACGACCACTGGCCCGCCAATGCGCACAGGTTACTGATATCTGCTGCTGCAGTTACTTCGGTAAGAAACACGACCTTGGCGATATAGCCGTAAAATGCATACGTGATAATGCCGTAACAAACTACACGCACACCTTGCAGTGTCCACGTGACGGGCTTCGTAAAATGATGCTCATCGAGTACATACGTCTCGAGCTCAAACATCAACAGCAAGACTACCCACGCTGCGGTATCGATGGTTGCTGCATAGGCCAAAATAATACGGCCCAGGCCAATACCGTCTGGAAACTGAATTTTAGCAGCAGCAAATTCTTCAATAAAAAACCAGTACACATTGAGCGCGAGAAACGCATAGATGGCGTACTTGAAGAGCTGAAATATTTTCGATCGATTAATCGTCACTCAGAACTTCTGCCACGAAAGCTGCTGATTCTAAGCCAGCGATGAGTTTTTTGGCAATGAAAGTTCTACACTGTGCGGCATGTCATCTAGCAGCCACTTCGAACACGTCCTCCGAAAGATCGATTGGCGCATCTGGTTCGGGCTTGTCGTAACCTTTTTCTGGATCACGGGCGGTATCTGGTTTGTTTTTGACTCATTTGACGCGAATCCCGATCAGGTTCTGACGCTGGCCACCATTGGCAACTTTCTCGAAGGTGCATTTGCACCGCTGGCATTTCTGTGGCTCGTGCTAGGGCTGTTCATCCAGCAACGGGAACTCGCGAAACACTCAGAGGAGTTGCGGCGAACGACCGAGCAGTCGGAAAAACAAACGCAGGCGATTGCGGCGACCGAAATGAACGCGCGTCAGGAGACCTTCTTCAAAATCGCCGAGAACGTCAGGCATCAAATGGGCGGAATCACCGGCATGCTGTACATGTCCGGGCTCGGACCTGCCGGTAGCGGCCGCTATGACCGCGAACAAATGGATGAATTTTTTCGGAATGCGGCTAACGGCGATGACGAAATTTTTGCGCGACGATTCCTGAGCATGGACTACCTGGAGGAGGGCGGATTGCCCGAACTCCTGTATGGCACGGAGATTCGGCACAGCCATTGCCGAAACTTTCGCCGCACGTTTGAACGGCTACTCGCGTTGGCCAAAGGTTGCGATGTTGATGGGATCATCGCCGACTCAATGCGACAAACCGCGTTCGGGTTGCTCTACCAGCGCATGGAGACCCATCTGCCGGAGGTGCCGGCGCAGGGCGACAATTATTCGGCGACGACCTCTAGCACCGCACTTTCGGGCTCTGGGTCTGCATCGGCATAGAACACCCAGACATTTTCCTCACCCGTCAGCAGTTCGATGTACTTCGGGTGTACGAATATGTTTTCCCGGCCGGACTTGATCTCCTTGAGAACGCCCGCCTCACACAGAAGTTTTAGATACACTGATGCCGTCTGTCGTTTGGCGATTCCTGCGTCGACCAGGTTTCCAATTCGACAATACGGTTGCTTGAACAGCAACTCGACGAGTTCCCAGGTATAGATTTTGGGCAGCTGTTGTTGCACGAACTCGCCCGTGTGTTCCATCAATTCTCGTATCGCCTTGATCTTGCCGGTTGTCCAGGTGCAGGTTTCCTCAATGCCATCGAGGATAAACATGATCCAGGGTGTCCAGGACTGTTCGCTGGTAACTTTTAGCAGTAGCTCGTAGTAGGGCCCCTTGTTCCGAATAATGTAGCGACTCAGGTAAAGAATCGGTGAGTTGAGCAGGCCGTGCTGGACGAGGAACAGAATATTGAGAATTCGACCGGTTCGGCCGTTGCCGTCGGCAAACGGATGAATCGCCTCGAATTGATAGTGCTGCACGGCCAGTCGAACGAGCGGGTCGATGTCCGTATGGCGGTGCATGAAATCGGCCCAGTTATCGAGCTTTGAGATCAGTAATTTCTGGCCTTCCGGCGGCGTGTAAATGATCTCGCCCGTCAGGCGCTTTTTCAATTTCGTCCCAGATTCTGATCGAATATCCAGGTCTAATCCTTTGATAGTGCTGCATATATGTATTGCCATATCCGTTGTCAACATGCCGCGCAGGACCATCTTGCTGCCTTCGAACAGGGCCGTTCGGTAGCGCAGCGCTTCCTTGGTCGCGGCGTCGGCACGGTCATCGGCGATATCCGCGTATTCAAACAACTTGTCGGTTGTAGTGACGATGTTCTCGATTTCCGAACTGGCCCGAGCCTCAAGCAACGGTATGGTGTTGACGAGCACGGCAGCATTGGGGATCAGTTCAGCAGCCTGCTTGAGTTCAGCCAGGGCCACACGCGCCTTGATGCATTTCTTCAGGATCTCGGTTGATTCGATCACTTCAAGAGGAGGTGGCAGCTCCGGCAGGGAGTTGTACGGAACTTCCGGATTAAAATCAGTCATTTACAGCCGCTCCATGCGGATTCCGCGGAATGTTCATTCGATCGACATATGCCTATTATATGTCGACAAAAAGGCCTTTTATCGACATGATTGCCTTTCTTGTCGATTTCGTCGACACATCAAGCAAACGTGTCGATTTTTTCCGTGTTTTTCGACAGGTCTGGAGTATATGTCGATGGAATCGACCAGAGCGTGAACCAGTTGGAGAAACGCAGATAAATGGTCCCAAAACGACTTTTGATGTGGCGTCGGGTGAACTTTGCTATAGAATCCGCCTCCGGTTTCTCACCCATTACAGGGACAGCGATAGTGAGCGTAAAAAGTGACATCGAGATTGCCCAGGCAGCCGACATTCGTCCGATTGCAGAAATTGCAGCGAAGATCGACATTCCGGTCGAGGCATTGATTCCCTACGGCCACGACAAGGCGAAGATCAGTGCAGATTTCATCAAGGCGAACGGCAAGAATGCCGATGGCAAGCTGATTCTTGTGACCGCAGTTTCACCGACTCCGGCGGGTGAGGGAAAAACCACGACGACGGTGGGTCTTGGTGACGGCCTGAACATAATCGGCAAACGAGCCGTGATTTGCTTGCGCGAGCCGAGCCTCGGGCCGTGCTTCGGCATGAAAGGTGGTGCCGCAGGCGGCGGCTATGCGCAGGTTGTGCCCATGACCGACATCAATCTGCATTTCACGGGTGACTTTCACGCTATCGGCGCCGCCAACAACTTACTCGCTGCACTGATCGACAATCACATGCACTGGGACAACCAGCTCAATATTGATCCTCGGCGTGTGACCTGGCGTCGCGTCGTCGACATGAATGATCGGACTTTGAGATCGGTGACGTCCGGCCTGGGCGGCTATCACAACGGTGTTGTTCGCGAGGCTGGTTTCGATATCACGGTCGCATCGGAAATTATGGCCATTTTTTGTCTTGCGACCGATCTTAAGGATCTCGAGAATCGCCTGGGCAACATCGTGCTCGGTTATACGCGCAAGAATGAATCCGTCACCGTGAGAGAGTTAAACGCGCACGGCGCGATGACGGCATTGCTGCGGGATGCGTTGCAACCCAATCTTGTTCAAACCATCGAAAACAATCCGGCGCTCATGCACGGTGGTCCGTTCGCCAATATTGCGCACGGTTGTAACTCTGTAATGGCAACGAAGACCGCACTCAAACTTGCCGATTACGTCGTCACCGAGGCAGGCTTTGGTGCCGATCTCGGCGCCGAGAAATTTTTCAATATCAAATGTCGTAAGGCGGATCTACGGCCCAACGCTGTCGTACTCGTTGCCACAATCAAGGCCCTCAAGATGCAAGGGGGCGTCGCCAAACAAGACCTCGGCGTTGAAAACCTCGAGGCGCTCAAAGATGGTCTGAAAAACCTGGGACGCCATCTGCGCAACCTGGCGCAATTCGGCGTACCTGTTGTGGTTGCGGTCAATCGGTTTACCGCCGATACCGATGCGGAAGTGCAGGTCGTGCAGGACTATTGCGAGTCTTTCGGTGTGCATGCCGTCAATTGCACGCATTGGGCCGATGGTGGTGCGGGCGCGACGGATCTTGCGAAACAGGTGGTCGAACTGGCCGACAGTGGGACGTCACAGTTCCGTACCCTGTACAGCGACGACCTGCCGCTTTGGGACAAAGCTAAACGTGTCGCCACGACAATTTACGGCGCAGACGACATCATTGCCGATAAGAAAGTTCGAGAGCAGTTCGCCCAGTTCGAAGAGGCGGGCTACGGGCATTATCCCGTTTGCATGGCAAAAACACAGTACAGCTTCTCGACCGATCCGAACCTTCTTGGTGCGCCGACGGGGCACGTTGTCCCGATTCGGGAGGTGCGGCTTGCCGCGGGCGCTGAATTCATCGTCGTTGTGTGTGGCGAAATCATGACCATGCCGGGATTGCCGAGAGTTCCTGCGGCCGATGCTATTCGGGTCAATAGCGATGGCCGCATCGAAGGGTTATTTTAGGCAACTGCACAATAAATCTCTGTAACCCTTAAATCGAACGCGTACCATTGGCGTCTGCGTCACTGCTGACAGGGCTAGTAGGTGCTGACAAGAGACGAGCTCAACAAAGGGTTCACTATCGGGGAATGGGAGGTGCTGCCGGCACGCGGTGAGCTGCGCCGCGGTGACACCGTCATTCAGCCCGAGCCCAAAGTATTGGCGGTGCTGCTGTCGCTGGCGGCACGAGACGGCGATGTCGTCACCAAGGACGAACTCGTTGACGAAGTTTGGGACGGTCGAGCAACAGCGGACGACCCGATTATCCGATGCGTTTACCAGTTGCGCGGTCATCTCGGTGACAAGGAAAAACCCTACCAATACGTCGACACCCTGGTCCGGCGTGGGTATTGCCTCAAACAGCCGGTTATTTTGCATGAGCCCGCGAGCGGCGGGGCAGCAATCGTCGACGAGTCACCACCGAAGCGATCGAGAATCTGGGCGATCGTGACCTTGGTTATTGCCCTCGGTCTGGCAGGACTGGTTTACAGGGAAATCCTCGTTTCTCCACCGCCGGCGATTGGTTCAATTGGTGTTCTGCCGTTCGAAAATCTGACGGGCGACCCGGCAAATGATTATTTGCCTGCCGGATTCAAGAAAACGCTGGTACACACATTGCAAAATATTCCAGATTTCGCGGTCAAGGACGGCCATGTCTCCTACCTTGATCTTGAAGTTTCGGAAATTGCGGCGAAACTCATGGTTGAGAGCGTCATGTTTGGCGCGCTGCAACGCGAAGGCGACGAGCTTAAGGTCAATTACCAGGTGGCGCGCGGCGACGATGGCATCAATGTGTGTTCAGGCCAAGTGAACGGCCACTTCAAAAACATGTTCGGCTTGCAAGAGAAACTGGCCGGAATGGTGCGTCGCTGTTTGACGGGTGGCTCTAGCCAGCGACTATTGTCATCGAGCCGTCCGGCTAACTTCGAGGCCTATGATCGTTACATTCGTGGCATGTATGCATTGGAGCGGCGCGGCAGCGCAGGCAATTTGGAAGAGGCTATCGCGCTATTCGAAGAATCGAAGAATCTCGATCCAACCTACGGCCCAGCCTATCTTGCTTTGGCGCAAATCTTTGCATTGTTACCTGACTATCGCAATGCACCGCTTGTCGAAAGTCACGAGAGAGCAATCGAGATCATCGGCCAGGGCATCGCGGTCGACCCGGCGATACGCGATGCGGCGGCTGCGGTACTTGGGTTCGTTTATCACAAGCAAAAAAAGTGGGCACAAGCTGAGGAAGCGTTCATTCGAGCGACGAATTCCCCAGTTGTCGAATCGAATGCATTCAATTGGTACTCGTTAATGCTCGGCAGCGTTGGCCGTTTCGATGCGGCGTTGGATCAAGCGCTGGCCGGACTGGAGATTGATCCGAGTTCCGCCGTCATTAATAGCCGCGTTGGGATTGTATATACGTGGATCGGTGAGACTGAAAAGGCGGCAGATTATTTTGATCGAGCCATTCAGCTCGGTGGTGGCGGTGTGACACAACTTCTTGCGCACGGATTATTGCTGGTGCGTCAAGGCAAGACAGAACAAGCACGAAAAATGGTTAGTGCTGGCGTTCTAAGGGGCGGCGGAACGACGGATTGGGTCGAACCGGTATTCGCGGCACTGGTTGACCCGGCACAACGCGACCCAGCGCTTGCCGCGATAAAGCGGGCGTCGGTCGATGGGCAATTGAATCCACAAATTGATGCCACGCTTCGCATGATACTGGGTGACACGGACGGTGCGCTGGAAGTAGCGCGGATACTTGTGCAACCCGGTAAGACATTCGAAACGGACCTGTTGTTTTTGCCGGAATTCAGGCCGCTCTGGCAGCGCCCGGAGTTTCTCGAACTCATGGGCACGCTCGGTGTGACCGATTACTGGGCCCAGGCGGGATGTGTGTGGCAGGACCTGGCCGTGCAGTGCACCTAGTCGTCGTTGATTCGGCCACGATCTCGTTTTAGCCGGCCACGCTTGCGCTTGTCGTCCAGCCGCTGAATGCGAACGCGTTTGGGAGTGGCGGTCGCTTTGCGCGGTTTTACGACGATGAGCGCTGACTGCAAGAGCGCGCCCAGACGCTCGATTGCCGCACGCCGATTGCGCTCCTGGGTTCGATGTTGCTGCGATTTGATGATGACCACGCCATCCGCAGTAATACGCCGATCGCCGAGCTCGATCAGCCGCTGCTTGAACTCCGCCGGCAATACCCCACAATTCGCACTATCAAATCGAAGATGGATCGCCGATGAGACTTTGTTGACGTTCTGTCCGCCAGCGCCTTGTGCGCGTATCGCAGTAAACTCGATATCGTCGATCGATATCAAAATGTCATCTGAGATCTTCAACGTTTCCGACATTGGCGGCTCCGAAATTGCAGGTCGGCACTAATATCTGGATCATTATACGAGCGCGTCCCATTACAGGCAGAAAGTCCGGCCAGATATATGTGAGAATGCGCGGTTCGCCGCCATTGGAACCGATCAATGCAGTTGCGCAACCTGATCCTGCTTGTCTTCACTCAGCTGATCTCAGCGACAGGTTCAATCGTCTTCATTATGTTGGGCGGAATTATTGGCGCATCTTTGAGCAGCAATCCGGCGTGGGCCACGTTGCCCGTGTCAATGATGGTCCTGGCAACTGCAGCTACGACGATTCCCGCGACGGTATTGATGAAAAAAATTGGCCGTCGTCATGGCTTCGCACTTGCCTCATGTTCTTCGGTAGCAGCCGTCCTGACGGCGGCGTGGGCATTGCGGATCAACAGTTTTGGTTTGTTCCTGATTGCTGGACTGATGTTCGGCATCAACATGGCGTTCACACAACAATACCGTTATGCAGCAGCCGAAAGCGTCGATGCCAAGTTTGTGCCGAGGGCGATCTCATTTGTTCTACTGGGTTCAATCGGTGGTGCATTCGTCGGCCCGGCACTCGTGACACGAGGCCAGTACTGGGTGGCAGACGTGCCTTACGCGGGCACTATGCTAGCGATCGCGGCTCTTTACGTTT
>SMUZ01086850.1_pt1 | contig 11858 bp, 10 predicted proteins | sample 2456421 | NCBI WGS metagenome assembly SMUZ01 (sample SAMN11095932, study PRJNA526329) | marine sediment metagenome | biome: Marine sediment; feature: Surficial sediment; material: Deep marine sediment; isolation source: Hadal surficial sediment | place: Pacific Ocean | collected 2014-11 | depth... | reverse complement strand
GCCATCAACGAGCTGGTTAGCGAAGTCGGCAAAGAACCGGTGCCGTGGGAGCCGCCTCAGGAGGACGAGGCACTGGCACAGTCAGTGGAAAGCGCCGTCGGCGACCGGCTGGTTGAAGCTTATCGTATTGCCAAGAAACAGAACCGTTCTCAGCAGCTCGCCGATATCAGAGCCGAACTGGTCGGTGCTCTGGCGGATGAAGAATCATCTCGGTGGACCAAGGAGGAGGTCGAGGGCGAGTTCGAGCGACTCGAGAGGCGTACGGTTCGTGGCCGGGTTCTGGCCGGAGAGACGCGGATCGATGGCCGGGATTCCAAAACGGTGCGGCCTATCAACGTGAAGGTGGGGGTACTGCCGCGGGCGCACGGCTCGGCTTTGTTCACCCGTGGTGAGACACAGGCGATGGTCGTGACCACATTAGGGACTGGCAGGGACGCTCAGATCATCGACGCTTTAGAAGGCGAGCGGAAAGATCCCTTCATGTTGCACTATAACTTTCCACCCTACTGCGTTGGTGAAACTGGATTTATGAGTGGGCCGAAACGCCGGGAGATCGGCCACGGCCGCTTGGCGCGCCGCAGTATCGAGGCGGTTCTGCCGGACATGGAAAGCTTCCCCTATGTGATTCGCGTCGTCTCGGAAATCACGGAATCGAACGGGTCAAGCTCAATGGCGAGTGTCTGCGGGACCAGCCTGTCGTTGATGGACGCGGGTGTGCCGACGGTGGCACCCGTCGCCGGCGTCGCGATGGGCCTGATCAAGGAAGGCGACAGTTATGTCGTCCTGACCGATATTCTCGGCGATGAGGATCACCTGGGCGATATGGACTTCAAGGTAGCGGGCTCAGCCGAGGGGATCACGGCTCTGCAGATGGATATCAAGATCGATGGGATTACGCGGGAGATCATGTCAGCGGCCCTCGCGCAAGCCCGGGATGGGCGACTGTATATCTTGGATGAGATGAACAAGGTACTCGGTGAGCCCCGAGAAAAGATGTCCGACTGGGCGCCTAGCATCATTACGATGAAGATCGATCCAGAGAAGATTCGTGAGGTCATCGGGAAGGGGGGGTCAGTCATTCGCGCGCTGACGGAAGAGACGGGCGCCACGATCGACATCGAGAACGACGGCACGATACGCATTGCATCCGTGGATGGTTCGTCAGGCCGGGAGGCGCAGCGGAAGATCGAATTGATTACCGCTGACGTAGAAGTCGGTCGGATCTACGAGGGTAAGGTCGTTCGGCTTATGGACTTTGGTGCATTCGTCTCGATCCTTCCGGGCAAAGACGGCCTCGTGCACATCTCGCAGATATCCAACGAGCGAGTAGAGCGCGTCAGCGATAAACTTACGGAAGGCGACATCATCAAGGTCAAGGTGCTGGAAGTGGACCGCCAGGGCCGAGTCCGGCTCAGTATGCGCGACCTAGACGCAGCCTGAGACCCTTATTCCGTCCCATTCCGCGTAAAAAAAAGCCCTCGAAAATTTCGAGGGCTTTTTAAGAACCGGTCGTTGCCGACCGGCGCAAAGCGTTGGGGGAGTAACGCTCTGCTGCAACGCAGCATAACACTAAATCACGCTGGTTGTCAACATAACAAAGCCCACGGATCGGGTTTAGGGAGTCTTGTCACTGTCAGCCGGTATTCGGCCGCTTGGCCCAATACCGTCACCGTCAGTCGATGCGTCGGTCTTTTGCTGCTCATCTAGAAAAAATGCTAACGCCTCTTCCAGGTAGCCACGAACCATCTGCGGCATTTCGCCGCTGTATGCCCGGATAATCCGAGCGAGGAAGTCTTCGCTCATCACGGACTCGCCGCGTTCCTCTTGTTCCGCGATGACGTGGAGCAAGATACTGCGGGTGATTTGCTCACCCGACTTCTTATCGATCACTTCGAATCGTTCGCCATCTACCACGAGCTGGCGAATATCGCTGAGCGTAATGTAACGACTGTCCATCGTGTCGTACAGCCGTCGATTCGGGTACTTTTTAATTACCCGCGCTTCCTTCATGGCTTGTTCATAAGTCCAAGACAAGTCTTCGTAGATCGATGCATCCGTTATTCGCAATCAGCAACTCGCGGCTACTGTAGTCTATTTTCGGTGTATCAACCATGAAGCGTCTCGACGAGTTCGGTCTGGCCCTGCATCGCGTCCGGTGGCCAGTATTCACATGCCCACGCCCACAGTTCCCTTGGACGGGCGCCGCGCATGGACACGGGGGGCTTAAGTCCTAGGTACATCAGAATCTCGTGTGCACAGGCGGCCGTATCCTTTGGCTCGACGGGCCGTGCGCCGGTTCTCTTAGACAGCTTTTGCCCAGCGGAGTTGACGATGATGGGCACGTGGAGATACTGCGGTGTCGTCAGGCCCAGGGTTTGCTGCAGATGAATATGCAACCCCGTCATGTGGAGTAGATCTATCCCGCGCACGATGTGTGTGATGCCTTGTCTCGCGTCGTCCAACACCACGGCGAGATGATAGGCAGGCAGCCCGTCACTCCGGAATATTACATAATCTCCCACGCTCGCGTGGACATCATAGCGGTGAAGTCCTTGCAGCCCGTCGTCAAAACTGCCGGCTGAGCCATCGGACCGTACCCGGATCGCGGTAGCACGCTCATGGCGCTTGCGCTTGCGGCAACGACCAGGGTAGCGATACCCTAGCGGGCCTGCACTGCCTTTTTCTCGGATATCACGCCGTGAGCAGCTACACCGATAGGCGTGGCCCTCGGCGAGTAACTCAGCGGCGACCCGTTGATAGTCCTCAAGGTGTTGACTCTGGTAGAAGACATCCCGATCCCAACTCAGATCAAACGCCTCCAACGCCTCAAGAATCATCCCTGTCGCCCCCGGCTTCTCGCGGGGTGGATCGATGTCCTCGATACGAACGAGCCACTCACCCTGCGAGCGGCGGGCATGAAGGTAGCTGGCGACGGCAGCGGTTAGGGAGCCGAGATGCAGGGGTCCCGTGGGGGAAGGTGCGAATCGGCCGACGTATTGCACAGGACCGCCGCTTCAGCGGCTAGGCTTGGTCCGCGCGATGAAGCGCCTAGCGATAGTAGTCCTCGCGATCACGGTACTGTTTTTCTGCACGCTCGCGGCGTTCCTGAGCTTCCACGCACAGCGTCGCGACCGGACGAGCCTCGAGGCGACGAAGTCCGATCTCTTCGCCGGTCTCCTCGCAATATCCATAGGTCTGGCCGTCCACACGCTGAAGCGCGGAGGCGATCTTCTTCAGGAGCTTTCGCTCCCTGTCCCGGGTCCGGAGTTCCAGACCGAATTCCGACTCCTGAGTCGCCCGGTCGCTGGGATCCGGGAAGTTTGCTGCATCGTCTTTCATGTGCAGCATCGTACGATCAACTTCTTCCATCAGTTCCGTTTTCCAGGCGTCGAGCAGCTGTCGGAAATGCGCGAGTTGCGGCTCATTCATATACGACTCGCCGCGCGTCGGACGGTAGGGATCGAATCCTCGCACGGGCCCGGAAAGCAAGTTCCGCTTCCCCGCACCACCCCTTCGCGCACGTACGGGCGATCGCTTAGTCGTTATCCGCTTTTTGCTGGGACGTCTCTTGTCAGCAGCTTTCTTGGTCGTTGATCTTGTCTTCGTTCTCGTTTTCTTCGCGACAGTTCCTGCCTTCCTCTCCCTCGTCTTCGCCGAGGCCGTTTTGCTGGCGACTTTTTTCTTTACGACCTTCTTGACGGCGGCCTTTTTCTTGCCGGTCTTTCGTGTGACCGCTTTCTTCTGCGCGGTCTTCTTCGCGGAGCGCTGTTGCGCTCTGCTGGCCGCTCGCGCGGGCTTCTTAGCCGCCTTCCTGGCTACTTTCTTACCTGTGGCGGGGCGCCGAGTGGATGTCCTGGGGGCCGCCTTCTTATGCGACCGCTTCGGGGCGGTCTTTGCCCCGGTTTTTCTGACGGCCTTCTTTGCAGCCATCGTTCGAGCCTCCAAGCTGTTTTCGCGAAACGGGCGATTATACATTCGCCTCGGCTCAGAGGAAGCCTCTGGGTCGCAAATATCGCGAAGATTGATCTCTAGGGTAGCGGTATGAGCGGGGCGGGCTCCCAATCAGGCCGTCGATGTTCCGCTACCACGGTTGTGTGGATTCCGCCACGAACGTTGAACTCGGCCGTCAGACGCATGAATCTGGGCTCGAGTAGCGCTCGAAGATGGTCCAGAATCTCGTTCGTCACCGCCTCGTGGAACGCGCCTCGGTCCCGGAATCCCCAGAGATACAGTTTCAGGGACTTCAGTTCGACACAATGGTCATCGGGCACATATTCCAGGTGCAGCGTCGCGAAGTCCGGCTGGCCGGTCTTCGGGCAAAGACAGGTAAACTCGGGGATTCGAACTCGTATGGTGTAATCGCGCTCCGGGTGAGGGTTAGCGAACCGCTCGAGACGGCTATCAGGAGCGGTCTGAGCGGTCGTTCTGACGGCTGTGGACATTCGGTAGGCTCGTTGGCGAGGGAATCATCAGCAATATCGTTTTGTCGAGCTTTTTACTTTACACTAGCCCCGTCGAAGCAGCTATCGCGGCCTGATTATTTGCTCGACTAATTCAGAGTTTTATGCGCCTGAGTAACATTAAGCTTTCGGGCTTCAAGTCCTTTGTTGATCCGACGACGATTGCGTTCCCCAGCAACCTGCTTGGGATCGTCGGCCCCAACGGCTGCGGAAAATCCAACATTATCGATGCCATACGCTGGGTGCTCGGCGAGGGTTCCGCTAAGACGTTGCGCGGTGACTCCATGGCTGACGTTATCTTCAGCGGCTCCAGCGGACGAAAACCCGTTGGGCAGGCCAGCATCGAGCTCAATTTCGATAACTCCGATGGGACGATCGCCGGGCCGTATGCCGGCTACGCCGAACTGACCGTTCGCCGAGTGGTTTCCCGCGACGGGACGTCCCAGTACTACCTCAATAACACGCGTTGCCGGCGCAAGGACATCACGAATATGCTGCTGGGCACCGGGTTGGGCGCTCATGGCTACTCGATAATCGAACAAGGCATGATCTCCAGGCTCGTCGAAGCGAAACCAGAAGAACTCCGCGCCTTTCTGGAGGAGGCGGCGGGTATCTCCAAATATAAGGAACGACGACGCGACACGGAACACCGCATTCGCCGTACGCGCGAGAATCTTGAGCGGCTCCGCGATCTGCGAGAGGAAATCGATAAACAGCTTGCACATTTGCAGCGTCAGGCGCGCAGCGCCAAGCGATATAAAAAACTCAAAGCAGAGCAGCGGCGGGTCGGTGCGGAGCTTCTGGCCCTGCGCCTGATCGCTCTAAACGAAGTAATTCGTGGCCAGGAATCGGAACTCAACGAGCGGCAGGTCGCCTTGGACGCCGCGCTCGCCAAGCAGCGTTCCGCGGAAAGTAGGATTGAGAGGCTGCGAGTTGATCTCACGGAGCGTAACGACCAGTTCAATGCGGTTCAGGGCCGCTACTACAAGGTAGGCGCAGAGATTGCCCGGCTGGAGCAGTCGATCCAGCACCGCAAAGAGCTCAGCCAACGCCAGAGCGAGGATTTCGAGGAGACGGATGAACACCTGAAGGAGATCAGCTCGCATATCGCGAACGATCTAACTGAAATTGACGAGTTCGAGCGCGTGCTACAGGAACTCAACCCCGGTCTAGAGGAGGCACACCATAGCCAGCAGGCGTCCCAGGCGGCGTTCAGGCAAGCCGAGGAAACGACAGAACGATGGCGGGAGGACTGGGAGCGGGTCACGGGCGAACTCGCCGAGGCCGAGCGTTCCATGGAGGTAGAGAAGACCAGAATCGAGCAGCTCTCGACCCAGCGACAGCGATTGGAACGGGACACCGAAAAACTTAGCGCTGAACGTACCGCGCTGAGCACGGTTGAGCTCGAGCAGCACCTGGAGCAACTGGTCAGCGAAGAAGAGACACTAAAGGCTGCGTGTGACGAAGCCACGCGTGTCTCAGAGTCCGTATGGCACGAAGTCCAGACGCTTCGAGAGCGTAATCAAGAGGTCTCGACCGATCTGGACCAGACGCGTAGCAAGCTCCAGAAAGATCGTGGCAGATTGACGTCTCTAGAGGCGCTGCAGGAAGCGGCGTTGGGCAAAGTCTCGGCGCAAGTGACTGGATGGCTGGAGGCCCAGCATCTTGATTCCAGGCCTCGCCTCGCACAAAACCTGGAGGTCACGCCGGGTTGGGAGCGCGCCGTGGAGACAGTCTTGGGCGCCTACCTGCAAGCAATCTGTGTTGATAGCATCGACGCCGTTGCGGCCAGTCTCGCCGATCTGTCGGACGGTGGCTTAACGCTGCTCAGCGCTGCGGCGACGAAGCAGAAAGCTGACGCTCGGCCGAATATGCTCAGCGCCTATGCGGACGGGCCCGGGGTCGATCGCCTGCTTGACGGGGTTCATGTAGCCGAGTCTCTGCAGGCAGCGCTCGGGATGCGGAAGGACTTGTCCGGACGCGACTCCGTTATTACCCGTGACGGCATTTGGCTCGGCCCGGGCTGGCTTAGAATCAATCGAAGCGATGACCCGCAGGTGGGGGTGTTAGCGCGTGGAGACGAGATCAAGCAACTGCGGATCGACGTGAGTTCCGGCGACCGCCAGGTCGCGGAGATTGAACAATCGCTGACGGACGTCCGAGCGCGATTGGAGGGACTCGAACAGACCGGGGCACAAGCGCTGACCGATGCCAGCGAACGGCAGCAACGCTACGCCGAGGCCAAGACTGAGCTCGGGACGAGTCGGACGCGATTGGAGCAGGAACGAGCGCGGGTAGCGACCTTAAGCCGTGACCTGACGGACCTTGACGCCGAAGTGCGATCTCTCTCCGGTGCCCTAGAGGATAGCCACACGCGTTCGACGAGGGCCGCTGAGCGTCACGACGAGTTGGAGCTTGAACGGGGGCGACTTGAGGAGACTCGCGCGCATCACCTGGAACGCCTAGCCGAAGCGCGCGAGCGGGCTGAGGAAGATCGTGAGCTCGCTCAGGATATGGCGATTAAGATTGAGTCGCGACGCAGCTTCAAAGAATCTGCCACCGTGGCACTGGAACGAGTTCGCGTTCAACAAGAGCACCTGTTGACACGTCGTCGAGAATTGGAAACTCAGCTTGAAGAAGCCAAGGCGCCGCTCGAGAAGGAAGAGCGGTCACTCGTCGAGCAGCTTGACGGGCGGCTGAGCGTAGAGGCGGATCTCTCAACCGCTCGAAAGTCGATGGAGACAGTCGATGGTGAGCTTAGGGAGGTTGAGCAGGAAAGAGTCGATAAGGAACAACAGGTCAACAGTGCTCGGGAGAGTTTGGAAGAAAGTCGCCTGTCCGTACGTGAGACTCAGGTGCGTGTCGAGGCGGTTGGGGAACAGTTCGCACAGACGGGCTTCGATCTTGACGTCATCAATGCAGAACTTCCCGGAGAGGCGACGTTTGAGCTCTGGGAGGAGTCATTTGAAAAACTCGAGCATCGCATCCAGCGGCTAGGCGATACTAATCTCGCTGCGATCGATGAGTTCGAAGAGCAATCGGAACGTAAAGAGTACTTGGATGCGCAGTTCACCGATCTCAGTGACGCCTTGGAGACGCTTGAGAAGGCCATTCGAAAGATTGACCGCGAGACGAGGACTCGCTTCAAAGAGACTTTTGACCAGGCCAACGTCGGGCTTGCGCGACTGTTCCCACGGCTGTTCGGCGGCGGCCAGGCGTTTCTGGCCTTGGACGGAGATGATCTCCTGAGCGCTGGAGTAACAATCATGGCGCGTCCGCCGGGCAAACGAATCAGCACCATCCACCTAATGTCTGGTGGGGAGAAGGCATTGACTGCCGTCGCACTCGTGTTCGCGATATTTGAGTTAAACCCTGCGCCGTTCTGTCTCCTGGACGAAGTGGACGCGTCGTTGGACGATTCTAACGTCAGCCGCTTCTCAGACGTCGTCAAGGAGATGTCAGAGCGTGTTCAATTTGTCCTTATCACGCATAACAAAACGACTATGGAATATATGCACCAGCTTATCGGTGTAACGATGAGTGAGCCAGGTGTATCTCGATTAGTGGCCGTCGATATCGACGAGGCGGTCCAGCTTGCGGCGATGTAAGCGCAATGGCCACGTGGGAGTTACGCTGGATTCTTCTTGGAATGGGCGCCGTGCTCATTGCCGGGGTCTATATTTGGAGCCGCAGACCGTCCCTTCGCTTCTTCCGGTTGAGCCTTGATAAGTTAAAGCGAGCCGAGCCCCCTCTCTCTGAGATCGACGTAACAGATCCTTCGGACGCGAGGGAGGCGTCCGGAGACACCGCGACTTCCCTGTCTCGCAAGCGGCTTGGGGATACCGACAAGGTGGTGACTCTGCGATTCATTGGCCGAGATCAGACGGCACTGAGCAGTGAGCAAACGGTAGTCGCTCTAAGAGAAGCCGGGCTCGTGCACGGCAAGTACGGTATTTTTCACTATCTACCGGGAAAAGAGTCCGATGAACCACTCTTCAGCGTCGCCAATCTGACGGAGCCCGGATCGTTCGAGGTTATAAACTTCAAAGACACGACGATCCCGGGCATGAGCTTCTTTATGGTGCTACCTGGGTCCGGCGATCCTGTCGTCAGTTTTGATGCAATGGTCCAGACCGCCCGGGCGTTGACGCAGGAATTGAACGCCGAACTCTTCGATGAGCGGGGCAGTTCTTGAAGTATTCAAAGAGAGCGATTTATCCGAGAGGAAATTATCGAATACCGTCACCAGCTGACCCAAGCCTGACGCTACACACATGGGTACGAGTTCTGCAGTCGTCCGCAAAAGGCTGATCGAGCTACGCGAGACGATAGCTCAACACGATTTCGCCTATTTCGTTCTCGATGATCCGGTAGTTCCGGATGCCGAATATGATCGCATCGCGCGTCAGTTGAGAGAACTCGAAGCCGAACACCCGGACCTCGTGACCGCTGACTCTCCCACCCAACGGGTCGGCATCAAGCCGGTCGGTGAGTTTAGTGAAGTTCAACATCAACTCCCGATGCTGTCGTTGGATAACGCGTTCAACAAGGAAGAGTTACAGGACTTCGATCGCCGAGTGCGGGAGAGGTTGAAGACGTCGGATATAGATGCTGAGGAAGTCGAGTACGTGGCCGAGCCGAAGCTCGATGGCACGGCCGTGAGTCTGCGGTATGAAGACGGCCGGCTCGTACTCGCTGCGACGCGGGGTGACGGACGTAGCGGGGAGAACGTTACCCACAATGTGAGAACCATAGCGGCGGTGCCGCTTCGATTGCGAGGTACAGCGATTCCACCGGTGCTGGAGGCTCGAGGGGAAGTTTTTATGCCGAAGGCCGGATTTCTTGCCTACAATCAACGTGCGTTGGAAGCGGGCGAGAAATTGTTCGTCAACCCCCGCAATGCAGCCGCAGGCAGCCTCCGACAGCTTGATCCCACGATAACCGCCCAGCGACCCTTAGACATTTTCTTCTATGCGCTCGGCGATCACGAAGGCTGGACACCTCCGCCAACGCATAGCGGCGTTCTTGAACGATTGAGGGAGTTCGGGCTCAAAATCTGTCCGGAGTGGAAAAAGGTAGACGGATTTCTGGGCTGTCTGGCCTATTACGCCAGTATCAGGTCAAAAAGGGACGATTTACCCTACGAAATCGACGGAGTCGTTTACAAAGTAAACGATCTTCGCTGGCAAGCGGCGCTGGGATTCGTCTCCAGAGCGCCTAGGTGGGCGATCGCCCACAAATTCCCAGCCCAGGAGGAGCTGACAGTTGTCCAGAATATTGAGTTTCAAGTCGGCCGAACGGGAGCAATCACGCCCGTGGCCCGCCTGGAGCCGATCTTCGTCGGTGGCGTCACGGTCAGTAATTCCACGCTCCACAACATAGATGAGTTGGCCCGAAAGGATGTACGGGTAGGAGATACGGTCATTGTGAGACGCGCGGGCGATGTCATTCCCGAGATCGTCAAGGTCGTCAAGGAGTGGCGTCCGGCCAAAGCGCGTCGTGTACGGTTCCCGAAGCGGTGTCCGGTCTGTAAATCCGCGGTCGTTCGTGCGGAAGGGGAAGCGGTTTCTCGATGCATCGGCGGGCTGTTCTGTCCGGCGCAGCGAAAGGAAGCGATTCGACATTTCTCTTCCCGAGCGGCGATGGATATCGAGGGGCTCGGGTCCAAACTGATCGATCAATTGGTCGAGCGTCAACTTGTGAATGATCCGGCCGACCTTTACCAGCTCACCGCCGGGCAGCTCAAGGAGCTTGAACGAATGGGGCCGAAGTCAGCGGAAAATCTTCTAGCGGCGCTGGAGAAAGGCAAGTCGACTACATTCAACCGGTTCCTCTACGCTCTCGGGATCAGGGAAGTAGGGGAAGCAACCGCGCTTGCGCTCGCGAATAGTTTCGCAGATATCGATCAGCTAATGGCAGCCGATGAAGAGCGGCTACAGCTTGTGCCCGACGTCGGCCCGATAGTCGCGTCGCATCTTCATGCCTTTTTCCGTGAGAAGCACAACCGGAAAGTGATTCGCCAGCTGCTGGCCAGCGGCATAGATTGGCCAGCTAATACAATGGACAGCGTTATCGACTCGCCCATGGCCGGTAAAAGGGTCGTTCTAACTGGAACGCTAGCTTCCATGACGCGAGATGAAGCCAAGGCGCGCTTAATTTCTCTCGGCGCTAAAGTTACAAGCAGCGTATCGAAGTCAACTGACATCGTCATAGTCGGGGAAAACCCTGGCTCAAAGTCGACGAAAGCCGCGGCCCTAGGTGTTACGATCTGGGAAGAGCAGGATTTCTTGGAGGCAGTTGGGTAGCTAAGGGATGAGATCTGCCGTGCAGAAAACTCTGCTGACATCTTTGGTGTCTATGCTTCGCCCGATTGTGCGCCTGACATTGAAATGCGGGCTTAGCAGTCAGGAGTTCAACGAGGTCGCTCGCTCATTGTTTATCTCTGTGGCAAGCGAAGATTATGGCATTAGGGGCAGACCTACAAACATATCGCGAGTGGCGGCTATGACGGGAATCTCGCGTAAGGAAGTTCGAAAGATTCGGGATCGAGATGACGCCTCTCAATGGACGCCAGAAATGGAAGCTAGTCCAGCTAGCATGGTGTTGCACCATTGGCACTACGATGTCGAATTTAGCCTCAGCTCGGGCAGACCAAAGGCACTTCCATTGAATGGAAACGGAAGTTTCTCAGAGTTGGTACGGAGCTGTGCTGGAGATATCCCCGTAGGCGCGATGAAGGCAGAGTTAGAGCGGGCTGGTGTCATCGTGGAAGATTCTAGGGGCCGAGTTGTCGCAATTAAACGTTATCTTTATCCTACGGAGTTCGATGAAGATTTTGTTCGCACTGTTGCCTTTTCAATTCAGAATCTTGCAACAACGATTGCACACAACGCGAATCTTCTGCAGGCCGAGAATTATTCTGAGGAAATGAATCAGAGGCGCGGTCGTTTCGAGCGCTTCGCCTGGACCAATCACATTAGCGCAGATACTGAGAACGACTTTCGAGCCTGGGTACGTAAGGAAGGCGCGGAGTTCGTGGAGCGAGCGGACGACTGGCTTGGTAAGAAGGAGTTACCACGATCGGAATGGGCATCACAAGCTCCTAGGACGGCCGGGGTGGGAGTCTATTACTTCCGCGAGGACAGCTAAGGTACAGGGGTGCCAAAAGTACCTTGTCTCTGTGAAACGCCGTGTTTAGTCGCTCAAGAACTAACATACTCTCGACGTTCTGAAGCTATACGAGCGCAACTATCTTTTCGATATAAACACCGTTTAGTCGATACGCCTGACTAGGTAGAGCCGTCGACGCTTCAGAAACTAGCCTTTTTCCCCGCCGGGCTACCTGAAGCGCGTAAATCACTTCATTTAGTTCGGTACCAAGCATTATCTAAACTCTAT
>SMUZ01072567.1_pt1 | contig 11868 bp, 9 predicted proteins | sample 2456421 | NCBI WGS metagenome assembly SMUZ01 (sample SAMN11095932, study PRJNA526329) | marine sediment metagenome | biome: Marine sediment; feature: Surficial sediment; material: Deep marine sediment; isolation source: Hadal surficial sediment | place: Pacific Ocean | collected 2014-11 | depth 0-1... | reverse complement strand
TCGGCCCGACGGAACCGGACCCCATGATCAACATCCACCTGGACACGAGTTTCTTGATCCGAGCTCTGCTCGAGGGTTCGGCGGAGGCCGAGCGCCTGCAGTTACTGCTGCGCGACGGACACTACCTGTCGATCAGTGCTATCTGCTGGGCCGAGTTCTGTTGCGGGCCCGTTGGCGAGTCGACGCTCGATGTCGCGGGCGAGCTGGTCGGCGAGCCGGTGCCGTTTCTTGGCCGGTACTCCCGAACCGCTGCTGCCCTCTTCAACCAGAGCGGGCGTCGACGAGGGTCGCTGGTCGACTGCATGATCGCGGCAACCGCGGTCGAAAGGGATGCGACCATCGCCACCACCAACGCCGCCGATTTCAGCCGCTTCGAGCCTGCCGGCCTGAAGGTCCTGTCGGAGAAGTGAGCTCCATCGCGCGGACCTCTCCGTGACACAGGCCGCAGCCCCTCAGAAGACCTGATCGCGCTTCCTTCGGCCTTGCTCTGGTGCAATCAGTCTCAGGGGGAAGCCGGAGGCCCGTCCAGGTCTATTCAGGAGTGTCGCAATGGAAGGCCAGACCTTATCCCACTACAGGTATGCTCGAGAAGCTCGGTGGCGGCGGCATGGGGGTCGTCTACAAGGCCCTCGACACGCACCTTGACCGGCATGTCGCTCTCAAGTTCCTCCCGCCCGAGCTGACCCGCGACGACGACGCTCGGGAACGATTCGTACGCGAAGCCAAAGCGGCCTCAGCCCTCGACCACCCCAACATCTGCACCGTCTACGACATCGACGAAACCCCTGATGGGCAGATGTTCATCGCCATGGGGGAATACGAGTCTACGATGGAACCTGTGAGCGGAATGATGGTCGTGTCACGTCCTTGCCGGACGCGACTCCCTCTCATCGAGACTGGGTGATCAGAACGGTCAAGGACGTGAGGAGGGCGCTCGACTACCTGGACACTCGCCCTGATATACCGGTTCGACACCTACCTCGGGCCGGTCAACTCTGACCCTTCCCTATGAGTGTCCCGCCGGTAGCGGCGGGGCTTCAGCCCCGTCCAGACCGCCTGCAGCCCAGAGCCTATAGCCCAAAGCCGACCGGAGGGGCGCAGACCTTCACCGACCCTCACTGCAGTAAGATCCTCCCAATGACAACGAGAACCACTCGACGATTTCTCACACCGGCGTCGGCGATGGCGGTCGTCGTGCTGCTGGTCGTCGCCGCCGGGTCGGTCCAGGCGCAGCGGCGCAACCGCAACCACTGGACCACTGACGCCGACATCGGGCGCGGCGAAGGCCCGGTCGACGATCAGGCCTTGCGGGACGCGCCGACCAACCCCGCCGAGTGGCTGCACTACGGCGGCAACTACGCCAGCTGGCGACACAGCCCGATCGAGCGTCTCACGCCGGCCTCGGTCGGCGACCTGAAACTGGCCTGGATGGCACAGACCGGCGTCCCAGGGCAGCTCGAGGCGTCGCCGGTCGTCTACGACGGCATCCTCTATCTGACGTCAGCGCGCAACCGGCTGCTGGCGCTCGACGCACAGACCGGCGAGCTGTACTGGCGGTACGACCATCCGCTGCCCGACGACCTGCGCATCTGCTGCGGCCCGGCCAACCGGGGCGTGGCGATCGCCGGCGACCTGGTCCTGATGGCAACGCTCGACGCGAAGATGGTCGCGCTGCATCGCAAGACCGGCGAGATCGTCTGGGAGACCACGATCGATGACTATACCCAGGGTTTCAGCGCCACCTCGGCGCCGCTGGTGGTTGGCGACATTGCAGTAATCGGCGTCGGGGGCGGCGAGTACGGGGTGCGTGGGTACTTCGATGGCTACGACGTGGCGACCGGCGAGCGGCGCTGGCGGCACTACACCGTGCCGGCGGCGGGAGAGCCGGGCGTCGAGACCTGGGCCGCCGAGTCGTATCTCCACGGTGGCGCGGCCACGTGGTCGACCGGGAGCTACGACCCCGACACCGACACCCTGTTCTGGACCACCGGGAACCCGAGCCCGGACTGGAACGGCGACGACCGCCTGGGGGACAACCTCTACAGCGATTCGGTCATCGCAGTCGACCCGTCCACCGGCGCGCGCAAGTGGCACTTCCAGTTCACGCAGCACGATGTCTGGGACTACGACGGCAACTCGGAGATCTGGCTCGTTGACGTCGAGATCGATGGCCAGCAGGTGCCGGCGCTGGCGCAGGCGAACCGCAACGGCTATCTGTATCTCCTGGACCGGCGTGACGGCCGATTCCTGCGGGCCACGCAGTATGCGGACCAGGTGAACTGGGGCACGGTCGGCGCCGATGGCCGGTCGACGGTCGACCCGGCGATGATGCCGGCCGAGAACCCCGAGGTGCGGGTGTGCCCCGGTCTGGCCGGTGGCAACAACGCCGCCTACGCCGGCGCGGTCAACCCGGATCTGGGGCTGGCATTCGTGCCGGTCATCGAGAGCTGCATGATGTTTCGCAAGCGGCCCGCGGTCTTCCGCCCCGGTATCCCGTTCTTCGGCGGGTCGCCGGTGCAGGTGGACCGGAACGACGGCAACGCCTACGGACACCTCAGCGCCGTCGACCTGGCAACCGGGGAGATCCGCTGGCAGTATCGCGACCCCTACCCGATGATGGCGGGGGTGCTGAGCACCGCCGGCGGGTTGGTCATCACCGGCAACGCGAGCGGCGAGATCCTCGGTTTCGATGCCCGGACCGGCGAGGAGGTGTGGCGGGTCCAGACCGGGTCCGGCATCCGGAGCCATCCGATCGCCTACGAGCTCGACGGCACGGTCTATCTGGCGGTCGGCTCGGGCGGCGGCGGAGTGGTCCAGCAGGCCAGCGGGAACCCGCCGTCGGTGCCGCTCGGCAGCTCCTTGCTGGTGTTCAAGCTGGAGGAATCGTGAGGCTGCTACCGCAGCTGCGCGTCACACCGACATGCGAAGACGGGGCAGCCTTGCCAGCAGACGCGTTTTTTGCAGCCCCGCTACGCAGGGGCAGACATCTCCGCGTGTCATGAACACGTTCTTCAAACGCTACGATGTCAGCCCTGGGAGATGTCTACTGTTCGTGCTGCTGCTCGTCGTCGCTGCGAGCAGCTTCTTGCGGGCCAGCCAGCCGGCCCAGAACCGGTTCGCGGGGGACGTGGCGGCGATCGAGGAGGGGCGGGAGCTGCTCGAGTCGGTCTGCGCCGGCTACTGCCACTCGCTCGAGGAGGGCGAGAGCACCGATGCGCCCGATCTGTTCGACTGCGAGTGGTGGCATGGCGACACCGACGCCGACCTATTCCGGGTCATCAGTGACGGGGTGCCGAATACCCGGATGCAGAGCTTCGGCGGACAGTTTCCCGACGACGACCTGTGGCGTCTGATCGCGGCGATACGGGCCGGTTCGCGCTGTCACGAAGACGACCCTCAGACGACCGGGACCCCCAGATGAGGGGGGAGTGCGTCAGGTCGTTGCAGGCGTTCGGCTTGTGCTATGCTGCCCTCAGGGTCAGGGGTTGCCGTGCTTCCACGAGCGCGCCCAGTTGACCCTGCCCGCCTTGCGGGGCGCGCCGACACGACCGGCTCCTGACCGGCCATTTCCCCTGGAGCAGTTGCTTGCGGCCACGGTTTTTCGTGCGCGCGGGTGTGATCGCGACGACGCTCCTCGGCGTCGGATGGGGAGCGTTGTGGGCGGCCGAGCGAGCGGCGCCGGCCCAGCGGATCACGGTCGAGACCTCCGCCCCGCGCCAGCTGATCCTCCGCCGGGAGGACTTCAGGCCGACGCTCAAGAACCCGAGCGCCGACGCCCGCGAGTTCTTCTTCACCCGCGCCATTTACAGCGGCGGCGGCTACCGCCGGGGCTGGGGCTCCTGGGCGACCGACTACCCGAAAGCCGACCGGCAGTTCCTGGCCATCATCGGCCGGCTGATCGACCTCCTCGACGCCTACGAACGGGAAAACGCGGTCCGGCTCGACGACCCCGACCTGCGTAGGTTCCCGTTTCTCTATGCGCTCGAGGTCGGGCACATGTACATGACGGAGGCGGAGGTCAAGGGGCTCCGCGACTATCTGCTGGCCGGCGGGTTCCTGATGATCGACGACTTCTGGGGCACCTGGGAGTGGGCGAACTTCGAGGCTGAGATCAAGCGGGTGTTGCCCGAGTATCAGATTGTCGAGTTATCTCTCGACCATCCGGTCTTCAACACCGTCTATAAGATCGAGGAAATCATCCAGGTCCCGAACCTCGGCAACGCGCAGTGGGCCGAACGGGGCGGACGGACCTGGGAGCAGGACGGCGTCGTGCCGCACGTGCGCGGCATCTTCGATGAGGACGGCCGGTTGATGGTCATCATCAACTGGAACACCGACATCGGTGACGCCTGGGAGTGGGCCGAGCACCCCTACTACCCGTTGAAATACTCGACCTACGCGATCGAGATCACCGTCAATATCATCGTCTACGCGATGAGTCACTAGCAGTCCGTGGTGAAAGTCGCGCGTCGCACCGAGGGTGGCGATGCGCCGGTCTGGCAAGGCGAGACGAGGGAGCCGACCGGCAGTATTCGACCGAGAAACAACGCAGGCAGGGCGGATGCAGCGCCGGCCGAATGCAGCGGGACTTTCACCACGGGCTGCTAGAGCATGCCCAAGGAGGCGGGAGGCCGGGGGTAGGAGAAACTGGTTGGTCCGCCGAAGCCTTGGCGCAGGCGGACGGGCGTCGCCAACTGTATCAGCCACTGTGACCCTGGGGCCGTGAGCCCCCTTTGGATCCGGGAGTCGGGCCGAGGTGATCGTGAGCTGGCCAGTTGGCTCGCGTCGCTGTCGGCCCGGTCGTGTCTTTCACTATGTTCGATTCGCTGTTCGAGTTTCTCTTCAAGTACCGGCCGCTCGTCTTCGAGGAAGGCGATCTCGCGTTCCGGTCCACGGTCGCGACGTATCTGGCGGGCATGGCGATCGTGGTGGTCGGGGTCGTCACCTTCCGCACCTACCAGCGTGTCCGCGCCAACAGCCGTCCCCTCGACCGCGCGGTGCTGACCGGCATCCGCTTCACGATTCTGGCCCTCTTGCTGCTGTGTCTGTTCCGCCCGGTGCTGGTGCTGTCGCTGGTCGTGCCGCAGCAGAACTTCCTCGGCGTGCTGATCGACGACTCGCGCAGCATGCAGATCGCCGACCGTGACGGCGAGACCCGCGCCGACTTCGTGACCCAGCAGTTCGGCGGCCCCGAGAGCCCGTTGCTGGCCGCGCTCGCCGACAAGTTCGCCTTGCGGTTCTTCAGCTTCTCGTCCACGACCGACCGGATCGAGGCGGTGAGCGACCTCACCTACAGCGGCACCCAGACGCACCTGGGGCAGGCGCTCACCCGCGCCCACGAGGAGCTGGCCGGGGTCCCGCTGTCAGGGCTCGTGGTGGTCACCGACGGGGCCGATAACGCCGACGACCCGCTGGGGGACGCGTTGTTGCCGCTGCAGGCGGCCGGCGTGCCGGTCTTCACCGTCGGGCTCGGGCGCGAGGAGTACTCCCGTGACATCCAGTTGAGCCGCGTCGAGACGCCCCGGTCGGTGCTCAAGGGGGCCGCGCTGGTGGTCGACGTGGTAGTGGCGCAGACCGGGTATCGTGGGAAGACCGTCACCCTGCAGGTGGAGGACGAGGGACGGATCGTGGCCGACCAGGAGGTGATCTTGCCGGACGACGGCGAGCCGACCACCGTGCGGGTGCGGTTCAGCGCCTCGGATGCCGGCCCACGCCTCTTCAGCTTCCGGATCGCGCCGGAACCGGACGAAATGGTCACGCAGAACAACGTGCGCCATGTCCTGATCGTCGTGGAGGACACGCGCGAGAAGATCCTCTACTTCGAGGGTGAGCCCCGCTGGGAGGTGAAGTTCATTCGACGGGCGGTGGCCGACGACCAGAATCTGCAGCTCGCCGTGTTGCAGCGGACCGCCGAGAACAAGTTCATGCGGATGGGGATCGAGGACGCCGAGGATCTCCTCGGGGGGTTCCCCCGCACGCGCGAGGAGCTGTTCGGGTATCGGGCCATCATCCTGGGTGGCATCGAGGCGAACTACTTCACCCCCGACCAGCTGCGGATGATCTCCGACTTCGTCAGCGAGCGCGGCGGCGGTCTCATCATGCTCGGCAGTCATCGCACGTATGCCGAGGGCGGCTACGCCGGGACCCCGGTGGCCGACGTGCTGCCGGTGGTGCTCGACGAGAGCGCCGCCGACGGCGAGTCCAGTTTCTTTCTCGAGACCGTCGTGCGACCGACGCGAGCGGGCGCGACCCATCCGTCCACCCAGATCGCCGACACCGAGGAGGCCTCGAGCGCGCGGTGGCTCGAGCTGCCGGCGATCACCCTGGTGAACGCCATCCGCGAGGTGAAGCCGGGCGCGACCACGTTGCTGACGAGCGACGACGAGTCGCTGGTGGTGTTGGCGTTCCAGCGCTATGGCGCCGGCAAGTCGCTCGCCTTCCTGGCCCAGGACTCCTGGATGTGGCAGATGCACGCCGACATTCCGGTCGACGACCAGACCCACGAGATCCTGTGGCGGCGGTTGTTGCGCTGGCTGGTCGACGGCGTGCCCGACCAGGTGGTGGCGGAAGTGCCCAAAGACCGCGTGGAGCTCGACGAGACGGTGACGCTCAACGCCGAGGTCAACGACGCCAGCTACGAAGAGATCAACACCAGCCAGGTGTCGGCCTGGATCACCGACCCGGACGGGGAGCTGAGCGAAGTGCCGATGGACTGGACCGCCGACCGGGACGGCGAGTACGCCGCCAGCTTTATGCCCCGCAAGGAAGGGCTCTACGAGGTGCGGATCGAGGCGACGACCGACGGCGAGCTGCTGGGCAGCGACACCGCCTACTTCCGGGTCACGCCGAGCGACTCCGAATACTACGACTCGACGATGCGGGCGCCGCTGCTCGAGCGGGTCGCCGAGGAAACCGGTGGCCGGTTCTACACCACCGACACGGTGGACTCGCTGGTCGACGACATCCAGACGGTTGGTGGCGGCGTGACGGTGATCGAGGAGCGGGATCTGTGGGACATGCCGGCGCTGTTGTTGCTCTTGTTCGTGCTGGTGCTCGGCGAATGGGGGTATCGGCGCGCGCGGGGTCTGGCATGAGCCGTCGTGGCGTGCCGTGGCTCGCTGTCCTGCTGTTGCTGCTGGCCGCCCCGGTGATGGCGCAGCAGACTCATATCCTGGTCATCACCGGGCTCAGCGGCGACCCGGCCTACGCGGAGGAGTTCCACCGGTGGGCGACGACGCTCATCGATGCGGCGACCGACCGCTACGAGCTGCCGGCCGAGAACGTGATCTACCTGGCCGAGAAGACCGACGTGGATCCGGCACGGGTCGATGATCGCTCGACCCGGGAGAACGTCGAGCGGGCGTTCGCCACCATCGCCGAACGAGCCCGCCCCAACGATTACGTCCTCGTGCTGTTGATCGGCCACGGCACCTACAGCAGCGGCGAGTCCCGCTTCAACCTGCCGGGGCGTGACCTGACCGCCCAGGATTACGCACGGCTGCTCGAGCCGTTGCGGTCGCAGCAGGTGGCGTTCGTGAACACGGCGACCGCCAGCGGCGGGTTCATCGAGGTGCTCTCCGGCGAGGGCCGCACGGTGGTGACGGCGACCCGCAGCGGCGGGCAGTGGAACGCGACGGTGTTCGGCGGCTACTTCGTCGAAGCGTTCGCCGACGGCGAGGAGGAGTCCGACCAGAACAAGGACGGACGGGTGTCGGTGCTCGAGGCGTTCGAGTATGCGGTGGCGCAGGTGGCGCGGGTCTACGAGTCGGACGGGCGGCTGCAGACCGAGCACGCGCTGCTCGACGACAACGGCGACGGGGAAGGGACGCGGGAACCGGACCCACTCGTGACGGCGACCGATGGGGCGCTTGCGCGGACCATGTTCATCAGCGCCGGCGACGGCACCGGCATCGCTGGCCTGCCAGACGACCCGGCGTTGCGCGCGCTCTATCAGGAGCGGCTCGAGATCCAGGAGCAGGTCGAGGCGCTTCAGGCGACCCGGGGCGGGACGGACGAGACCCGGTACCAGGCCGAGATGGAAACGCTGCTCGTGGAGATGGCGCTCAAGAGCCGCGAGATCCGCGCGATGGAAGGGGAGGCGGCCGAGCCGCCGCGCTGAGACCCGATGACATGCGGTGTGAGACGACGCGTGTCGGCCCTGGCGGTCGCGGTGCTGCTGGCAAGTGGCGCGGCGGCGGCGGTCGGGGGCCGCGCCGACACCGACCCGGTGTCCGGGCCGGAGGTCTACGACGGCCGGTTCGTCTTCGCGCGGATCCGGTATGCCTTCGGGTATGTCGGGGGCGGCTTCGCGTATCGGCCGGATCTGCCCTGGGCCCATGACTACCCGACGGCCGAGCGGAACCTGATGCGGATTCTCGAGGACATCACCCTCATCGACCCCTACATGGGGAGGGACGGTGGTGCCATCCTGATGCTCGACGACCCGGATCTGTTCATGTACCCGTTCGCCTACATGTCCGAGCCGGGCTACTGGACGCTGTCGGACGCGGAGACGGTCGGGTTGCGCAACTATCTGCGCAAGGGCGGATTTCTGATCTTCGACGACTTCCACGACGAGCACTGGTTCAATCTGGAAGCGCAGATGCGGAAGGTATTCCCGGACCTCCGCTGGATCGAGCTCGACGCCACGCATCCGGTCTATCACTCGTTCTTCGACATCGACTCGTTGGAGTTCGAACCGATGTACGCCCCAGCCATCCCGATCTTCTACGGCTTGTTCGAGGACAACGACCCGAACGGGCGGTTGCTGTCGGTGGCGAACTACAACAACGACATCGGCGAGTACTGGGAGTTCGACGGCATGGGCTGGTGGACGATCGATCTGACGAACGAGGCGTACAAGCTGGGCGTGAACTACATCATGTATGCGTTGACACACTAGATGTGCGCGCTACAGGAGTCAGAAGTCAGGAGGCAGAAGTCAGAATGAGGCCGGAGGGCTTCGCCAGCTTCAGGTTCAGTTCGCGACTGTATGCGTTGACACCTAGCAGTCCGTGGTGACACCCCGCGTCGCACCGAGCACCGTCGTGGCACTGCCGCGCACGGCCGGTACAAGGCGCGCCGAGGGAGAATACCGGCCTGTATTCGACCGAGAAGCAACGCCGACAGCCGGGATGCAGCGCCGCTCGAATGCAGCAGGGCTTTCACCACGGGCTGCTAGATGATAGGTAGCCGCGGGTCTTCAGACCCGCGGACGGACCGACCCGCTGGGGCCGGCCTGGAACAGACGAAGACGACAGCGGCCCTGCAGGGCGCTGGCTACCGGTAAGGAGAGCGGAACCGTGGACCCATTCGAGACCGAATCGACCGATCTGGAGAAAGAGGACGACATCGCGCTGGCCGACCGCATGAGAGCCGGCCGCGAGCTGATCCTGTCGGAGATACACAAGCGGATCATCGGGCAGCAGGCGGTCATCAACGAGACGTTGCTGACGCTGTTCGTCGGCGGCAACAGTCTCATCATCGGTGTGCCCGGGTTGGCCAAGACCCTGCTCATCCAGACGATGGCGCAGGTGCTCGACCTGAAGTTCGCCCGCATCCAGTTCACCCCCGACCTGATGCCGTCCGACATCACCGGCACCGACATCATCCAGGAGGACGCCGCGACCGGCGGCCGCAAGATGGTGTTCGCGCCGGGGCCGGTGTTCACGAACATCCTGCTCGCCGACGAGATCAACCGGACCCCGCCCAAGACCCAGTCGGCGCTGCTCGAGGCGATGCAGGAGCACCGGGTGACGGTCCAGGGGCGCACCTACACCCTGGAGGAGCCGTTCTTCGTCTTCGCCACCCAGAACCCGATCGAGCTCGAGGGCACCTACCCGCTCCCGGAGGCGCAGCTCGACCGCTTCATGTTCTTCATCGTCATCGAGCATCCGCCCGAAGAGGAAGAGCTGGAGGTCGTGCGGACGACGACCGGGTTAGTCGAGCCCGAGTACACGCATGCGGTCACCGGTGCCGACCTGGTCGACTTCCAGCGACTCGTGCGCAAGGTACCGGTGTCGGAGACGGTCATGCGGTACGCGCTGAGCCTCGCCCGGACCAGCCGGTTGAAAGGGGACGACGCGCCCGAGTTCACCCGGAAGTGGATCGCCTACGGCGCCAGTGTCCGCGCCGCGCAGTATCTGATTCTCGGCGGCAAGGCCCGGGCGATTACCGAGGGCCGCTATCACGTCAGCTTCGAGGACATCCGCGCGCTGGCCCATCCGGTGCTCCGGCACCGGCTGCTGCTCAACTTCCACGCCGAGTCGGAAGGCATCACCACGGACCAGATCATCGACCAGCTGCTCGAGCTCGTGCCGGTGCCGACGTCCCAGATGTAGCCACAGTGGTCCCGTTCGTAATTGCGGTGACGCACCGAGGGCGCCGAAGCGCTCGCTCCGCAAGGCGCGACGAAAGAGAATACCGGGTAGTATTCGACCGAGGAGCAACGTAGCGGAGCGGGATGCATCGGTGGCCGAATGCCACCGCAATTACGAACGGGGCCACCCAGCCCATGACCACGGTCGCGACCCCCTCGCACGGCGCGCGTTTCATCGACCCGCAGATACTGGCTCGCATCGGCAACCTGGAGCTGGTCGCGCGGTGGGTCGTCGAAGGGTTCATCACCGGGCTGCACAAGGCGCCCTATCTCGGGGTGTCGATCGATTTCGCCGAGCAGCGCGCCTACATGCCGGGCGACGACATTCGGCGCGTCGACTGGCGGCTGTACGCGCGGACGGACCGGTTCTACGTCAAGCAGTTCGAGGCGGACACCAACACGAATTTCTCGGTGCTCTTCGACGTGTCGAAGTCGATGAGCTTCGGCAGCCGGGGTGTCACCAAGCTCGACTACGGGCGCTTTCTCGCCGCCTGTCTCTGCTACATCAGTACCAAGCAGCGAGACCGGGTGGGGATCGTGACCTTCGACGACGACATCGTCGAGCGCGTGCCGCCGTCGGCGAAGCACTTCGACGTGACGATGCACACGCTCGACCAGATGGACCCGGGGCGTCCGGGGGCGCTGGGGCCGCCGCTCCACAAGGCCACCGAGTTCTTCAAGCGGCGGAGCATCCTGGCGATCATCTCCGACTTCTACGACGAGCCGGAGAAGATTCTCGATGCGGTGAAACCGCTGCGGTTCGCCGGGAGCGACGTGATCATGTTTCACGTGCTCGACCCCGCAGAGGTCGATTTTCCGTACGACGACTCGACCAGCTTTCAGGATCTCGAAACCGGGCGGAAGATCCCGGTGGTGCCCGACAAGCTCCGTGATCAGTATCGGCAGCTGGTGCAGGACCACATCCGGGCGCTCACCGAGCTCTGTAGCCAGAACCGGATCGACTACGCGTTTCTGAATACCTCGGTGCCGCTGGACCACGCGTTGTTCAAGTATCTGACCATGCGTCATAAGCTGACGAAAGCGCGCTGATGTCCTTTCTGACCCCGCTGTTCTTCGCGGCGCTCGTGGCACTCGGCGTGCCGATCCTGATCCACATGATCCAGCGCCAGCGCACCGAGGTCATCGAGTTCCCCTCGCTGATGTTCGTGCGCAAGATCCCGTTTCATTCGCTGCGCCGGCAGCGGGTCCGCCACTGGCTCCTGTTGCTGCTGCGGTGCGCCGCCCTGGCACTGCTCATCGCTGCCTTCGCGCGACCCTTCTTCCGGTCGGCCGTGCTGGTGGCGGTGACGGGTGGCTCGCGAGAAGTCGTGATCCTGGTCGACCGGTCCTACAGCATGGGCTACGGCAACCGGTGGGAGCGCGCGCGTGATGCCGCCCGGGACGTGGTGCGCGACCTGGCACCGGACGACCAGGCCACGATTATTTTCTTCGACAGCGGCGCACAGTCGGGGGCGCGGTCAACAAGGAAC
>SMUZ01005148.1_pt1 | contig 11877 bp, 14 predicted proteins | sample 2456421 | NCBI WGS metagenome assembly SMUZ01 (sample SAMN11095932, study PRJNA526329) | marine sediment metagenome | biome: Marine sediment; feature: Surficial sediment; material: Deep marine sediment; isolation source: Hadal surficial sediment | place: Pacific Ocean | collected 2014-11 | depth... | reverse complement strand
CATGATTACAAAATCAGTCATTGCAGGAGAATACACAGCTCCACCTGCTGAAGGACCAATACTTGCTGTGATCTGTGGAACAACTCCAGATGCTAATTCATTGTGATAAAAAATATCAGCAAAACCATCTAAACTCAAAATACCTTCTTGAATTCTTGCACCTCCTGAATCTGCAATTCCTATAATTGGACAACCAACTCGTAAAGCGTGATCCATTAGTTTAGTAATTTTTTTTGCTCCCATTTGACTAAGAGTGCCGCCAAGAACAGTAAAGTCATATGCAAAAACAAAAACTTGTCTTCCGTTTATCTTTCCATAACCAGTAACAATTGAATCACCAAAGAATTTCTTTTTTTGCATTTCAAATTCATGATAATGATGTGTTGTAAGTTTGTCAAGTTCAACGAAACTCCCTTCATCAACTAACAAAGAAATTCTTTCTCGTGCAGTTAGTTTACCTTTCTCGTGTTGAGCTAATATTCTATCTTGGCCGCCTCCCTGGTCTGCGATTTTATTTTTTTTTAGAAAATCTTCAATTTTATTAGAATGCATGCCCAGCGATCTAAAAAATGCTTTTACATATATTAAGTTTAGATGTTTTCTTGACTTTTACCGAAAGTTCTAATTTTTGAAGATTTGCTTTTAACAGAAATACATTTAACCAAAGTTGAGAAAAAATATCTTGGATGGTCTCAGATAATAAAGGAATAATTACTTACACACAATTTCTAAGAGAAGATCTTCTCATAATACGATTTGTTCCTGAGAATGGGATTATGCCAGAGTATAACACAGGACAATTCTTGACTATTGGTGTTCCAATACCAGCAGAAAATTTCAAGTTGGTTCGTAGAGCATATTCAATAGCATCACATCCTGAAAACCGCAAGTATTTTGAATTTGTAATTAGATGGGTTCGAAAGCCGCTACCAGGTCGTGTAACAACTCAACTATTTTATGCAAGTGAAGGAGATGAAATTTTTTGGGGGAACCCAACAGGAAATGCTTTAGCAATTAATCAGAAATTACATAACGGTCAACCTGATAGACGTAGAATTATTTGTGTCGGTGGAGGTACTGGAATTGCTCCTTTCGTTGCATATGCTCTTCATCTTAATGCTGTTGGTGATAAAAGAGAAGTCATAATTCTGCATGGTGCAAGTTATGTTGATGAACTAAGTTACAAAGGACTTTTCACAAAATTAGATGACGAAAGTATTGAACGAGGAAAAGATGAGTGGAATTTTAAATACAGAGCTGCCATTAGCAGACCAAAAGAATTGTATAACAGATCTTGGAGAGGTCAAACAGGAAGAGTCGAATCCTTTTTCAAGTCAAAACCTGGTGGATTATCTCCAGTAGAAGAGCTTGTTGGGGAGGAACTTACTAAAGAGAACACTATGGTCTACATTTGTGGATATCAAGGTACTATCGATGGCGTAATCAACTGTGTAAAAGAAAAAGGCTTCGTCACAGAACACGAGAAACGCGAAGATGGAAGCTATGAAATAAAATTCGAATCATATGGTTAATCGTTTTTTAAAGAACTAATTTTTTTGTTAATGATTTTCTTGTTCAGACGTCTCTTTAGAACTAGTTACTGGAACAGAAATAATTTTTTCTACAACATTCTTTGTTAATTCTTCGATAATTTTAATTTTATTCTCATCTGTTTCACCAAGCTTTTCCAAGGCTTTTTCCAATTCTTTTTTTCTTAAAGAATCTACACTTACTGTTACATCTTTAACTAAAGGTTCTACATCTATTCGTTTCATTGTTGCTTCGATGATTGGAACTTCTTTACCAATCATCTCTTCTACAGATGGAACTTTACCTTTTCTAGCTCTTACGTCCTCTTCATACATCTCAGCTACTTGATCTCTGAACATCAATTTCATTCCAGGAAATTGAGAAACTTTCTCATCAACTGCTCTAGGATCTGATATATCCAATATCAATGTCCCTTTTGTTTTCTTTTCCATAACCATTCTTAATCGATCATAATTAATCATAAAGTAGTCTGCAGTAGTTGCAACAAATACAATATCATATTTATCAAATCCTGCTAAAACTTCTTCAAATTCAACTGGGTTTCCACCCAAATTTTTTGAAAAACTAGTAGCTCGTTCAATAGTAAGGCTAGAAATATCAAATGTGTATCCTTGTGAATTAAGAGACTTTGAAACCGTAGCTGCAGTTTCTCCTGTACCTAATAATAGAACTTTTTTTCCTTTAATTCCGGCTTTATCATCTACGGTTTTAACAGCAACGTCTCCAAGAGATATTGTTCCTTTACTAATTCCAGTAGAATTTCTAATATTTGTTGCAATTCTTATTATATTTTCAAATAATTTATTCAAAACTTTACCAGATGTTTTATCAGTTTGAGCATTTGAAACTAATTCCTTAATTTCATGAAGTATTTCTTCTCGTCCCACAACTACTGATTCCAAACCAGTTGCTAATCTAAGAAGATGAAGATAAACATCTGCATCCCTATACACTTCTAGAGTTTGGTCAAAATGTTCTAAATCATATTGGCTTAATTCTGTTAATGATTCCCAAGTTTTTCGAATTTGATTGATAGTAAGATTTTTTCCTTCACTTCTTCTTGCATCTGGAATATCTCCTTTATCACGATTAACAACCATAAACACTTCAACCCTGAAAGGATTTTGAATAATAATACATTCAGAAACATCAGAAATTTTCATAAAAGTTTCAGATGCTACTTTAATATCTTTGAACGAAAAACTTTCTATTTTATAAATTGGGATGTTTTTGAAAACAATTCTTGCATTAATTATGTCAAAATTTTTTTCACTCAATTCATATCACCATTTATTCTCGTAATTTTGCTCTTCCACCTTTTGCAGTTCGAAATACATTCATTCCCAGGTAAAAATTCTCAAATAGATTATCAAGAGTTTTTAGATCCTCTTCAGCTTGTTTAATTTCTTGCTCACTTGAATTAGGATCACCTTGTAAGCGTTGAAGTCTTTGTTGTATTTCATCGCTTTGATTTTTAATTCCAATTTCATAATTGGATGTTCCGTCAAACTCTGGACTAAGTATATGCTCTGGCAAGTATTTTGGAGTCTGATCTGTTGGAATTTCCACTTGCCTTGAAATCTCTTGTTCTTCATCTTGAGAAAGTATAGGTATTTTGGGTGCTCTACCTAGTTTATCTAACCAAAATTCTGGCTCTCCCATTTCTCGTATAAAAATTTGCTCTGCTCCTCGTTTATTGGTAAAAGATTCTTCTGGAACCGAGACTACCAATTCTGCAGCTATGGCTTCATGTTCTTTTTTTGCTGCTTCTTCTACTGCAGCTTTTGCCACGTCTAATCTTGCTGCTGCAGCTTTTGCTTCTACTTCTGCAATTGCTGCTACTTCGGAGGCAGTTAATGCACCTTTTGATGATTTTGTTTTGGATTTCTTTTGAGGGGCTGTTTTTTCTGATTTCTCTGATTTTGACTTTATTTTAGTTCCTTTAGGTCGTCCACGCTTCTTTTTTTTTCCTTCCTCAGTGCCTTCCTTATCCAATGTCATTACCTAAATCATGTTAAATTTTAAGGTTTTAGAACACACTCTTAGGAAAATGGGATCAGAGTTTTGATTTTTTTAAAATATTATGCTGTTCTGACGATTTCTCGTGAAGAATGATTTGTTATATCTTTGTGAATGAGAGCATGGGATTCTTGCTTAAATGTCAAATCACATCTGTAGCATTTCCATTCTAATGCGCTCATGCAAGTAAAATAACAATTTTTGCATTTAATGTTCACGTAGAAATGATCAGTAGGATCTAAATACTAACAATAGAATTGATTTGTAATTGGAACTGTCGCCAAACTACAACCATTATTGGCCTTAAGTTTCAATTTTTAAGATTAAGTATAGAAAATTTCTTTTTCACAGATTTCTGATAAGCGTCAAAAGGATTTTCGGTTTCATTACATTTTCTACAGATACATAATTGTGATACTGTTTTTCGATCACAATCATCAGTATATTCACATTTAGAACATCCCGCTGGCCCTCCACAAACAATACATGTGAGTTCATTTACTTCAGCACATTTTTCGTGTTTTACTCCTAATCCTTTAGCCCAAAGTCCTAATTCATTTACATCTATTTTCTTGTTACAAACAACACATGTACCAGGAAATTTCATTGAAATTTTGCGCCAGCTCATGATAAGTTTTCAATCTCCTTTTCTAAAATATCACTAAAGTTTTCTTCCAGGTCAAAATTCATTTTTTTATTTTTCATACAAAAAAGAATGTAAGGTAGATAAATTGCTGCAAAAGTACTTCGTGATATATGCATACTTTTGGCAAAAATAGTTGCTAATGCTTTGATACTTTTACCATCCCAGCGAAGTCGATTAAGTAATGGCCATGATAAATTATATTGAGAGTATCTAATCGTAGAATCTTTTTGGAACAATCCAATTAGGATTTCATCAAGATATCTTAACAGTCGCCATTCTTGAGTTCTCATTATCTTACCATACAGCATATCTGCTTCCGATAAGACTTGTAACGTTCTATCCATCTCATTTTTTGAAATGCCACTAGTTATGACACTTGAATAAAACGCGTTAATTTTTTCACGTGGGTCTATACGTAATGAATAAAGAACACTTCGAGCTTCATCAATTGAATTAGCCTTAAAAAATGCATTAATTCCTGATTCAACATCTAAACTTTCAAAAGATTTTTCAGTTGCAGGTTCAAATCCTGTTACCAACGCTTGTGTAGTATTAATCATTGATCTTAAATCCCCCCTTGACTCGCTAACAATTTTGATTAAACTACCAGGACTTAGTTTAGCACCCTCGATTTTTAGAATTTTTTTTAAAAACAATTGAACAAGTCGAGGGGGTAAAGGACGAAGATGAATAGTCTTTACTACCTTTTTGATACTTTTCATTTTTTTAGAAAGTTCTGAATTTGCAGCTAAAATTATTGGTATTGTAGGTTCTTTTAGAATTTTAATTAGTGCTTCAGCTCCCCCGTAATCGGATCTTCCAAAAATTCCATCTACTTCATCAACAAAAATCATTGGACGACCAAGGATACTAGTATTACCTAAAATAGGATTAAGGATTTCTTGAATACGATTTTTGTTTCTAACATCACTTGCATTAAGACTAATCATATCATAATCAAACTGTTTTGCAGCAAGATTTGCAAGAGTAGTTTTTCCTATTCCTGGTGGTCCAACCAGTAAAAGTGGCTTTGTTCCTTTTTTCCATTTTCCAAACCATTCAACAAATGAAGCTCGAGCATCTTCATTTCCTACCATATCAATAATGCTTTGCGGCCTATGTTTTTCTGACCACATCAAGATAAATCACTTTGGAAGATTTTCAGAAAGAGTTGACCATATGTTTGCTTTCTGCAATTGATTATACCAAAATTGGTTATAATGCTCTACTGTAAGAAAGAGAAATTCCAAAAATTCTTTGTGCGAAAATTTATCTGGTAAAAGTTCAAGTGCAAGTCGTGCATCACTAAGATAGAGTTTACTTTTTTCCAATGTTAATTCAAATCCTTTCTTTACATCATCTGCAAGAAGCGAATAATAAAGAGGCCATGAAGGAATTTTGATAAATTTATTTTTTATAGTGTCTTCAATTTCGTTTCCACATCCTACACCTTCAGCTGCTCTAGCCAGTCCTAGATAGAAAATCTCTCCTAAGGGTCTTTTTGCAAGTGCCATATTTCTTCCAGCAGTACCCATAACTGCTCGATATTTTTTATAACATTGATTCATTTCTTCCTCTGTAATTGAAAGAGGTTTTGTTTTTAGTTTAGCATCAATATACTGACCTACTCTTGCATCTTTGAAACCATCTTCAAATTCTTTTAGAACTTGATCTCCTCCTTTTGAAATTTTATCTCTAGCTAGTTTCAAGATGTATGGATTCATCAACTTGTAATCATCAAGATAATCTAAATCTTCATCTTTGTCAATAATTCTATCCATCGGTTCACTAAGATCAATTGCTATAATATGACCATCGACCAAATTTTGACGCATTTTTGGATCGTGGTTTCCTGAAAATTCAGCTGCTGCATCATAAAGTGCATTAAAAACAGGGAATGTCATTTTTACAAAATTTGAATTCAGTATTCGTAAAACACGATCTTTGAGAATCTCTTTATCCTCAAGTTTTGATTTAATACCTTCAATTTGGGATTCTTGTAAAATAATTTCTGTAGAACCTACTTCTTCACCAAATTTTTTTTGTGTAGAATTTGGAGAAGAATCTGCTTTAATTTCTCTTAGTAAATCATTGGTAAATCTTTCCGCAAAATTTGGAAATTCATTTTCAGCTTCTTCTTTGTATTTTTTGAATAGTTTGTAGCCTTTAGATTTGAACAATCCTTGTTTGATGATTTGTTTTCCAGGTTTTGTTGTCATTAATGCTTCTTTACTAACAACTGATTGATCCTTACCACTCACACACGCTCAACTCCATTCTCGTTATTTATGCTTTCAAATAATTTTTTGTTCTTTCACTTAAATTACGAAAAAAAAATGAAATTGGATATGGAAGTAATTGATATTCTCAAAGAAGCCTCAAAACGAGTATTTGAAAATGTGAAAGACTTGGCTGGAACAAGTGAGGCTGCAGGAGATTTTGGAAGAGGCGCAGGTGGAGATATTTCAAGAAATATAGATATTGTAGCAGAAAAAACCGTTATAGATTATCTTAAGGAAATTTCCTTTGAATGTATTGTTCTTGGCGAAGAATGTGGACGCGTAGAACTATCAACTAGTCCTAAAGGATTTGTAATAATGGATGCCATTGATGGTTCTGCAAATGCAGTTAGAGGGCTTCCGTTTTTTTGTTGTTCTCTAGCATTTGCTACTGAGAATAAAATTAGCTCAATTACTGATGGGGTAGTAACTGATCTTACTTCTGGAGATGTATATTGGGCATCAAAAGGTAAAGGTTCTTTTTTAAATGATAAGAAAATCCATGTGCAAGAAAGTGAACCCGTCTACAGAATAGTTGGAGTCAATCTTTCAGGAGCAACTCATGAACAGGTGGAACGATTACATCCTGTATTTAAAAGTCCTAATCATACAAGACACTTTGGTGCTAATGCACTTGAAATGGCCTTATTTGCAAGAGGATTAATTGATGTTTTTATCGACATTAGAGAAAAAATTAGAGTTCAGGATATGGCAGCTGGATATTTGTTGATTAAAGAAGCTGGAGGTCTAGTGTTAAATGATAAATTAGAACCATTGGATGGAGATCTTAGTTATCAAACTAGATTATCATTTATCGCAGCAGCTAACAAAAAAATACTAAATGATGTTTTTTCCGAGATAAAAAAATAAAGCGCCCTCGGCGGGATTTGAACACGCGTCTCAGCCGTGACAGGGCCGAATTCTAGACCGGGCTATACTACAAGGGCTTAGTTTTTCAAAATGAATTTGCTAGTTTAAAACTTTCCTTCAAAAACAAAAAGTGCCGTAAAAGACTAAATTATACACAATAGGCTAATTGGCACAGGGTCTGTGGCGCAGCCAGGTAGCGCACCGGACTTTTAATCCGGTTGTCGTGGGTCCGAATCCCACCAGACCCGCGGATCTTTTTTTGAACCAAACAAGGTACTTGGTCTGATAGGATTCAATTTCGCTAAATCACTTTAATTTGAATGGAGTTTTTCCAAACCTTCAGCAGTCATCTTAAAGACAGGCAGAAAATTATTTCGCAAATCCTCTTCACTTATTCCTTTTGGTTCTGCAGTGCCAGAAAAATCTAGTTCTGTTTTATTGCCATCTAACGCATTGATCTTGATAGTAACTATAGCATTTGTTGCTGGCAATACTCCATCTACTATTGAAATACTAATAGTTTTTTGGGATTCATCTAGAGATTCTATCTTCTCTGATAATTTTCCAGTACTTCCATCAGGTTGAGAAAAGGTGCAGATGCGAGTTGCTCCAACGCCGCTTCCATCAACTTCAGTTTTTTGTACTAGTGGATTATATTTCTCTACATAATCAAAACTTTTCAGTGTGTCCCAAACTTTGTCTGCTTGTGCATTAATGGTGTACTTTACTGCGATAATCATGAATAGTTGTATTTTACTTTAGTATTTTAGGATTTTTCTAAATTTGTAGTATTTCTAGCAACTCCTTTTAGTAAATTTCTAGATCTTTAAATCAAGGAATGTTCCTTCAGATTACTTAATGGGCATAGCTGAAAAAATACTATTTGCGTTAATTCCATTAATTCTTTCAATTGGAATTGTATCTGTCTTACCATTTTCTGATGCTGCAATGGATAAAGATACTAAATGTAGAGAAGGACTGATTCTAGTAAAACGATTTGCTGTTTTGGAAAAATAAATCTAAAACAAAACCAAAAACGGTCCGAGTCTGATTAAGTTTACATTTTTATCAACATGAGGCATACTGTTAACTGAAGAAATGCAGAAATGTCCTTTATGCCAAACAGAGTACAATGACCTGGCAAAAGTTTGTCCATTAAAGCACTGCTCTAACTGTGGCTCATTAAAATTGCAGACATATAAGAAAAGGAGTTTTCAAACCCCACGAGCAAAACAAAATTTTGTCTTTATTTTACCCCCTTTAGGTTTCTTTGTTTTAGTTTATGGCTATCTTTTTGTTCAAGGAGACTTGGTTCCGTTTCTTAGTATTGTTGCAGTTTATTCTGTATTTTTTATCAGTATTTTATTTAAAATTACTATAAAAAATATCAATTGCCAAGAATGTAATGCGAGAAATTTTCCTTTTCTAAGTGATATCAATCTTAATTCAATTAAACGAAATGGGACTTTGATTGACGATGAGGATCTAACAAAGAAAATTGCCAAAACGGTTCTTGAAGGTCTGTCAAAAGAGCAGAAAAAACACAACAAAAAAGACATTATGATTAGAATAGCTGGTGCAGTCTCCTTGGTAGTTATTGCAATACTTGGAACTTTCTTTGTTAATCCTGATGATGTTTTGGTAGGGGAAATTATTGATATGATAAAATCTTTCCAATAAACTGAAGCATTACATGAACTGTTAGCGAATCCGTTCCAATTTCGCTAAATCACTTTACATTTAGGACATTTCCTTGAATGGATTGAGGTGTTTGTGCAAATTTTGATGGTGAACCTTAATAATTATTAAAAAGTGTTATCTAAATATGAAAACTGCTAGAAAATTTCTAATTACAGCAATAGCTGCTTCCTTTGCTCTAGTGTTTGTAATTTCAACACCTTATGTTATTGCAGAATCCGGTTACGGAATGCACTCTTACCATGACGGTGTAAAATCATTCAAAGGACATTGGGCAATTCAAGTAGAAGGATTTCAAGGAAGTATTCCAATCACTGCAGATTCTGATAGAACTACTCTAAAAGAGCAAGCCATTTCATTAAGTGAAGCTACTGCAGACTATCCCAATGTAATGAAAGCAAAACTTGGTAAAGCAATTAACGAAAATGGTGATAAATTTCTTGTATGGAAACTTGTAGACTTTAGCAAAGATTCAGAATCTGGAACTGCAAAAATGACAATATACATTGTTGATGCTGGAAATGCAGACAATACTATTCAAGTTGAAAAAGCGTATGACCATTCCATGAAATACACAAGACATGGTGAATATGGATCTTATGGAAAAATGAAGGGACACTTCACTGACTTGACTGAAGAAGAAAGAGCAGAAAAGATGGCACAATTTAAAGAGATGAAAGAAGCATTTGCCTCCTTATCTGAAGATGACCAATCTGCAGTTCATTCCTACTTTAAGGATATGAAAGGACAATTTGCTGACTTGACAGAAGAAGAAAAAGCAGCAAAACATGCAGAATTCAAACAACAGGTGGAAGCATTTATGGGACTATCTTTGGATGAAAAAATTAACTATCTAAAGAACCTCGCAATGTCTTTTAGAAATCAAGCATAATTTTTTTCTTTTTTATGATGAAACATGATAAATTCCTAAGACTTTAGAAACTTCCAAAAACTTAGAATAATTATTACTATTCCCATTCCTATTACAGGTGCAAAAGAACGAAAGTTGTCCATTAACACAGTAGTATCCACAGTTTGAGAAGTTTCTAGTAAGCTAACAAATGCTGTTGAACCAATTACAATTAACATCCCATTCATCAAAAGGAAAAGACTAAGAAATTTAGAAGGAGAACTCCAAGTAATTGCAAATGCAATTAGAGGTAGAACTACACTTGGTATCCCTAAAACAAATCCTCTTACCCGATCATCAAAGGGCAAAAACCCTTCATCGGATTTTTCTAAAATAGCATCTGAACCATAAACAAGTAACAAAAAAATTGAAATTGAAACAAGAACTATCCCAACCCTACTTTTTTTATTTCTTTCTGGCATTGTCAAATTTTTCTTCTCTGGAGCCAGTTATACAACCATGCAAAAATAAAAAGAAACACAAAACCATGGACAAATCCATCCATAAGCGCAACTAAACTTCCTTCTGGACTTGCCAGCGGAACAAATTCGTACCAAAAATGCATATCTTCCCAAATTTTTACAAATTCATTTCCTAGATCTGTCAGTATAGCATGCCAAGAAACAACAAACAAAGTAAGACTAAATAAAATTCCTCCAGAAAGACCAAAGTTTTTTGGGTTTAGTGACATGATATCTCAATTTTTCCACAATCAGGAGTCGTAAGAATTTCTACTTTCATGATTTGTTAACTTGCTAACATCTGATTCAAAATATTTTGAAAAACAGAATAAGGCTGTGCGCCAGAAACTTTGATGTAACCCATTTCATCATTACCAATAAAAAATCCAGGCGTTCCTGTTATGCCATAAGACGTGCCGTCTTGCAAGTCATTATTTATCTCATCCAGATATTTTCCAGAATTAAAACAGTCGTTGAATTGATTTGCGTCTAATCCTAATTCTTCCGCAAATGTTTTGAATTCATTACCTACGTCTTTAGTAGCAAGACGTTCCCAATTTTTTTGAGTTTGAAATAGTTTATCATGATATTGCCAAAACATTCCTTGTTCATCGGCACATTCAGATGCAAGAGCTGCAGGAAATGCACCATTTGGATGAAGACTTTGAATTGGATAATCTCTGTAGACAAACTTTACTTTTCCAGTGTCAACATAGTTTTCTAGAATTAAAGGCAATGTAGTTTGATGGAATCTTTGACAAAACGGACACTGAAAGTCAGAAAATTCAACTATAGTTACAGTAGCATCAGGATTTCCTTTTACAGGATCATCATCTAATAAACCCTGAATTATTTGAGGTCCTGGTGGTTGTGTTGGTTGCTGAGTGGGTCTAGGAGTTAATGATGGAGAATTTTCCTCAAATTGTAATTCTGGACTGGTATCCATAATGTTTACTGCCATAAAGGCTGAAATAATTGAAACAATGGCAATTCCTGCACCAATTCCTAAAGATGGCCCGTGTAAACCTCGTGATGTTTTTGGAGGAACAGGTTCAGATATTTTTTTTTCAAATTGTATGTCATCAGCTTCTTTAGAATTTTCCATGTTATTCATAAAAAATAAACTTGAATGATATTTAATAAATTAGGTTTACAATTGTAAAATTGAACTATATTGTGCCAAACCTTGGCAGATTCCACTTTCGCTAAATCACTTTGAGAATGGGTCTAAAATAAGCCCATTTTAGTAGTTTGGTCCCACCAGACCAGCGGATCTTTTTTTAAACCTAACAAGATACTGGGTCTGATCGGATTCGAATCTAAGAAATGGACCATTTTAGGTGCGAGTCTATAAAGATTCAAAAGGCCGTCGAAAAGAAATTTGGCTTGTTACTTCCTTTACAATCTTATGAATGAGGACCTCATAAAATCCATCATAGTACT
>SMUZ01063795.1_pt1 | contig 11878 bp, 8 predicted proteins | sample 2456421 | NCBI WGS metagenome assembly SMUZ01 (sample SAMN11095932, study PRJNA526329) | marine sediment metagenome | biome: Marine sediment; feature: Surficial sediment; material: Deep marine sediment; isolation source: Hadal surficial sediment | place: Pacific Ocean | collected 2014-11 | depth 0-1... | reverse complement strand
TTTGATAAAAGAAGATGTCGGATCGTGACCGACAGCCTAAGGATACCTACAACCTTAGTTTCCCTAAACTTATGCGAGGGATCACCGGTCTCGATTCTGAGGCTGGTTAGGCGGTCGATTCTTGAGAGAAGGGTCTCTTACCCCAGTTTGCAGCCGTAGTCTCCCCAGATGGCGTTTAATAGCGCCTGGATGGTCCTTTGTGTGGGTAGGATTGGGGGTATATTCCTAATGAACAAATAAAACTATTTATAATCAATAGGTTAAAATAGTATTTGGCGGAGGGAGTGGGATTCGAACCCACGGACGGGACAAGCCCGTCACTTGATTTCGAATCAAGCCCGTTCGACCACTCCGGCATCCCTCCGCGGGCGAATCTAGCAGGTCGCTCACCGGCCAGCAAACGACAGACCGTTCAGATCGCGCATGCCAGCGGCGTGTCTTGGCCAGGTCCGTCGCGCCCGCGAGGCCGTGCTCACGAGCCTTGATGACGATGGCTTCGTAGAGCGGCTGGTGGCCAACTCGTTCTTGTTCACCGACAAACAAGCGCAGCAATGTGGCGGTTCTTGGCGTCTCCGTCGGAACTCCTAGCGGCTTAGCGCCGCGGCGCCTATGTAACCCAGCCACACGGCGGCCAGGCAGAGAGTGAGGGACAGAAAGATATTGGCCGTCGCCCAGAGCCATTCTCCGTCCCGGACGAGGTTCAGCGTCTGCAAACTAAATGACGAGAACGTGGTATAGCCGCCAAGCAGCCCGATTGCCAGGAACGCACGGGCATCGGGTGGTACGAACAAGCGCCCATCGGGAGACATGAGCGTTGCGAGGAATCCGATGATCAGGGAGCCGGAGACATTGACAACAATCGTGCCCCAGGGGAACGTTTCACCGAACGCGCGGGCAACAACCCCTGAGCACCAGTATCGCCCCATTCCGCCCAGTGCGCTGCCGAGCCCGATCCAGAAGTAGGTCAAAACGTCACGGTCCTCCCAGCAAGATAATTCTAGCCGGAAGCTATACGAGTCCCACGCGGGCATGGCTTGCAACCCGGGTCTCGTGGTGGATTAATGCGTAGGCTCGTCTTAGGTTCCGAAGGCGCGGCTATAGTAACGTGGAGGTCTTCCGAGAACCATGACAGCTGCGCTTACACAGATCGCCGAGATCGTCGGGCCGAATGGTCTGGTCGAAGGCACGGATGCAGATGCGCTGCTGGTCGATGAGCGCGGCCTGTACCAAGGCCGGGCGGCATTGGTTGTGCGGCCTGCTTCCTCGGAAGAGTGCGCTCGCATTGTTCGTATCTGTAACGAAGCGTCTGTGGGTATCGTGCCTCAGGGAGGTAATACGGGTTACTGCGGTGGTGCGACGCCATTCGACGCGGCGAACCAGATCCTGCTGAATCTCTCGCGGATGAACCGCGTCCTGGAGATCGATCCGCTGGGCTTTACGATGACGGTGGAAGCAGGACTCGTACTCGCCCGGGCGCAGGCGGCGGCTGCCGAGCAAGACTTACTCTTTCCGCTGAGTATGGGTTCGGAGGGTTCGTGTCAAATCGGCGGTAACCTCGCAACCAATGCCGGCGGACTCGCCGTGTTGCGTTACGGCACCGCACGGGACCTCGTATTGGGTCTCGAAGTCGTGTTACCCAGCGGTGAGATCCTGTCGAGTCTGAAGGGTCTGCGTAAGGACAATGCCGGCTACGAGCTTAACGGATTGTTTTTGGGTGCTGAGGGCACGTTGGGGATCATCACGGCTGCGGTCCTAAAACTGGTGCCGTTGCCCCGCAGCCGCCAGCTCGCCTGGGTTGCAGCTGCTGACCTCGACGCGGCTTGCAGTTTGCTGGCAAGAGCCCGCCGCGAGACCTGCGATCAAGTGGTCTCGGCCGAATATATTTCCCGCGCGTCGTTAGAGTTGGTGCTTGAACATGTGTCAGGGGCGAGAGACCCGCTGGATACGGCCTATGAGCACTACGTCTTGCTCGAACTCGCGTCAGCGGAGGCCGATTCGAGCCTGCGGGAAGTCATGGAGCGAATCCTCGAGACCGCGCTCGAGACGGGTGAGATCCGCGACGGCGTGATCGCGGAGTCCGGTCAACAACGGGACTCGCTTTGGGCTCTGCGTGAGAGTATTCCTGAAGCTGAGAAACATGGCGGTGGCTCGGTGAAACACGATATCTCTGTTCGCGTGTCTCAACTTTCAACGTTTATACATGACGCTGAAGCAACGCTGAGCGCGATCGCACCGCACCGGCTGTCCGTATTCGGTCACATTGGCGACGGCAATCTACACTACAACATGCTGCCACCGGTCGGGTCTGATCTGCAGGCGTTTAACGATGATGCTGCTGAGAAACTGTCGGCTGCGGTATACGATCTGGTGGACGGCTTGGGGGGAAGTTTCAGCGCCGAGCACGGTGTCGGGATCTTAAAGCGGGACGAGCTTGAGCGCTTCACGACGCCGGCCGCGCTAGCATTGATGCGGTCCCTGAAAAAAACCCTGGATCCGAAGGGCATCATGAATCCCGGCAAAGTAGTCGGATAAGCTGCGGTTCGCTAACGAGTTGCGCCGATGAACATCGATACGCACAACGCATGGCTGTACCTTGGCAAGCGTGACGTCGAGCGTGCCGATCACGATTTACCGTACGGCTTGGTCAGTGTTCGTAGTCACCGGGCACCGGACAAAGACACGAGCAATGAAGACGCGGCAGCGATCATCTCGTTTGGCCGTCATGCCCTGATCCTGGCTATTGCCGATGGCGTGGGCGGAGCGCCGGCGGGCCGCGATGCCTCAACTCGCGCGGTACGGACCTTGCGCAACGTGCTGGCTCGTACCGAGCCGCGAGTCGAGAATCTGCGGCCGGCGATTCTCGACGCGGTTGAGGAAGCGAATCGCAGCATCATCAAAAGCCGTCGTGGTGCTGCGACAACCTTGGTGGTCGGTGAGATTGCCAGGGGCTGGGTACGCAGCTATCACGTAGGCGACTCAGAGCTCTTCAGCGTGGGGCAACGGGGCCGAATAAAGCTCAGACTCACGCCGCACTCGCCGACCGGATTCGCTGTGGAAGCGGGGTTACTTGATGAAGACGAGGCTGTCCAGCACGCTCAGCGGCACCTGTTGTTTAACTCTGTCGGCGCGTCCGATATGCGTATCGAAATCGGCCCCCCGGTGAAACTCGACGCGCGCGATACTGTTCTGCTGGCTAGCGACGGTCTCATGGATAACCTTTACGTTGATGAGATCGTAGAAATCATTCGCCAAGGCCGGCTACCCGCGGCGGCGGACGAGCTCGTTCGACGCGCTGCGGAGCGTATGTTGCAGACTGACGGCGACGAGCCCTCAAAGCCGGACGATTTGACGGTAGTGCTCTTCAGGCCGAACGCTTCCGCAAAGACTTAGCAGACTTTCGCTTACGGAGTTTTTTAAGAACGTCCCGCGCTGCGTTATCCGTTTGCCGCTTACCGTTGAGGTGTGCCACTTTCTCTACGTAAGCGCGGGAGAGTTCCGCAGCGAATCGCTGCGGGAGATGACCAGGTGAGCGCTGCGATATGGCCTGGAAGACGTTCCGGTACTGATCCCAGTAGCGTTTCTTGTTGCTAGAGCTGAAGAAGTTGTTGCGTTTCCCGTCGTGGTCGATGCTCTTTTTCAGCTCATCCGGGTCCAGCCGATCGAGGAAGTCGGACAAGGCGATTTGCACCGCGCCAAGCATTGCTTCTTGATGGTTCTTCTCATCCTGAAACGCCTCTCGCGTGGCATCGATGGTACTTTTGTAGTCGACGGCCGATTCCGTAATCAGCGTGTTTAGCGCCTCATCGACGCCGGCTGAAAATATTTTCGGGGTGTCGCTATTTGGCTGAGTTTTCGTGCTTGGAATCCCGAGCTGGCTTTTCTGCTCCGCACGGACATGCTGCGCATCGGTGAGTCCGGTCAGTAGCTCTCGCATCAGCCGTCCAAGCCGGTGGAGCATGAACGTCGCTTGCTGCTCGTCGATGTCTCTCGGCGCTATGCCGGCGCCTCTGAAGAACGCATACAGTGCCACCGATGGCGAGCTGCCAGACAGATTCTTGCCAGACACTTTCGGCCGGGGGCTGCCGAGCGCGGATTTGCCCGCTCCAGTCTTCGCTGTCCGCCGTCGCTTTGCTGCTTCGGTCCGCCGTCGCAGGAATGCGGTTGCCTTGATAGCGGCTCGCTTCAGTGCGCTGGCTTCAGCGCCTTCCCGCAACAACTCGTCGACACCTTTTGCCGTCAGCTCCTGCTCGCTGACCAAGTCCTGGCCGGTTGGTTCCGGTTGGTCGACGAACTTCGCCCTGTCAACCGGATCGACATGGTGAAGGTCGGAGAGTTGATCGCGCTCGCTGGCACTCTCGGTGATATGCGCTACCATCTCGTAGGCGCCTATGCGTAGCCGGTCGCCGTCAAATAGTCGTTGCGGCCTCGCTTTACCGACGGGATTGGCGTCATCGTTGATGTATACGCCGTTGCTCGAAGTGTCGATGATGTAATAACTGCCGGAGCGAAAGTCGATGGACGCATGACGACTGGAAACGTAGCGCTCGCCATCTTGAAGTACCCAGTCGCTATCGAGCGAGCGGCCGATACTGCCCCCCCGGGCACCGAATTCTTTCACGCCCGCTTCTTTTAGGCGCCGCCGCTGATAGCTGGTAATTACTAGGCGAAGTGACATCTAATGGGCCTCATTGCTACTGGTATTCGCCTCTCGTATTCGATGTGCGGGTCGAGTCAATACTCGATCTGTCGATGAGTATAGCCATGGGGTAGAGATCCGTGCCCCTGGATCGTAGTGAATGTGACCCAAGTCTCAGAAGTTCTCGTCGTTATGGTTAAAGGGCCAATCCGCAGGTACCGCCACCGAACTTCGTCCTATGCTAAGCTTTCCCGCCTTCGTCCAACACACGGGATCGCGGATGAGCCGGCAGCCGATCTACAAGGTAATTTTCATGAACCAGGGAAAGGTTTTTGAAATTTACGCTCGAAGCGTCAGTCACGGAACGCTGTTCGGGTTCGTAGAAGTCGAGAAACTGGTGTTTCGTTCTCGATCGTCAGTGGTTGTAGATCCGTCCGAGGAGCGAATCCAGAGCGAATTTTCGGGTGTGACCAGAACCTTCTTGCCTATGCACTCAATCGTGCGAATCGACGAAGTCGAGAAACAAGGAGCGAGTAAGGTTACGGCCGTAGAGGGCGGTAACGTCGCGCAGTTCCCGGTGCCAATATACGCGCCACGCGGTGAAGGTGGTAAAGGCGGGTCAGGGGATAAGTGAGTTCGTGACGCTTCGGTTTGCGTCTTTGGGCAGCGGTAGTCGTGGTAATGCGCTACTCGTGGAAGTCAACGAAACGTTACTCATGGTGGATTGCGGCTTGAGCCTTAAAGCCGTTGAGGAGCGGCTCGGAATCCTGGGGCGTACACCGCGCGACGTGACGGCACTATTAGTCACCCACGAGCACGCTGATCATATGCAAGGCGTGGCCCGATTCGCGCGTCGCTATAACACGCCAGTATGGATGACGCCGGGCACAGCTGCCGCGGCGGCCGCGCGTAGTCTCACCCGAATCAATAAACTGAGTTGTCACCGTGAGCTCGAGTTGGGGGAAATCGTCGTGCAACCTTTCCCTGTGCCCCACGATGCGCGCGAGCCTTGCCAGTTCACCTTCTCCGGCGCCGGTCGCAAGCTAGGCGTGCTGAGCGACACCGGGCATATTACTTCCCATATTGCGGAACGATTAAGTGGCTGCGACGCGTTGGCATTGGAGGCCAATCATGATCTGGAGACGCTCCGACGGGGACCGTATCCTGCGTCCGTGAAACGTCGCGTTGCATCTTCCGTCGGTCACTTGAATAACGAGCAAGCGGCCCAACTGCTTGAGAGGGTGAGGCATCCGAAACTGCAGTGGGTCGTCGCGCTACACATCAGTGAACAGAACAACTCGGCTGACGATGTTCGTGATTCTCTTGCGGGCGTCCTGACTCGGGACGAGCAGACGTTATATCTCGCTGCGCAGAATACGCCCAGTGAGTGGTTAGAGATTATCTGACAGATGACCATGCTACAGCTGCCCGGGCCGATGGCCGAGACCGCCTTCCGGTTGCAGCGGTTGAGCCGGCAGCTTGCAGCACGTTGCCCCGCTGTGCGCGGCGTCGCGGTTCGCTACGTCCATTTCGCACACACCGAACGCGCTCTCAACGACGCCGATAGAGTAATCCTTGACGCACTCCTAACCTACGGCAGCGAGGCAGAATTCGCGAGCGGCGGCCACGAGTTTATCGTTGTGCCGCGAATCGGCACGATCTCACCGTGGGCTTCCAAGGCGACGGATATCGCGCGAATCTGCGGTCTGCCGATCCGGCGCCTCGAACGCGGCCGGCTCTACAGTCTGGACCTGACGGCGAGCGTCTCCGCCGAAGAGCTCGAATTGCTCTGGCCCATCGTGCACGATCGCATGACCGAGTCGGTGTTGTCCGACCCGGTAACGGAGGCGTTGCTGTTTGCCGAGCACGCACCGCGACCTCTGCGTCACATCAAACTCTTGAAGGAAGGCTCCAAGGCCCTCGCCGAGGCGAACATCGATCTCGGTCTGGCGTTGTCCGGCGATGAGATTCAGTATCTGGCGAAGCAGTTCCAGACGCTGCAGCGCGATCCCACCGATGTTGAGCTCATGATGTTCGCGCAAACGAACTCCGAGCACTGCCGCCATAAGATCTTCAATGCGGACTGGGTTATCGATGGGAAGCCTGCTGATCGCAGCTTGTTGCAGATGATCAAGAACACGTACGCACACACACCCGAGGGCGTGCTGTCTGCTTATAGCGACAATGCGGCGGTTGTCGCCGGTGCCGAGACGGCATGGTTTTTCGCTGATCCGCAAACGCATATCTATGGTTGCAGCGATGAGGCTGCCCATATCGTGATTAAAGTGGAGACCCACAATCACCCCACCGCAATCTCGCCCTTTCCTGGTGTGGCGACGGGCTCGGGCGGTGAGATTCGGGACGAGGGCGCGACCGGCAGAGGCGCAAAACCGAAAGCGGGGTTGACTGGTTTTACCGTCTCGCATCTGCACATACCGGACTGGCCGCAGAAGTGGGAGGCTGCGAGCGCCGGCTATCCGAGTCGTATCGCTTCTTCGCTGCAAATCATGCTCGAGGGGCCTATCGGCGGGGCCCAGTTTAATAATGAGTTCGGCCGGCCGAATCTAACAGGGTACTTTCGCACCTGCCTGCTGAACGTGCAGGATCAGTGGCGCGGTTATCACAAGCCCATCATGCTGGCCGGCGGTCTGGGTAACATCCGCGACGCCCATGTTAAAAAGCTAGAGGCACCTCAGGGTTCAAAATTGGTTGTACTCGGGGGACCGTCCATGCTGATCGGGTTGGGTGGCGGTGCGGCCTCATCTCAAGGCAGCGGCTCCGGGGAGGAGGATCTCGACTTCGCCTCCGTACAGCGAGGTAACCCGGAGATGCAGCGCCGAGCCCAGGAAGTCATCGATGCGTGCTGGGCTTTGGGCGAGAGGAATCCGATTCTGTCGATTCACGACATCGGTGCCGGGGGTCTGTGCAATGCGGTGCCGGAGATAGTCGATCAGAGTCATCGTGGTGCAGTTATTCAACTGAGAGATGTACCTAACGACGAACCGGGCATGACGCCAATGGAGTTGTGGTGCAACGAATCTCAAGAACGCTACATGGTGGCAGTCGCGACCGACGCTTTGCCAGCGTTCGCGGAAATTTGTGAACGGGAGCGCTGCCCCTACGCTGTCATCGGTAAGATGACCGAGCAACGAGATCTGCAAGTCGCTGACGAGCAGTTCGAAAACCTCGCCGTCGCGATGCCGATGGACATGTTGTTCGGTACGCTGCCAAAGATTAAACTGGAAGTGAGATCCGCTGAGACTCAGCCACCTGAATGGGACCGGTCTGGCGTTACGCTGGATCTGGCAGTGCGACAGGTGTTGTCGTTTCCGGCCGTGGCCGACAAGTCATTCCTTATTCACATCGGTGATCGTAGCGTTGGCGGGCTGGTCGCACGGGATCAGTTGGTCGGCCCTTGGCAGGTACCCGTTAGCGACGTTGCAGTCACGAGTGCGAGTTTTACCGGTTACACGGGCGAGGCGTTGGCAATCGGCGAGCGAACACCGGTCGCAATTTATGATGGGCCTGCGTCCGCCCGCCTGGCGATTGTAGAGTCGATAACAAACCTTGCGGCGGCCGACGTGGCGCAGTTATCCGATATTCGCCTGTCGGCTAACTGGATGGCCGCGGCCGGCCATGCTCATGACGACGCCGTGCTTTATCGGATGGTTCAAGCCGTGGGAGAGGATCTGTGTCCGGCGCTCGGGGTCTCCATTCCGGTGGGCAAGGACTCCTTGTCGATGCGCACTGTATGGCGCGAAGATGGTCACGAGCGAGCGGTGACCGCGCCCGTCTCGTTGATCGTTTCTGCGTTCGCACCCGTTGCAGATATTCGCCGGACGCTGACGCCGGAGTTACGTACGGATGTCGGCGATACGGTTCTGGTGCTGCTGGACCTTAGCCATGGAAGGCAGCGACTCGGCGGTTCTGCACTCGCCCAGAGTTTCGGTGAGTTCGGCGGCGCGGCGCCGGATCTGGATAACCCGCAACAAGTGTTGCGCTTTTTCAGCGCCCAAAGGGCGCTACGGGCCAAGAATTTCGTGCTCGCCTATCATGACAGGGCCGATGGCGGACTGTTCGCCACGCTCGTCGAGATGGCATTTGCGGCCCACGCCGGTCTCGATGTCGAAGTACCGGCTGCCACCGAAGATGTTCTCGCGTATCTATTCGCCGAGGAGTTGGGCGCTGTCGTCCAGGTCAAGGCGGACGATCTGGACGATGTACGCCTAGTCTTGAGCGAGCACGGTATGGACGATTGTCCCGTTGTCGCTCGTGTAGCCAGTCACGAAGACATCGTGATTCGCCAGGGCGAGCAGCAGCTCTTCAAGGCGCCTCGGGTACGGCTGCACCGTTGGTGGTCGGAGCTGACATTTCGACTGCAACGCCTACGGGATCATCCCGACTGTGCGCAGGAAGCCTATGACGGGATCCTCGATGAAGACGATCCGGGCCTTCACGCGAGCTTGACGTTCACTCCGCCGGATTTTACCGTCGCGCCACGCGACCGGCGGCCTAAAATAGCCATTCTGCGCGAGCAAGGTGTCAATGGTCAGCGTGAGATGGCGGCGGCGTTCAACCGGGCCGGCTTCGAAGCGCACGACGTTCATATGACCGACTTGCTGTCAGGCCGAACGGCGCTCGCCGAGTTTCGAGGGCTCGTTGCGTGTGGAGGATTCTCATACGGGGACGTGCTGGGCGCCGGGGAAGGCTGGGCCAAATCGATACTCTACAACGAATCCGTTCGCGCTCAGTTCGCCGAGCTGTTTGCTCGCGAAGACGCGTTTATTCTGGGCGTGTGCAACGGTTGCCAGATGCTGGCGGCGTTGAAAGACCTTATTCCTGGTGCTGCGCACTGGCCGAGATTTGTGCGCAATCGCTCAGACCAATTTGAAGCGCGCTTCTCGCTGGTGCGCATCGAACCAAGCCCGTCGGTGCTGTTGACCGATATGGTCGGGTCGCGGCTGCCGATCGTCACGTCGCACGGTGAGGGTTGTGCCGAGTTTGCGTCGGAGGATCAGTTGCTGCGATCCGATTCCAAGCTCGCGAGTCTCCGTTACGTCGATAATCGTGGCGACGTCGCGGAACGTTATCCCGCGAACCCCAACGGTTCACCGCGCGGCATTGCGGGCCTGGCGAATGAGGACGGCCGCGTAACGATTATGATGCCTCACCCGGAGCGCGTGTTCCGCACGGTGCAACATTCCTGGCACCCGGCGGATTGGGGTGAGAATTCTCCCTGGCAGAAGCTGTTCACGAACGCTCGCGACTGGGTCGACTCAAACACGTAGGCGGTGACCCAGGGGCGTGCCAGGGACGGCCTGAAGCGACGAGCCCCCGATTCGAGCCGAGCACAAGAGCTATCCGGGTGCGCACCCAGGCTCATCGCCTAGTGCAAACTGCGGATTAGGCGGATTTGGCGCGGCGTGTGTGGTGATCGATCGAGGTGATTTTGCCGGTATGATCCGCGGCAAAATAGCGCCGCATTTTCATCGCTGCACGGAGCTTCGCTGTGCGTATGTAGCAATGGTAGACCATGTCCTTGATCGTTTCGATCAAGACAGCAGCCTGGTCGGCTTGGATTTCGGGCATCGGCCCGTCCGTGCCGAACAATACCGTTTCGAGCGTGCGCACAGTGGGGGCATCCAGATCGACGATGGCCACGACCTCTCTGAACTGGTCGTGCCAGCGAAGCTTGGCGTTGGCGCCCAGAGTCGCCGATGAAGTTTGTATCGTACGCCGACACATCGATGCGAAGGCGTTATAGCAGTCGGCCGTATAACACTGCAGCGCTTCGCGGAATATTTGCTCGACGGCAGGCGGTAGATAGCTGAACTGGAAGCGCTCCCGGCCGCGCTCTATCTCGACGAGGTTGGCGGACAGTTCTATCCGAGAATCCTCGTACGCCCGCACGGTAGCGCGGGTGAAGCGCGGCTCCGCGCAGGCCGCGCAGCGAAAGCCGATGGCTACGTGCCGGGGTCGATAGGCGCGCATGGCCTCGAACGAGGGCGTGGCGACAGGCAGTAGCTGCGCGCGCTCGCCGCAGTGCGGACACTCTCGCGAAACTGTCTCGGACTGCTCGAAGCGGTCGTCCTGATGGATATATATCGACACGGTGTACCCTCATTTCTGAGTGTAACTACTTCAGAAGCAGCGCGAAACCGTCGCGCCACAGCCCGGCGGTCAGGCGGTCAGGCGGTCAGGCGGTCAGGCGTTTGTACCGAATCCGATGCGGCTGGTCGGCATCATGGCCCTTTCGGCGCTTGAGATCGTCCGCGTAGTCCGCGTAGTTGCCCTGGAAATACACGACCTCGCTCTCGCCCTCAAAAGCGAGAATATGTGTCGCGATCCGATCCAGGAACCAGCGGTCGTGCGAAATCACGACGGCGCAGCCGGGGAAAGCCAATAGGGCTTCTTCCAGCGCGCGTAGTGTCTCCACGTCCAAGTCATTCGTCGGTTCGTCCAAGAGCAAGACATTGCCCCCCGCACACAAGACCTTCGCGAGATGAACGCGGTTGCGCTCACCACCCGACAATAGCCCGACTCTTTTTTGTTGTTCGGGCCCACGGAAATGAAAACGTCCGACGTACGCTCTGGATTGAATCTCGTAATTTCCTACGGTCAGGATATCCTGACCATGTGAGATCTCCTCCCAGACGGTCTTGGCGTCGTCGAGCGAATCTCGAGACTGGTCGACATAGGCCAACCGAGCCGAGTCGCCGATGCGGATCGTTCCCTCGTCGACAGGTTCCAGGCCTAGTAGCATGCGGAACAATGTGGTCTTGCCGGCCCCGTTGGGACCGATCACGCCGACGATGCCGCCCGGCGGGAGGCTGAACGACAAGTTCTGGAATAGCAGTCGCTCGCCGAAGGACTTACTCACGCCCGTCGCTTCGATCACGAGATCGCCAAGCCGCGGCCCCGGAGGAATATAGATCTCGTTGGTTTCATTACGCGTCTGAAATTCTTTGGAGTTCAGTTCTTCGAAGCGCTGGAGGCGTGCTTTTGCCTTGGCTTGGCGAGCCTTCGGATTGGACCGCACCCATTCGAGCTCTGTCTTGATCGTCTTGTGATGAGCCGCTTCGTGTTTTTCCTCGATCTTCAGCCGCTGTTCTTTTTGCTCCAGCCAGGAGGAATAGTTGCCCTTCCAGGGAATTCCATAGCCGCGATCGAGCTCGAGGATCCAGCCGGCCACATTGTCCAGGAAGTAGCGGTCGTGGGTCACCGCGACCACGGTGCCCGGGT
>SMUZ01016794.1_pt1 | contig 11891 bp, 7 predicted proteins | sample 2456421 | NCBI WGS metagenome assembly SMUZ01 (sample SAMN11095932, study PRJNA526329) | marine sediment metagenome | biome: Marine sediment; feature: Surficial sediment; material: Deep marine sediment; isolation source: Hadal surficial sediment | place: Pacific Ocean | collected 2014-11 | depth 0-1... | reverse complement strand
GTTACCGTCCATGAGTAGGTCGCCCGTCCGCACGTAATCCCCCTCCTGGACACTGATGTGCTTGCCCTTGGGGATCAGGTATTCGTGGGGCTCCTCGCCCTCCTTCTCGGGGCGCACGATGATGCGGCGCTTCGACTTGTAGTCCTTGCCGAACTCGATCCGGCCGTCGCCTTCGGCGATGATGGCGTAGTCCTTGGGCTTGCGCGCCTCGAACAACTCGGCGACGCGCGGCAGGCCACCGGTGATGTCACGGGTCTTGGAGAACTCGCGCGGGATTCGCGCCAGCACGTCGCCGGCATGTACGCTGCCGCCGTCCTCGATGCTCAGGATCGCGTCCACCGACATGAAGTAGCGGGCCTCGATGCCGTTGGGCAGCACCACGACCTTTCCCTTCTTATCGCGAAGCGTGATACGCGGCCGCAAATCGGCGCCCTTGGGCTGCTGTTTCCAGTCGACGACGACCCGGTTGGCGATGCCCGTCGCCTCGTCGACCACCTCGCGGTAGGAGACGCCCTCGATCATGTCGACGTAGTTGGCGATTCCTTCGCATTCGGTGATGATCGGCAGGGTGTAGGGATCCCACTCGGCCATCTTCTGGCCCTTCTGAACCTGGTCGGCTTCATCGACCAGGAGCTTGGCGCCGTAAGGCACGCGGTGGCGCGCCTTGACGCGCCCGTTCTCGTCCTCCAGCACGATCTCGCAGTTGCGCCCCATGGTGACGTGAATGCCCTTGCTGTCGAGCACGACGTTGCGGTTGTTGATGATGACCTTGGCGTCGAAGGCCGCCTCGACGCTGGATTGCTCGGCGCCGCGCTGGGCGGCGCCGCCGATGTGGAAGGTGCGCATGGTGAGCTGCGTTCCCGGCTCACCGATGGACTGGGCGGCGATGACGCCCACGGCCTCACCGATATTGACCGTCGTGCCGCGGGCCAGATCACGGCCGTAACATTGCACGCAAATGCCGCTGCTCAACTCGCAGGTCAGCACCGAGCGAATCAGGATTTCCTCGACCCCGGCCCGCTCGATCCGCTCCACCGCCTCCTCGTCCATCAGTTTGCCGGCGGCAACCAGCTTGTCGCCCGAAAGGGGATCGAGGATAGGGGCCGCCGCGACACGGCCGAGCGCCCGCTCGGCCAAGGATTCGATGACGTCGCCGCCCTCGATCACGGCCTTGGCGGTCAGACCTTCCTTGGTGCCGCAATCCTGGGCGACGATGATGGCGTCCTGGGCGACATCGACGAGACGGCGGGTGAGATAGCCTGAATTCGCCGTTTTCAGCGCCGTGTCGGCGAGGCCCTTGCGGGCGCCGTGGGTCGAGTTGAAATACTCGAGCACGCTCAGCCCCTCCTTGAAGTTCGAGATGATCGGCGTCTCGATGATCTCGCCCGAGGGCTTGGCCATCAGGCCGCGCATGCCGGCAAGCTGCTTCATCTGCGCCTCCGAACCGCGAGCGCCCGAATTGGCCATCATGTAGACCGAGTTGATGGGTTCGCCGGGGCTGAAGTGGGAAATGCCGGCCATCATGTCCTTGGCCACGCTGTCGGTGCAGCGGGACCAGGCGTCGATCACCTTGTTGTATTTCTCGCCCTGGGTGATCAAGCCGTCCTGGTACTGCTGCTCGTACTGCTTGATCATCTTGCGGGTTTCCATCACCTTCTTCTCTTTCGACTTGGGGATGACAAGGTCATCCTTGCCAAACGAGATGCCGGCCTTGAACGCGTTGGCGAAGCCGAGCTTCATCAAGCGGTCGCAGAAGATGACGGTCTCCTTCTGGCCGCAATTCCGGTAGACCACGTCGATCAGGCTCGACAGTTCCTTCTTGGTCATCGCCTGGTTGATGTACTCGAAGTGGACGGCGGGATGGCGCGGCAGAATCTCCGAGACCAGCATCCGTCCCGGTGTCGTCTCCTCGATGCCGGTGATCGGATTGCCATCCTCGTCGACCGTGGTGAAACGCGCCCTGATCTTGCTGTGCAGCGTCACCACGCCGGCATCGAGCGCCACTTCGATCTCCGCCAAATTGCGGAGCGCCATGCCTTCGCCGGGCTCTCCTTCGCGCTCGATCGTCATGTAATAGAGACCAAGCACGATGTCCTGGGTCGGCACGATGATGGGCTTGCCGTTGGCGGGGCTGAGGATGTTGTTGGTGGACATCATCAACACCCGCGCCTCGAGCTGGGCCTCGAGGGACAGCGGAATGTGAACCGCCATCTGGTCGCCGTCGAAATCGGCGTTGAAGGCGGTGCAGACCAGCGGGTGAAGCTGGATCGCCTTGCCCTCGATCAGCACCGGCTCGAAGGCCTGGATGCCGAGGCGGTGCAGCGTCGGCGCCCGGTTCAGCAACACCGGGTGCTCGCGGGTCACCTCGTCGAGGATGTCCCAGACTTCCGGCCGCTCCTTCTCGACCATGCGCTTGGCCGCCTTGATCGTGGTCGCCATGCCGTAAAGCTCGAGCTTGGCGTAGATGAAGGGCTTGAACAGTTCGAGGGCCATCTTCTTGGGCAGTCCGCACTGGTGCAGCTTGAGTTCGGGCCCGACGACGATGACGGAGCGTCCCGAATAGTCCACGCGCTTGCCCAACAGGTTCTGGCGGAAACGCCCCTGCTTGCCCTTGAGCATGTCGGAAAGTGATTTCAGCGGCCGCTTGTTGGCGCCGGTGATCACGCGGGCACGCCGGCCGTTGTCGAACAGCGCGTCCACCGATTCCTGGAGCATGCGCTTCTCGTTGCGCACGATGATGGCCGGCGCCCGCAGCTCGATCAGCCGCTTCAGCCGGTTGTTGCGGTTGATCACACGGCGGTAGAGATCGTTGAGGTCCGAGGTCGCGAAGCGGCCGCCGTCGAGCGGCACCAAGGGCCGCAATTCGGGCGGGATGACCGGCACGACCTCGAGGATCATCCACTCGGGCCGGGTGCCGGAATCGATGAAGGCCTCGACCAGTTTGAGTCTTTTCACCAGCTTCTTGCGTTTGGCCTCGGAATTGGTCTCCCTGAGCTCCTCGCGCAGGGTTTCGCGCTCGACCTCGAGATCGATCACCGAAAGCATATCGCGCAGGGCCTCGGCCCCGATGCCGGCGGTAAAGGCGTCCTCGCCGTACTCGTCCTGGGCATTGAGATACTGCTCTTCGTTGAGCAGTTCACGTATCTTCAGCGGCGTCAGCCCCGGCTCGACGACGACGAAGTTCTCGAAATAAAGGACCCGCTCGAGTTCCTTGAGCGTCATGTCGAGCAACAGGCCGATGCGGCTGGGCAAGGATTTGAGGAACCAGATATGGGCCACCGGGGAGGCCAGCTCGATATGCCCCATGCGCTCGCGGCGGACGGTCGACAAGGTCACCTCGACGCCGCATTTCTCGCATACGATGCCGCGGAACTTCATGCGCTTGTATTTGCCGCACAGGCATTCGTAGTCCTTGATGGGGCCGAAAATGCGGGCACAGAAAAGCCCGTCCCGCTCGGGCTTGAAAGTGCGATAGTTGATCGTTTCAGGCTTCTTGATCTCGCCGAAGGACCACGAGTGAATGCGCTCGGGGCTGGCGACCGAAATCTGCACCTGATCGAAGCTCTGTGGGCCGGAAGACTGGCCGAAGATCTTCATCAACTCGTTCATGAACACTCTCCTGCTATCCCATGCCGGGCCAGGGCCCGGATGCTCCGCGGCGGGACCACGCCCGCCCCGGACGCGCGGCGATCAGCCGCGCTGGTTCAATTCGACGTTGAGGCCAAGGGAACGCAGCTCCTTGACCAGAACGTTGAAGGATTCGGGTATGCCCGCCTCGAAGGTGTCGTCGCCATGGACGATGGCTTCATAGACCTTGGTGCGGCCGGAAACGTCGTCCGACTTGACGGTCAACATCTCCTGCAAGGTATAGGCCGCGCCATAGGCCTCCAACGCCCACACCTCCATCTCGCCGAAGCGCTGCCCCCCGAACTGGGCCTTGCCGCCCAGGGGCTGCTGGGTGACCAGGCTGTAGGGACCGATGGAGCGGGCATGGATCTTGTCGTCGACCAGGTGGTGCAGCTTCAACATGTAAATGTAGCCGACGGTGACCTTGCGGTCGAAGGTATTACCGGTAAGACCGTCGATCAGCCTGACCTGGCCCGAAGTATCGAACCCCGCCTGTTTCAACATGTTGACGATGTCCTCTTCGCGGGCGCCGTCGAACACCGGCGTCGCTATCGGCACGCCGGCGCGTTCGTTGGCCGCGAGCTCGGCCAGTTCCTCGTCGTTGAGCTGAGCTATCTCGGCGCGGAACGTCTTTTCGCCGTAAATATCCTTGAGGGTCTTTTTCAGCTCGGCGGACTTGCCCTGACGCCGGTAGATCTCCAGCGCCTCGCCGATCATCCGGCCCAGCCCCGCCGAGGCCCATCCAAGATGGGTCTCGAGGATCTGTCCGACATTCATGCGCGACGGCACGCCCAGCGGGTTGAGGACGATGTCCACCGGGGTGCCGTCCTCGAGATGCGGCATGTCCTCGATCGGGACGATCTTGGAGATCACGCCCTTATTGCCGTGACGGCCGGCCATCTTGTCGCCGGGCTGCAGCTTGCGCTTCACCGCGACGAAGACTTTCACCATCTTCATGACGCCCGGCGGCAGTTCGTCGCCGCGCTGCAACTTGTCGACCTTGTTCTCGAAGCGCGCCTGGAGCTGCTGGATGCTCTCGTCGAATAGCGCCTTCAGCCCCTCGATCTCGGTCATGGCCTTGTCGTTCTTGATCGTGATCTGGCGGGTCTGGCCGAGGGTCAATTCACCAAGCACCACCTCGGTCAGTTTGGCGCCGGGATTGATCGCCTTGGGGCCGCCGGTGGCCACCCTGCCGAGCAACAGCTCCTTCAGACGCGTCTGGAAGCCGCGTTCGAGAATCGCCTTCTCGTCGTCCCGGTCCTTGGTCAGACGCTCGATCTCGTCGCGCTCGATAGCGAGCGAGCGCTCGTCCTTTTCGACGCCGCGGCGCGAAAAGACCCGGACCTCGACGACGGTGCCGACGACGCCAGGCGGCAGCTTCAGCGAGGTGTCGCGAACGTCCGACGCCTTCTCGCCGAAGATCGCCCTGAGCAGCTTCTCCTCAGGCGTCATCGGGCTTTCGCCCTTGGGCGTGACCTTGCCGACGAGGATGTCGCTGGCCTCGACTTCGGCGCCGATATAGACGATGCCCGCCTCGTCCAGGTTCTTCAGGGCTTCCTCGCCGACATTCGGAATGTCGCGGGTTATCTCCTCCTGACCGAGCTTGGTGTCGCGGGCCATCACCTCGAATTCCTCGATGTGGATCGAGGTGAAGACATCGTCCCTGACCAGGCGCTCGGATATCAGGATCGAGTCCTCGAAGTTGTAACCGTTCCAAGGCATGAACGCGACCAGCACGTTACGCCCGAGCGCCAGTTCGCCGAGGTTGGTGGACGGGCCGTCGGCGATGACGTCGTCCCTGGTCACCTGATCGCCCACCTTTACCAGCGGCCTCTGATTGATGCAGGTGTTCTGGTTGGAACGCTGGAACTTGAGAAGATTGTAAATGTCCACCGCCGGCGCGACCTCGGACGTGTCCTCGGTAGCGCGCACGACGATGCGGGTAGCGTCCACCTGGTCGACGACGCCGCTACGCTTGGCGATGATGGTGACGCCGGAATCGCGCGCCACCACTTCTTCCATGCCGGTGCCGATCAGCGGCGCGTCGGCGCGGATCAAGGGCACGGCTTGGCGTTGCATGTTCGAGCCCATGAGCGCCCGGTTGGCGTCATCGTTCTCGAGAAACGGGATAAGCGACGCCGCCACCGACACCAGCTGTTTCGGCGAGACGTCGATGAAACCGATCTCCTCGGGACGCGCCAACCCGAAATTCACGCCCCGGCGGCAACTCACCAGATCGCCGGTGAAACGGCCCTTGCTGTCGAGCTCGGCATTGGCCTGGGCGATGGTGTGTTTACCCTCCTCCATGGCCGAAAAGTAGACCACCTCTTCGGTCACCTTGCCGTCGGTCACCTTGCGGTAAGGACTTTCGATGAACCCGTACTTGTTCACCCGGGCATAGGTCGCGAGGCTGCTTATCAGCCCGATGTTGGGCCCTTCCGGGGTTTCGATGGGGCAGATGCGCCCGTAGTGGGTGGGGTGGACGTCGCGCACCTCGAAGCCGGCGCGCTCGCGGGTGAGACCGCCGGGCCCAAGCGCCGAAAGCCGACGTTTGTGGGTGATCTCGGCGAGGGGGTTGGTCTGGTCCATGAACTGGCTCAGCTGCGAGGAACCGAAGAACTCGCGCACCACCGCCGCCGCCGGCTTGGCATTGATCAGATCCTGGGGCATGACCGAATCGATGTCGACGGAGCTCATCCGCTCCCGGATCGCGCGTTCCATGCGCAAGAGTCCGACCCGGTACTGGTTTTCCATCAACTCGCCGACGGAGCGCACCCGGCGGTTGCCCAAATGGTCGATATCGTCGATCTCGCCGCGGCCGTCCTTGAGTTCGACCAGCGTTTTGACGACGGAGAGGATGTCCTCGCGGCGCAGCACGCGAACCGAATCATCGGTCTCGAAGCCCAGGCGCGCGTTCATCTTGACGCGGCCGACGGCGGACAGGTCATAGCGCTCGGGACTGAAGAACAGGCCTTTGAACAGGGCTTCGGCGGTCTCCAGCGTCGGCGGCTCGCCGGGGCGCATGACCCGGTAAATATCGATCAGCGCATCCTCGCGTCCCTGGTTCTTGTCCGCCGCCAGCGTGCTGCGGATATAGGGACCGACCTTGACGTGGTCGATATCGAGGGTCGACAGTTTCTTGAGGCCGGCCTCCTCGATGGCGGTGAGAATCTCGTCGGTGATCTCGCCGCCGACCTCGATGAAGATCTCGCCCGATTTTTCGTCAATGATGTCGGAAGCGACGTAACGCCCGATGACGTCCTCCCGCGGTACCAACCGTTCCTTGAGACCCTGCGCCCTCAGCTTCTTGACGATCTTGGGGGTGATCTTGGTGCCAGCCTTGACGGCGACCCTGCCGGTCTTGGCGTTAACCAGGTCCGAGGCGAGCTTGGTGCCAAGCAGATGGTCGATCGCGGCGGGTGTGCTCCAACCCTTCTTGGTCCCGGTGAAGAGCACCTTCTTGTAAAAGTAGTCGAGGATTTCCTCCTGTGCCATGCCCGACACCTCTTCGGGCTCAAGGGTGTCGCCGGACCGCGCCCTCTCGCTCCTGAGCTTGGCCGTCTCGCCGCTGTCGAGCGCCAGCAGCAAGGTCGTCACCGGCAGCTTGCGGCGCCGGTCGATGCGGACATAGACCAAGTCCTTGGCGTCGAACTCGAAGTCCAGCCATGATCCGCGGTAGGGGATGATGCGGGCGGCGAACAGGTACTTGCCCGAGGAGTGGGTCTTGCCCTTGTCGTGATCGAAAAACACCCCCGGCGAGCGGTGCATCTGGGAGACGATGACCCGCTCGGTGCCGTTGATGATGAAGGTGCCGTTATCCGTCATCAACGGCATGTCGCCCATGTAGACATCCTGCTCCTTGATGTCGCGGATGGAGCGCGCGCCGGTGTCCTCGTCGATGTCCCAGACCACCAGCCTGAGAGTCACCCTGAGAGGGGCGGCGTAGCTCATGCCCCGCTGCTGGCATTCCTCGACGTCGTATTTGGGCACATCGAACTCGTACTCGACGAACTCCAGCGTGCCGCGGTCGGAGAAGTCCTTGATCGGGAAAACCGAGCGGAACACTTCCTGCAAACCGCTGCTGGACCGTTCGCCGGGCTTGATCTCCATCTGCAGAAACTTGTCGTAAGAGGACTTCTGCATCTCGATCAGATTCGGCATCGGCACCGTCGAGTGAAGGCGGCCGAAATTTATGCGAATACGCTTACGACCCGTGAAGGACTGCGTCATAGCGACTCCTCGTATTACTAACGGTTAGCCCGATGGTCCGGCGCCGGCGTCCACGCGCGCGCCAGTTTCCCCGCGGGCCGATCCTCGGGATTGATGGAGGGCCAACGGGCCGGGGGCTGACGTCAACGCTTCCCACGACGAACCCGGGAACGGCCCACGCTCTGTCACTTGAGCTCGACTGTCGCACCGGCCTCTTCAAGCTGTTTCTTGGCGCTCTCCGCCTCTTCCTTGCCGACCCCTTCCTTGACCGCCTTGGGCGCCGCTTCCACCAGATCCTTGGCCTCCTTGAGACCGAGGCCGGTGAGCGCCCGCACCTCCTTGATCACGTTGATTTTCTTTTCCCCGAAGGAGGCGAGAATGACGTCGAACTCGTCCTTCTCGACGACCGCTTCCACGGCGGCCGCCGGCGCGGCGACGGCCGCCACCGGCGCGGCGGCGGAAACACCCCACTTCTCTTCGAGAAGCTTGGAAAGGTCCGCCGCTTCCATCACCGTTAGTTTCGAGAGATCACCAACAATTTTTTCCAAATCTGCCATCAAATTCTCCTAGGCTTGAACTCCAGTTGTTTGGTCGGCACCTACGCCGCCTCGTCCTTTTCCGAATAGGCACGAAGGACACGCGCCATCTGCCCCGCCGGCGCCCCGAGGACGACCGCGATCCGCGTCGCCGGAGCCGACAGCAGGCCGACGATCTTGGTCCGCAATTCATCGAGCGACGGCAGCGCCGCAAGCGCCTTGACGTCGTCGACGCCGAGCACCTTGTCGTCGAGCGCGCCGCCGATGATCGTGAGCTTGTCGTTCTTGTTGGCGAACTCGACGGCCACCTTGGCCGCCGCCACCGGGTCCTTGGAGGTTGCGATCGCCGTCGGGCCCGTGAACAAGGGCACGATCTGGGCGAACCTGGTGTCCTTGAGGGCAAGACGCGCGAGCCGGTTCTTGGTCACCCGGAAATTGGCGCCCGCGTGGCGCATTTGCCGCCGGAGATCGGTGGCCTCCGCGACGCTGAGGCCGCTCTGCCGGGTCACCACCAGGAGGGCGACATCGCCGACCGACTCACGCAGGGAAGCGACCAGTTGCTCTTTCTTTGCGCGATCCACTTTCTTTCTTCTCCGCTTCCTTCGCCTGGCCCGTCCAAGATGCCCGGTCCAGGCTTGGTGACTTTCGGACCCGGGAACGCGCCCAAGGCCCACCCGCCTGTCCCAGAGGTTCAGGCCCTTCCCCCAGCCGGCGTCAGGCGCAAGCCGGGGATAGGGTCGGAACTGTCTATGCAGGCGGTGTCCCCCTTAAGCCTCGCCGCCGGAACATTTCCTCCGGCAGGCTAGGCACCTGCGGTCTCGGACAGGTCGGACGGAATGCCTTCGCTTCCGTCCTTGTCCCCGCCGCCACGGCCGCGTGCCGCGAGGGCGTAATTCGTGCAAACCCCTCGGCTCAAGCGCCCGAGAGGCTCGCGATCTCCAATTTCAGCCCGGCCCCCATGGTCGAGCTGATCGAAACTTTCTTCACATAGGTCCCTTTGGCACCGCTCGGCTTGTTGCGAAGAATCACGTCATAGAAGGCGCGGACATTCTCGACCAACGCCTGTTCGGTGAAACTCGCCTTGCCGATCCCGGCATGGACGATGCCCGCCTTCTCGGCCCTGAACTCGACCTGGCCGCCCTTGACCGCCTGAACCGTCTTGGCGATTTCGGCCGTCACCGTCCCCAGCTTGGGGTTGGGCATCAAGCCCCGGGGGCCGAGGATCTTGCCCAGCCGTCCAACCACGCCCATCATGTCCGGCGTCGCGATACAGCGGTCGAAATCGATCTCGCCCTTATTCACCTTTTCCGCCAGATCCTCCGCGCCGACCAAATCGGCGCCGGCGTCCACCGCCTCCTTGGCCTTGTCGCCCTTGGCGAAGACGGCAACGCGAACGGACTTGCCGGTGCCGTTCGGCAGGCTCACGACGCCGCGCACCATCTGGTCGGCGTGACGGGGATCGATGCCGAGATTGACCGAAATCTCGACCGTTTCGTCGAACTTGGCCTGGGCCTGTTCCTTGACCATCTTGACCGCCTCGGCGACATCGTAAAACGCTTCGCGGTCGATGGCCCGATAAGCGCCCTTGAGACGCTTTCCCACCTTGCCCATCGCCTTACTCCGTGACCTCGATGCCCATGGAACGGGCGGAACCCATGATCGTCCGCATCGCCGCTTCCATATCGTCGGCGTTGAGATCGACCATTTTCTTCTCCGCGATCTCGCGGATCTGCGCCTTGCTCACCCGCCCCACCAAGTCCCGGCCCGGCTCCTTCGCCGCCTTGTCGAGCCCCGCCGCCTTCTTGAGAAAATAGGACGCCGGCGGGGTCTTGGTAATGAAGGAGAATGAGCGGTCCTGATAGACCGTAAGCTCCACCGGCACCGGCACGCCCGGCTCCATGCCCTGGGATTGGGCGTTGAACACCTTGCAGAACTCCATGATGTTGACCCCGTGCTGGCCGAGCGCCGGGCCGATCGGCGGCGACGGGTTGGCTTGACCCGCGGGCACCTGCAACTTGATAAATCCGAGAACTTTCTTCGCCATCCTCTTTCCTTAGAGCACTATCCGGCCTTAGAGCACTATCCGGCCAGTGCCGCGATGTCGCCGGCGCCGAAGCCGCCAAAATCCCTCGCGTCCATGGAACGGGCGGTGTTCATGCCTTTTCCACCTGCGAATATTCGAGTTCCACCGGCGTGGCGCGGCCGAAGATCGACACCGCCACCTTGAGCCGCGCCCGTTCCTCGTCGACTTCCTCGACCAGGCCGTTGAAGGAGTTGAAGGGGCCATCGCAGACGCGGACCTGCTCGCCGATCTCGAAGGTGACGGCGGGCTTGGGCCGTTCTATGCCTTCCTGGACCTGGCGCAGGATGCGCTCGACCTCGACGTCGCTGACCGGGGTGGGACGGCCGCCATCGCCCAGGAATCCGGTCATTTTCGCCGTGTTCTTCACCAGGTGCCATGATTCGTCGGTCATCTCCATCTTGATCAGGACGTAGCCCGGGAAGAACTTGCGTTCGGTCTTGACCTTGGAGCCGCGGCGCATCTCCACGACCTCCTCGACCGGCACCAGGATCTGTTCGAAAAGGTCGGCCATGTCCTTCTGTCCCGCCAGTTCGCGGATCGATTCGGCGACCTTGTTCTCGAAGCCGGAATAGACGTTGATGACGTACCAACGTTGCGCCATGGCCTCAGCTTCCCAACCCGAGGATAGATTTCACCCCGATTCCCAAGAACCAATCGACGACAAAGAAGAAGATCGAGGCGCAGAACACCATGATGACGACCATCGTCGTGGTGACGACGGTTTCCTTCCGCGACGTCCAGGTCACCTTGGAAACTTCCTGGCGAACCTGCTGTATAAACTGCCAAGGAGAAGTCTTTGTCATACCGCCTTAACCAACCGGGTACCGGCAAATTCGCCCGCAGGCACCAGGAAACTTTCAATTCCGCGCGCGGCCCCCGCGCCGGACCTCGCCTTAACTGGCAGGAGTGGAGGGGCTCGAACCCCCAACCCCCGGTTTTGGAGACCGGTGCTCTACCAGTTGAGCTACACTCCTATCGTCCCGACTGTACCCTCGACTGGTGAAACCGAACCTCGGCCCACCCCGGTCCTTAGGACTTACTTTCATAGAAGGGTGACACATCTCACGGCCTTGCGGGTTGTTCGGCTAGGAGCGTGGCCCACCGTGATGCCGGTCCATCACAAGGGCCGCGCGACGAGAGCGTAAGAGCCTGCAAGGCCGCCCGAAGGGTCGTTTTTCGCGGCCACCGGCGGGCGTATGCGCCGCTTGACGATGTCCCCACATCGCCGACGCGCCGCTTCCACCCCGGAGGCCGCGAAAAGACGATCATATGTATCACCCTTCTATGAAAGTAAGTATTAGTGCCAAAGCGCGGCCATCTCAGGCCCCGCATAACGCCGGCGGCGTCATTCCCTTCGGGCGCGCCGGCCGATCCTGTCCTATTCGATGACGCTCGAGACGACGCCGGCGCCGACCGTGCGGCCGCCTTCGCGGATG
>SMUZ01026332.1_pt1 | contig 11893 bp, 9 predicted proteins | sample 2456421 | NCBI WGS metagenome assembly SMUZ01 (sample SAMN11095932, study PRJNA526329) | marine sediment metagenome | biome: Marine sediment; feature: Surficial sediment; material: Deep marine sediment; isolation source: Hadal surficial sediment | place: Pacific Ocean | collected 2014-11 | depth 0-1... | reverse complement strand
CGCGATGGCTCCTTGAGTCGTCGGTGGCGCGAGATTGATGACCATCTCGAAGCCTCGTTCCGCGAGGCCGCTGAGCTGCGAACTCTCGGGCTGCCCCGACGTATGCAGACGATCGTTGATGACAATATGGTTGACTGCAAGCTCATCGCCTTGGGCGATATTCAGGAACGGCGTAATAGGACCGATGAGCAGCAGCAACGCGATTCGCTTCATGCTAAGGGGAATGATTGCTGTCTCCAGCAAGACGGACGTTAATCTCATAACTTCCTCCCGGTGAAAACCTTCCCTTAACTCACAAAGTTTACCGCATCTGGGAAGCTCCTGAGCGCCGGCTTTCGGTCATGTGCGGTCACTCAACCGGGATCTCAAAACGCTCGCAGTAGCGTGCAAAACGTTGTGTCTCGACCGCTCGATCCAGGCCGAAGTCCGATAGCCCGTAGCGATGCGCCCCATACTTGTCCTTCGGGTTTGCGCTGAGGAAGCGCTGCATCGAGTCGCGGGCCTGGCTCGATAACGGCCAGCCGAGGAACTCGTAGAGACGCTCGACGGCGGTTAAGGGCTCTGCCACGAGATCCGCATAGGCGATGTCGAAAAATCGTTCCGCGGGCCAGCGGTCACGTATGTCAAGACTACGACTCAGCGCAGTCTCCCAACGGTTGCACCAGTCTGCAGCGATTTGCTTGGGGTCGGCCGAGTCGCTGAATGCGCGTCTTAAAACCGTCGCGAGACTCGCTATCGATGCCATGACTTTGAGCGGATCGCGATGAGTCTGAATGATCCTCGCATCGGGATAACGTTGCAGCAGGGTATCCAGCCCGAACAAATGGCCGGGCGCCTTTAATACCCAGCGATTACCCGCGCGCCTAGCCTGCAGATGCTGCAGGAACCGGTAGTGGAACGCATAACCGAGCTCCTGCGCCTCTAGTTCGAACCAATCCTGGTAAGACGGCACGTTATGTGTGGTGTGGAACTGGATGCTCGCAAATCCCTGCGCCATGATGGCGATGCATTCCTGCGGCAGGTCGGCGGCAAGCGTATGGATGCGTCTGAACGCCGGAACCAGCCGGTTCGCCCAAGCCAGGCGGGAGTCTGTACGCTTACGAATACGGTTTATCGCATCCGGAGATTCCGGGTATCCCGCCGGGAACATGACCTCCCAGGCGAGTGGTGTTCGCGTCGCCGGGTCCTGAGCGATGAGGCCGTGGAGCAGTGTCGTGCCGGTACGCGGTAAGCCGATGATGAACACCGGCGCGTCGATCGTCTGCTGCTCGATCTCGGGTGCTGACTGCCTCTCCTGCTCGAGATAGAGCAGATTCTCAAGCAAAGTCACCAGCAGTTGGCGTACCGTAATGCGCCCTAGCGTCGTCAGTTCCGCTTCGCGCTCATAGGCGCTCAGCAGGCGATCCAACGGTTCCTCAATCGGCCATCGGCCGAACTCCTCCAGGCGAGCGTGGTGTTTGGCCGCCGCAACGAGTGTTTCCTGGCGCAGGTCCGGGGTCATGATACCGGCTCGCTGCAGAATTCTTCCGCCTCGGTTCAGTGTCCTCACTGCAATGGGTGAAAAGGCTTGGGCGAGGCTCATCGGTCAAAGATCGGCAGTTTGCTACTATCGGAGGCTGAGGATTGTCGCTGACATAGTTCACTCGGGCAATTCACGATGCGACCCGCCTCTAGAACCATGACCTTGGACGAAATAAAATCGTTGATTCGCGACGTTCCGGATTTTCCGAAACCGGGCATCGTTTTCAAAGACATTACGCCGCTTCTGTCGAGCCCGGACGGACTAACGGCAACCGTCGAGCATCTCGCCTCACGCGTTGCGGATCTGAACGCGGACGGCATCCTGGCCATCGAGTCGCGAGGCTTTATCTTCGGCGCTGCGCTGGCGCAGAAACTCTCGCTACCGATGCATCTGGTACGGAAACCGGGCAAGCTCCCTCGTAAGTCTGTCAGCATCCGCTACGAACTCGAGTACGGTTTTGATCACCTGGAGATTCACACCGACGCTATTCGCCGTGGCCACCGCTACCTGATTGTCGATGACCTGCTGGCGACAGGTGGTACGGCTGCGGCAGCGGTAAAGCTGATTCAACAGGGGGAAGGAATCGTTGCGGCCTGCGCAGTCATCATCGAGTTGGGATTCCTGGATGGAAGGAAGGCTCTGGACGGCTGTCCCGTCGTCAGTCTCATTACCTACTAGCCCGCCGCCTGCTCGGTGTAGGAGCGCCGGCCTCGTCACGATTTTTCGGTTAGTTTGAACGACTGACAATATAATCCGACACCCAGCGCAGTCCGGCAGAATGGACTCCCAACGACCCAAGGTTTGTCATCGCGCGATCATAGAGTTCGTTCGCGCGTTTTTGAGCGCCTCGCGTACCGAGTAAGAAAGGATAGGTTGATTTTTCGTTCTGCCGATCGGAGCCGGCGCTTTTGCCCAGTGTCGCGGTATCGTGCTCCACTTCCAGCAGGTCATCTCTGATCTGAAAGACGAGTCCGATGTCACGCCCAAAGGCATCCAGCCGCTCGAGTTTTTCTGCAGAGACTTTCGTTAGTTCACTCGGCATCATGATCGAGGCGCGAATCAATTCACCGGTCTTGCGCCGGTGGATGTCCTCAAGGGTGTCTTCATCCACCGCCGCCCCTTCTGCCCCGATGTCCAGCGCCTGGCCGCCCGCCATTCCGGACCGCCCAATCGCCCTGGCCAGCCGCGCCACGATTCTGATTTGCGCCTCCGGATGCTTGCCGAGCTGCTGATCGGCAGACACAACGTCGAAGGCTAATGCTTGTAGGGCGTCACCCGCCAGGATGGCGGTAGCTTCGTCGAACGCGCGATGCGTCGTGGGACGGCCACGGCGCAAGTCATCATCATCCATACTCGGCAGATCATCGTGGACTAGCGAGTATGCGTGAACGAATTCGACCGCAACCGCGATAGGATCTAAAAGGGCCTCGTCTAACTCAAAAAGTTCTCCGGTCGCGTAGACGAGTAGCGGCCGAATCCGCTTGCCGGCACCTAGGACGGAATACTCCATGGCGTCCCGCAGGCGCTGCGGCGAGTCGTTGCCAGCCGCCAGACACTGCTTCAGCCTGGCGTCAACTCGCGCACGATAATGATCCAGCTGATCGGTGAACGGCTGTTCTGAGGCCCGTGTTATCATATGAATTCATCGTAACACTGAAACGGCGTGCACGGCCTGCGTAACTCGTGAAGCCAACAAAGAGCCGACCGATCGTTGAGTCCCTGACAGATCTCCAGTACCAGGCGCGGATTCTTCCCGGAGTATTTCGTCCCTTCGCGCTAAGGATCCAGATTCTGCCGAAGCGCTTGGCGGAAGTCGTCGCGAACGCCTATCTTCTCTGTCGCCTCGCCGACACCATTGAAGACGATGTCGATTTAGATAACGAACAGAAATCCGGATTTCACCGACGCTTCGTTGCGATCGTGAGGGGTGAGGAGGCGCCAGAGCCGTTCGCTGAAGAATTATCGTCGTTACTGTCATCTAGAGCGCTTGCCGACGAGCGGGACTTGGTCGCATCTACTGCTACTGTCATCAGAGTGACGGCGAGATTCTCAGCGGCCGAACGCGATGCGCTGACCCGTTGCATCAGCATCATGTGCGCCGAAATGCCGGAGTTTCAGCGTCGTAGGAGCCTGAGCGGGCTTAAAGACATGGATGAGATGGCCCGCTACTGCTACGCGGTGGCCGGCGTCGTTGGCGAGATGCTCACCGAGCTCTTTTGCGTCCACTGCCCGGAGCTTAAGTCGCGCCGCGGTGAAATGATGCGTCTGGCTGTATCGTTCGGCCAAGGCCTACAGATGACTAATATCCTCAAAGATATCTGGGATGATAGGGAGGCGCTTACCTGTTGGCTGCCTCGGTCCGTCTTTGCGGCTGGCGAGTTTCGCCTGGAAAGACTCGACGAGTTCCATGACACGGAAACCTTCCGTGTCGGGCTGAATGAGTTGGTCGGAATTGCCCATCAACATCTTCGCGACGCGCTAGCATACACCTCGTGTATCCCGGCCCGAGAGATCGGGATACGAAAGTTTTGCGTCTGGGCGATCGGTCTGGCTGTCCTCACCCTTCGCAAGATTCATGCGCAGCCGAATTTTACGTCCGGTCAGCAGGTCAAGATTTCGCGCCGCAGTGTCAAGGCTACTGTTCTCGCTACCAACCTAACACTCGGCAGCGATCGTGCGCTGCGTCTGCTGTTTGCGCTTGCTGCTACTGGCCTGCCACTGAAGAGCGCAGGCTCTGCTGCGGCAGGCCAGCTTAATGCGGCATCACAGGAAGGGATGGATGCCGGGCACCCTTAGTCCCGTAGTGGACGCCGATTCATCAGTAGCCGTCATTGCCGCGCTCGCCGTCGAACGGGCGCCGCTCGATGCGCTGCTGATGAGTGATCCAAAGCCGCCGATTCGCGTGTATCAATGTGGCGTCGGCTGCGAGCGCGCCTACGACGCAGCGAGCGCGGCATTGTCTGCTGGGGCATCCGCCCTGGTGTCGTGGGGACTCGCGGGTGCCCTGGTGCCCGAGTTATCGGCTGGGACGATACTGCTCCCGCAGCAGGTACTGACGCTCGAGGGTGAGAGACTCGCGACGGACTCGCGCTGGCGGATGGAGGTCCGCCGAGCTCTACAGCCGTTGTTTGCTGTTCGGGACGGTAGTCTTGTCGAGGTGCGCGAGGTGTTGTCGACGCGCGTCGCTAAAGCACGAGAAGCCCAAGCGAGCGGTGCGATTGCGGTGGACATGGAATCGGCCGCCGTGGGCAGAGCCGCTGCCGGTGCCGGCAAGCCGTTCGTCGTGTTGCGCGTCGTCGTAGACGGGCTGACCGACACGCTGCCCCCCGGAATCGAACAATGGCTCGATGAGGCAGGCAACCGGCGCCTGATCGCAGCGCTCGAGACAGCGTTCAAACCGGCGTGCTGGCCCGGTCTATTCAAGCTATCCCGGCGCTACCGGCAGGCGCGCAGGGCACTGACCGTCGCGGCGCAAGTCCTCGTTCCCCAGGGATTTCTCTATCCTCAACCGCCCTCAGTCCGGGCGTGACGCCCTTGTTGGACCACTAGTGAGCGCCGATTCGGGGATCGGCTGGGTCCGTCGTGGACTAACCATCTGGGTTCGACTGGTCTTACGTTATCGAAAACTCACGATCGCGATCGTGCTGTTCATGGGAGCTGCCTGCTGGCTCTACGCCGGGCAGAATCTGGGGATCAACACCGACACGACCGACATGATCTCGCCCGATCTAGCCTGGCGGCAGGATTACATTGCCTATCGGCGACAATTCGAGGTCCGGGATCGCAACATCCTGATCGTCGTCGATGCCGATATTCCAGAGTACGCGGATGAAATCGCTGCCGCTGTTGTCTATGGTTTGCAGCAGTCGCCGACGCTCTATCGCTCTGTCTTCCTGGCGGGCAGTGGTGAATTCTTCGAGCGCTACGGGCTCATGTATCTTTCGGTCGCTGAGCTTGAGGCCCTCGCCGACCGTCTCGCCGCCGCGCAGCCGCTCCTGGGGCAACTACGGCAGCGTTACGACGGCGTGCAGTTTATACGAATAATCGGCGAGCTTGCCGAGCGGGGCGACCAGAGTGTCGAAGCGGGGCGCCTTTACAGCGAAGTCGCTGCTGCACTTGATGCTGCGGTGGACGTCCGACCCTACACGCTGTCTTGGCAGAGTCTGCTGCAGGGAGACTCGGTTGCGACCACGCGGCGCTTCGTGCTCCTGCAGCCGCTACTGGACTTCAGTCGGGCTCGTCCGGCAACCGAAGCCATGGAAGGCATTCGAACGCTGGTCGATGAGCTGATGGCGACTGCCCCCGAGGGCGTTCGCATTCGTGTGACCGGCACAATTGCGATGGAACATGAAGAACTCTCAAGCGTCATTCGGGGCGCCGGCTTCGCGGGTCTCGCGGCGCTGATGATGGTCGCATTGGTTCTCTATGTTGTGCTGAGATCAGTCGTCGTGCTCGCAATCTCCATCATGACACTCGTCGTCGGATTGGCGGGTACGGCGGCTTTCGCCGCGGCGACCGTCGGGCATCTCAATCTCCTCTCGGTCGCGTTCGCTGTACTTTATATCGGCCTCGGCGTCGATTTCATATTGCATATCTGTCTTCGCCTGAAGGAGCTTAGAACTAGCGGGCGACCGCTTGATGCCGCGATTGTCGATACCGTGGCCGGAGTAGGGTCTTCTCTTGTCATTTGTACCGTCACGACGGCGGCCGGTTTCTACGCATTCATTCCGACGCCGTTCTCCGGCGTATCGGAGCTGGGGCTTATTTCCGGAACCGGCATGTTTATCAGTTTGTTGGTCAGCGTGACGCTGCTGCCGGCGCTGCTCGCGCAGTTTCTTCCTGATACCGGATTTGAGTTGGCCCGTCCCTGGCGGGGCGTTCGTTTCCTGGACCCGGTGGCGCGACGGCCGCGAGTGGTAGTCGGTCTGGCGTTGGTAGTGGCGCTCGGGGCGGCGATCTTATTGCCGCGTGCGAGTTTCGATCGAAATCCGGTCAATCTGCGTGACCCGAACTCGGAGTCGGTGCTCACATTAAAGGACCTCACAGCGGATGGCGAAGCGTTACCGTTGCATATGGTCGCCCTGGCTCCCGACAGTACGGTCGCTAGTCAATGGATAGCGGCGCTGGAGGTTCTCTCGGCTGTTAGCGACGCCAGCAGTCTGGACACGATGGTGCCTGTCGATCAGCAGCGCAAGCTGCTGCTTCTTGAGGAAATCGACATTCTCATGGGGCCGGGATTTTCAGAACTCGAGCGTCAAGCCGTGGACCCGGACGAGTTGCGAAGTGCACTGGTAGACTTAACGACGCGTCTGGCGGGGAGCCCTGCGCCGGCTGCCGCTGAGCTGGCCGTGTCCTTGCAGCGGTTTCTCATCGCGTTGTCGCTGCAGACCGGCGACGAGCAGCGCCAGGCACTGCTTGCGCTGGAATCCGGGTTGTTGACGACACTGCCGCGCCAATTGCAAAGGCTCGCCGCCGGGCTCACGGCAGGAGCATTTGGTCGCGAGGACCTACCCGAGGAACTGGTATCGCGTTGGATTGCCACTGATGGCACGGAACTCGTCGAAATTACACCCGCCCAGGATATCAGCGACAGCGTTGCCGCCGAGCAGTTTGTCGAAACGGTTCGCGCCACCGTCAGCACAGCGACCGGGCTACCGGTCGTATACCAGGAAGCGGGCCGGACCGTTGTCCGCGCCTTTCAGATGGCATTTGCCTACGCGCTACTGCTGGTCAGCATCATTCTCTGGGTCTTCTTGCGTCGAATCGCAGAGTCCGTGCTCGTCATTATCCCCGTCATTCTTGCCGCCGGGATCACAGCAGCGTTGACCGTGCTGCTGGGTTGGCAGTTCAACTTCGCCAATATTATTGCTTTGCCCCTGCTGTTGGGCGTTGGCGTGGATAGCGGAATTCATATGGTGCACCGGATGCGAACCGAGCCACCTGCGGATGGCCGTTTGCTCAATACCAGCACGTCGCGCGCGGTGCTTGCAAGCGGGCTGACGACGATCGCAAGCTTCGGCAATCTCGCGTTCGTCTCCCATCTCGGAATGGCCAGTATGGGACAGCTCCTGACACTGGGAATGCTGGTCACATTGGTGGCGACGCTGGTTTTGTTGCCTGCCTTGCTTACGCTGCGGACACCCGCATGACCATTCTGGTGACAGGAGCGAATGGTTTCATCGGCGCGGCGGTCATCCGAGCGTTGTTATCGACCGGGCAGCGAGTTCGTGCCCTAGTTCGCCCGGGGAGTAACCGAAGCAATCTGGACGGTGCTGAGATCGACACCATCGACGGTGATATCACGGACATAGAGACACTGGATGCGGCCATGATGGGTTGTCGATTCGTCTTTCACGTGGCCGCCGACTATCGGCTCTGGGTGCCGGATCCCGAGCCGATGTATGCCACGAATGTTCAGGGTTCGATGAATGTGATCGAAGCTGCGGCTCGCGCGAACGTAGAGAAGCTGGTCTATACGTCGAGTGTCGCCGTACTCGGAGCAAATGCCGACGGCACGCCGGCCAACGAGGAGACGCCCGTTGCTGTGGCAGACATGATCGGCCACTACAAGCGTTCAAAGTATCTAGCCGAGGAGGCTGTGGGCAAACGCGCACACGAACTCGGGCTGGCCGTTATTACCGTGAATCCTTCCACGCCAATCGGACCGGGAGATATCAAGCCGACGCCCACCGGACGAATCATTCTCGATGCCGCCGCCGGCCGTATGCCGGCCTATGTCGATACGGGACTCAATGTCGTGCACGTAGACGATGTTGCTTGCGGACACCTGCTGGCACTGAAATCGGGAACGCCGGGGCAGCGCTACATATTGGGTGGTACGGACTTGAGTCTGCGGGAGATCTTAACTCTGGTCGCCTCGCGGACGGGGCGGTCCGCGCCCGCAGTGCGTTTACCGCATTGGTTCGTCACACCCATTGCTTACGTGTCCGAGGGCTGGGCCAGATTGACCGGGTCCGAACCGCGCGTGAGCGTCGCCGGCGTACGAATGTCTGCCAAGCGTATGTATTTCTCCAGCGCGAAGGCGGTCAGGGAACTCGGCTATCGGTCTCGCCCGCCGGAAGAAGCCATCGCTGCCGCAATCGGCTGGTTTCGTGAGCACAACTACCTATAGGCTAGTTCGCATATTGCACCAGGCGGTCGCCGCGCTCAGTATCAGTGCTTGACGATGGTGAAAATCTATTGTTCTTGGAATTTCGGGTCTCGACCCACGTTGTACGCACTTGCGACCTACTCCGACCCTGGCTCGTCCAGCCCCCGTTGGGCTGGTTCTTCACTCAAGTCGTGGTTACGGCCACGCCTTTCGCTCCAGACCTACGCTCGACGACCCCTGTTCTGCGCCATCATCCGGAGTTCTGATGCAATATGCGGGCTACCGTTATGAAGTCTCGGGTTCGGGCCAGGGCCAATATCGCGCTCATTAAATACTGGGGGAAAGCCAATCCGGATCTGAATACCCCGGCAGTAGGCTCGATTTCTATCACGCTGGAGAGCCTTTGGTCGGAGACGGAGGTCGAATTCGACCTCCGCTTCACATCGGACACATTAGTGCTAGACGGCGACAGTCGGCCCGAACAACTCGGACGTGTATCGCGGTGCCTTGATCTCTTACGGGAACGCGCTGGCGTCAAAACTCACGCCCGTGTGATCAGCGACAATAATTTTCCGACCGGGGCCGGTCTGGCATCGTCGGCCTCCGGTTTTGCTGCGCTGAGCGCTGCGGCGGCCGATGCGCTGCAGCTCGATCTTTCGCCTCGAGAACTTAGCATTGTTGCCCGGCGAGGCTCAGGTTCGGCTGCACGCTCTGTCTTCGGTGGCTATGTGGAAATGCATGCAGGCGGTGCGGCCGATGGCCGCGACAGTTTTGCAGAACCCTTGCTTGCTGCGGATGCCTGGCCGCTCGAAGTCGTCATTGCGATTACCGACCGCGGTGAGAAGGCAGTGGGCTCTCGAGCGGGTATGGAACGCTCCGCGTCGAGTTCACCTTATTACTCCGCGTGGATCGCGACGAGCGACAGCGATCTCCGTGCCGGTCGCGACGCCATCCTTGAGCACGACTTCGACGCATTGGCAGAGATTGCCGAACATAGCTGTTTAAAGATGCACGCTGTGGCCATGGCTAACAGACCGCCGTTGGTCTATTGGAACCCGGCCACGCTGGATTGTATGCAAGCGGTTAAGGCATTACGCGCAACCGGCTTGCCGGTCTTTTTTACGGTCGATGCCGGTCCTCAACTCAAAGCGATCTGTGAACCCAGCGTTCGGGACGCAGTTGTCGGCGCGCTTCGCGAGTTGCCCGGTGTCGCGGATGTTATCGTGAGCGGTCTGGGTCCGGGAGTGGAGATTCTCTAGGTCGTGGAAGTCTGCGCGACAGCTCCCGGTAAGCTTGTGGTGCTGGGCGAATATGCCGTCTTGACGGGAGCGCCGGCGCTTGTGCTTGCGGTCGATCGTCACTGTCGGGCGGCACTTGGCCCGAGCGAGAACGAGTACTGTCATCTGCGCATCTGTGCGCCGGAGCCCGAAGAAACCAGCTTCCCGCCTGGGTCCTTGAGCGGCATGGCGCTTATCGATCTGGTGACCGGCGCGGACGCTGCCGGCAATGCAACGGCCTGGCGAGGTAGCGTCGACTCGAGCACGTTCTTCGACGGTCAGACGAAGCTCGGTATCGGTTCCAGCGCAGCGGCGCTCACAGTCTGGGCTGCCGCCTGGTCGGTCTACACCGGGAAAGACAACATCACCCGTGACGCAGCCGGTCTGGAGAGTTTGATCGGCCTGCATCGAGCGTTTCAGGACGGTTCGGGTAGTGGCCTGGATGTCGCGGCGAGCCTTTTTGGGGGTACGATCATCTATCGCCTCGTGCCCGAGTCGGGCCCCAGCGTTGGTTCAGTTCAACTGCCTAACAGTGTAGGATTCACGAGTGTTTTTACCGGTCGCTCGGCTTCCACACGGGATCTCGTGGCCGCGTACAGCGACTGGCGAACGGCTCGGCCGACCGAAGCGGCCGAACAATTGCAGCTGCTGGGGAGAATCGCAGAGGACGGTTGTGCTGCGGTCCATCAGAACGACGCTGACGAATTGCTTACAGCGGTAACGGCGTATGGCCGGCGTCTGGAGGTTCTCGGTCAGAATATCGGCGCAGAGATCGTGACCGCGGAGCATAGCGAGATCGCTGGTTACGCCAAGCGGTTTGGCGTCGTCTACAAAGTCAGTGGCGCAGGTGGCGGTGATCTGGGTATCGCGTTGTCGACGGATCCGGACGCGTTGGCCGCGTTCAAGAAGGCTGTCCGAGTGCAATACCGGGTCGTGGATTTCAATCTGGATACGATCGGGTTGAGTGTCGAGGAGCGAACAGAGTGAGTGACGATCGTTCGAGAATTCCGGAGTTCTACAGGCTCAGCGTCGAAGAACGCGTCAGAGCCGTTCACGAACGCGGCCTGCTGACCGGGAGTGATTTTCGTGCGCTAGCTACGGGGAAGCACACTCTCGACCTCGAAGCTGCCGACAAGATGATCGAAAACGTCGTGGGCGTGATGGGTTTGCCGCTTGGCTTGGGCATGAATCTCCGTGTCAACGACAAGCAATATATCGTGCCGATGGCAGTCGAAGAACCGTCAATTCTTGCGGCATTGAGTTCAGCATCAAAGTTGGTCGGCCAATGCGGCGGGTTCGAGACGGAAGCGACCGACCCGATCTTGATCGGCCAGATTCAAGTTGTCAGAGTGCCGGATCTCGACCAGGCGAAGCGGGCGCTCTCGGAGCGCCGGCAAGAAGTCATCAACCTGGCTAACAGTTTGCATCCGAATATGGTCGCTCGTGGCGGTGGTGCTCAAGATCTAGAGTTATTCGTTCATCCGCTTCCATCCAGCGGCAAGCCGATGCTGGTCGTTCACTTGCTGGTCAATACCTGCGACGCTATGGGCGCGAATCTTGTTAATGGGATGTGCGAGGGCGTCGCGCCGTTGATCGAATCGATTACGGGGGGCGAGGTGTTCCTGCGTATCTTGTCGAACCTCACAGACCGTGCGCTTGTTCGCGCGCGTTGCAAAATTCCGGTCGAGTTGCTGGTGGGCCGCGGATATAGCGGCGAAGAGGCGCGTGACGGCATCATTATGGCCGGGGAATTCGCTGAGGTGGATCCTTACCGCGCTGCGACGCACAACAAGGGCATCATGAACGGTATCGATCCGGTAGCGATTGCCACGGGTAATGACTGGCGAGCGATCGAAGCGGGTGCTCACGCCTTCGCGGCCCGCAGTGGTCGGTACACGTCCCTGACCAAGTGGTCGGCTGACGAGAACGGGAATCTTTGCGGTAGCTTGGAGATGCCCATCAAAGTCGGAACCGTGGGTACGG
>SMUZ01044557.1_pt1 | contig 11894 bp, 8 predicted proteins | sample 2456421 | NCBI WGS metagenome assembly SMUZ01 (sample SAMN11095932, study PRJNA526329) | marine sediment metagenome | biome: Marine sediment; feature: Surficial sediment; material: Deep marine sediment; isolation source: Hadal surficial sediment | place: Pacific Ocean | collected 2014-11 | depth 0-1... | reverse complement strand
GTCGCGAACTGCTACATGGGGCGCGCCGGCCTCATTAACTCGGGCGGCGCGTCGTCTGGAGACAGCGATCTGAAGGACGCCGTGCGAACCGCGGTGATCAACAAGCGGGCGGGCGGCACCGGTCTGATCTCCGGCCGCAAGGCGTTCCAGCGCCCGATGGCCGAGGGCGTCGCCCTGCTCAACGCGATCCAGGACGTCTATCTCGCGAAGGAGATCACGATCGCGTAGCGGTCACGTCGCCGCCGCGCTGCCCCGGAGCGCCCCGAGTGGCCGTTCACACCTCAGCCTGCGCCCACAGCTCGACCCGGATCGAGAGCAGGAAATACTTCTTCCGCAACGCGACCACCCGGTCCGAATAGCCTGCTTTCGGGATGTCCTTGGCGACGAGCCGCGCGCGCAGTGTGCGCAGCTCGTGCCGGTAGAGGTCGTTCACGAACTCCTTCGCGAGCGCCGGGGCGGTGGTCGGCGTGGGACGCAGACCAAGTCGGCCGAGCTCCTCGAACACCTTCGGGTGGTAGGTGTACTCCACGGTCGGATGCTACCCTATCCCCCGTGCGACGGGTCTTCCCACTGCGTACCCGTCTCCAGATGCGGGCAGCCCGCGGCGGACTCGTCGTGACGCTGCTGGGCGCGTTGGCTGTGTCATCGGCCGGCGCGGCGACTGACGACCTGACGCTCCCCCCACCGACCTACCCGCACGTGGCTCGTCTGCTCGACACCGGCGACCACGCCGCCGCCCTCGACACGTTGACCGCCGCCGTCCAGGACGGGCCGGGCCAGCCGCTCGAGGCGCTGGTCCTGCGCGCCACGCTGCTCGCCCACGAGGGACGCGCCCCGGACGCCGAGGCGGTCTGGCGGCGGGTCATCGGCCGAGCGGTGTGGATGCGCACCTACTCCCGCCGGGCGCTGGTGACGAGCCTCGCGGGCCGCGGCGAGCCGGCGCTCGCGGCGCCGATCCTCTCCGAGCTGAACCGCTCGGACGCCACGCGCCATCTGGATCTGACGCTGCTGGTGGCCGACGCCCACCGCGCACAGGGGGAGGTCGACCGCGCGGCGGCGCTGTATCGCGAGGCGCTCGGACGCCGGACCCACGGCGCGCTGGCAGACCGTGCGCGGCTCGGACTGGCCGCTGCACAGGAGGCCGCGGGCAACCTGAGTGCGGCCATCGCCACCCTGCGCGACGCGCAGCTCGAGCACCGGACCGGGCCCGGCTACGCGGACGCGCTCGCCGCCGAGCGGCGTCTGAGCCAGCAGCTGCCGCGCGCCCCGTTCACCCCGACGCAATATCACATGATGACCCGTCGCCTGCGGAGCTACGCCCGCTACGGCGAGGCCGCGGCGCTGATCGACGAGTGGCGAACGGTGCAACCGGACGCGGCGGAACGACTGGATGTCGAGTTGATCGGCGTGCTCTACGACAGCCGGTCGAACGCGGAGGCGGTCGCACGCTGCGCGGCGTTCGCGGCACGCTACCCGTCGAGTCCGTTGCTCCCGGACGTGCGGCTGACCGAGTTTCGCCTCGCCGTCAGGATGGGCGACACGGCGACCGCGCGCACGCTCGGCCTGCACCTGTGGGAGGGCCGCGTTCCCGGCGCCACCGCACAGCAACGCTTCAACGCCGGGGAGCTGCTGGCCGCATATCTGGTCGCGGTGGGCGACGTCGAGGGCGGCCTCGACCTGTATCGCGAGCTGTTCCGACGCGCCACCAGCGCCGATGGCCAGCGCACGATGCTCTGGAAGGCCGGGGTGGCGGCGCTCCGGGCCGGACAGAACGCACGCGCACTGACGAACCTGCGCGCCCTGAACCAGCGCCGCCCGACCGGCGACCTCCAGGCAGCCGGACAATACTGGCAGGCGATTGCCGACACGCGCGCCGGCCGGATCAACGAGGCCGAGCGGGCGTTCCGGGCCCTGGTCGACACCCGGCCCTACCACTACTACGGGCTGCGGGCGCGGACGCGGCTCGAGGAGCTGCGCGGCGACGACGGCGTCCCCGCACCGCCGCTCCGGCAGTTTCCGGCGGTGTCGCTCGGCTCCTCGGCGCCGACCCGCGCCGAGTTCAAGGCGGCCATGGTGCTGGCCCGCGCCGGGCTGGTGCGGGACGCCGCCTGGTATCTGCGCCGGCTGCTGGAGCGCCAGGGCCGGAACCGCGGGCTGGCGCTGCTCGCCACGCGCGCCTCGGCCGAGGCGGGCGACTACGCGGCCGTGGCGCGTCTGCTGGCCACCCATTTCGGCAGCTTCCTGCAGCAGCCGGCTGCGGGGCTGCCTGGGGACTTCTACGCGCTGGTCTACCCGCGCCCGTTCGTCGATGCCGTCACCAGCGCCGCCGGCGGCCGCGACCTCGACCCGGCGTTCATGTTCTCGCTGATGCGCCAGGAATCGCGGTTCGACCCCGCCGCCCGTTCCCTGGCGGGGGCGCTCGGGCTGTTCCAGATCATGCCGTATACGGCGACCGAGCTCGGGCCGCGCTCCGGCCTCGACGATCTCTCCGGCGCCGATTTCGAGAACGAGACCGTGCTGCTGCAGCCGCCCGTGAACGCCGCTATCGCCGCCACCCTCGCCGGCGATCTGTTCGCGCTGTTCGGCGGCGCGCTCGCGCCGGTCATCGCCTCGTACAACGCCGGCGAGGAGCGGGTCGCCATCTGGTGGGCATCGGCGCGCGGTCTGCCAGAGGACCTTTTCGTCGACACCATCCCCTACAGCGAGACCCGCCGGTTCGTGCGAGAAGTGTTGGCGAACGTGGCGGGCTACCAGAGGGTCTACGGGGGGACGGGACCGGCTCGATAAGCGGGCGGCTCTCGGCCCTTGTCCTCGAGAAGTCAGAAGTCCGGAGGCAGGAGGATGTCGGTGGGCTTCACCCGTTGCTAGTCAATTCTTATCAGCCAGTTCGGACATCAATCTAATCTGCTGCCGGCGACAGCCGTCCTGCTTCATTCTGACTTCTGCCTTCTGACCTCTGCCTCCTCTACGCACACTCCTAGAATCCGACCGCGGCGCTTGTGCGCCGCCGATCTTCGGCCGCCTCCAACACGTTGTCCTCCGCGTTGTTGTAGATGGCGGAGACCGCGCCCTGGCCCCGGGTCTCGACCATGGCGTGCCCCTGCTGGGCGAGCAGCGCCCGCGTGTCCGGGGACAGTCCCCATCGCTCGTAACGGGTCTGGTCCGGCAACCACGGGTGGTGCAGCCGTGGCGCGTCGACCGCCTCCTGGATGTTCATGCCGAAGTCGACGACGTTCAGGATCGTCTGTAGCACGGTGTTGATGATGGTGCGTCCGCCCGGGCTCCCAGTTGTCATCACCAGGCGGCCGGCGCGCGCCACGATCGTCGGCGTCATGCTCGAGAGCATCCGCTTGCCAGGCTCCGCCAGGTTCGGGCCGGTGCCGATGAGCCCGGTCTCGGTCGTCAGTCCCGGCACGGCGGTGAAGTCGCCCATCTCGTTGTTCAACAGGAACCCGGCGCCGGACACCGTGATCTTCGACCCGTAGCCCTGCTCCAGCGTGTAGGTCATCGACACGGCGTTCCGGGCGCCGTCCACCACCGACAGGTGAGTCGTCTCGTTGCCCTCGGTCGGCCAGACGAAGCTGTCGGGTGAGGAGACGGAGGCCCGCTCCAGGCTGATGGTCAGACGGAGCTCGCCGGCATATGCCTTCGACGTGAGCCGGTCGATCGGCATGCGCGGGTTGAACGCCGGGTCGCCCAGATACTGCGCCCGGTCGGCGTAGGCCCGCCGCATCGCCTCGATGAGGAGATGCGTCGTCGCCGCCGACCCGGACCCGGTGGCAGCCAGGTCGTAACCCTCCAGGATGTTGAGCATCTGGATGAGGGCCGTGCCCCCGGAGCTGATCGGCGGCATCGAGATGATGTCGTAGCCGCGATAGGTGCCGGTGATCGGCGTCCTGCGCACGGCGCGGTAGGCCGCGAGATCCTGACGGGTGATCAGACCACCGTGGGCCGCCATCTCGCGCGCGATGAGCTCGGCGGTCTCGCCCGCGTAGAACCCGTCGCGCGCCAGCGCGAACGCGGTCGCGACTGCCGCATCGATCGCATTACCCCCGTCCCGCATGACCTCGGCGCCCACCCGCGACGCGGTATCGTCCTGCGACACCACCATCGCACGACGCGCCCGGATCGGCTGCGTGCTGCCAATAAGCAGGGCAGGTGCGACCGCAACCAGCAGGGCGGCGACCGCCGCCAGCAGTCCGTGGTGAAGGCCCAGCGTCGCACCGAGACCTGTCCTGATCGATGCCGCGCTTGGCCAGCGCACGGCGCGACGAGGGAGCACACCGGCAGTATGCGACTGAGGAGCAACGTAGCCAGACGGGATGCAGCGCCGGTCGGATGCAGCTGGATTTCCACCACGGGCTGCTGTGGCGTCGCGGACAGGCACCCGTCGGATCAGGGGTGACATGCGCCCATGATCGCAGCGTGACGCCCCGGGAGCAAGGGCCCTGGAGGGCGACGGCCCTACAGGAGACAGCAGTCAGGAGGCAGGAGTCAGGAGACGCCGGAGGGGTTCGCGGCATCGTTTCGGCCACATGCGATGACCCGCAGGCCGAGCGCCCCGTGAGCCTGGCCAAGACAGGCGGGCCCGCCCGCCATAGCCGTGGCGACGCCGGGCTGCTACACTTTTTCGACCCAGATTCAAGGAGTCTCCCAATGCACCATCGCTGCACCGGCCGCACGACCGCAACGCTCGTCATCGCCTGGCTCATCCTCGCCCCGGCAAGCGCCACCGCTCAGCACCGCGGTCTGCTGCCCACCGACTTCTACAGCGAGGTCGGGGTGGGCGAGGTCGCCATCTCGCCCGACGGCGCGCTGGTGGCGTTCACCGTCACCACGGTCAACGAAGAAGAAAACCGGCGACACCGAGAAGTCTGGATGCAGGAGCTGCGTGGCGGGCGACCCGAGGGCGAGCCGTTCCGGTTCACCAACCCGACCCGCGAGGCCAACGCGCCGCGCTGGTCGCCCGACAGCGGGGTGCTGAGCTTCCAGTCGCGCCGGGACGAAGGCGACGACGCCGCGACAACCTGGTTCGCCAGGGTGACGTTCCCGGGCGGCGAGGCCTACCAGATCGAGGGGGTCGACGCGGCGCCGGTCTGGTCGCCCGACGGCACCTGGATCGCCTATACCAAGCGACCCGACGATGGTGCGCCCGACGAGGACGCCGAGCGTGCCGGGTGGATCGCACCCGATGCCATCACCAACACGCTGGACGCCGAGCGCTTCGACGGACGGGTCATCACCTCGATGCGGTACAAGCGTGACGGCACGCTGACGCTGCGCCCACATCCCTCGACCGAGGCGAAGCGGCAGCTCTTCGTCGTGGCGGCCGACGGCGACGTCCCGGTGCAGCGGACCCATGTGGCCTTCGACGTCGGCGGCCTCGTCTGGTCGGCCGACGGCGAGCGTCTCTATTTCACCGGGAACGAGCTGGAGGACGACGAGTACAACCGCGACCTGACGACCGACATCTATCTGGTCGGCCGCGAGTCTGGCGACCCGCGGAAGCTGACCTCCAACCCGGGCAGCGAGAGCGCGCCCGCCGTCTCGCCCACCGGCAACCGGCTCGCGTTCCTGCAGACGCGCGCGCGGGGCGAGGCAACCAACCTGCGCATCGTCGACCTGGCGGCCAACGGCACGTTCCGCGGGATTCCCCGCAACCTGACACGCGACTGGGACATGACACCGGGCGCGCCCACCTGGGCGGCCACCGGCGAGGCGGTCCGATTCCTGGCCGGCGTCAGCGGCGACCGGCATCTGTTCGAGGTGACGGTGACCGGCGACCTCATCCGGCAGCTGACCACCGGTGACCGGCAGGTCGGGTCGGTGTCGACCTCAGAGGACGGCCTGGTCATCGCCTACACCGTCACCGACGCCGTCTCACCCGCGGAGGTGTTCGTCAACCGTGGCGACGGCACCCTGCAACGGCGGGTGACCTCGTTCAACGACGAGTGGCTCGCCGGCCTCAGCCTGCAACCGGCCGAACGGCTGACCTGGACCATCGCCGACGGGACCGAGATCGAAGGGTGGCTCATCAGGCCGGTCGGCTACGAGGCCGGTCGGCCGTACCCGATGATCCTGAAGATCCACGGCGGCCCACACGGCGCCTACGGCAACACGTTCTTCCGGACGTTCCACATCCTCTCGAACGCCGGCTTCTTCGTGCTCTACACGAACCCCCGCGGGTCGACCGGGTACGGCCACGCCTTCACCTACGCCACCAAGGAGGGTTGGGGCGAGATCGATTCCGAGGACTACCTGACCGGGGTCGACACCGCGCTCGAGCGCTATCCCGAGATCGACCCGACGCGGGTCGGCGTGTCTGGCGGCAGCTATGGCGGCTACATGACCAACTGGCTGACCGCCACGACGAACCGTTTCGCCGCCGCCGTCACCAGCCGGTCGATCACCAACTGGGAGAGCTGGTACGGTGCGTCCGACGCGCAGGGACTGACCGAGTTCGAGTTCGGCGGCACGCCCTGGGAACAGCGCGAGCGGTATCGCCGGCTGTCACCGATCTCCTACGTGGAGCAGGTCACCGCGCCGACGCTCATCATCCACAGCGAGAACGACTACCGGACGCCGATCGGCGATGGCGAGCAGTGGTACATGGCGCTGAAGAAGCGGCAGATCCCGACCGAGCTGATCCGCTATCCCCGGTCGAGCCACGGGTTGTCGCGCAGCGGAGAGCCGTGGCTGCTGGTCGACCGCCTGGAGCGGATCCGCAGCTGGTTCACGCACTGGCTGATCCAGCAGCCCGGCCCTCAGTCCTCCCGGTAGCCAGGCCCTTCACCGTGGCAAGGCCCCGCCGACAAGCTCAGGCAGGCCTGCAGGGCCGCCGCTCGGTCGCACCGACCTCCCTCGCCGCACGCCCGCAAGAGCACGGCCCGTCAGCGCCACAGGAGCATGACCCATCGACGGCGGCGGCGGGCGGCATCAGGAGATCGTGTCCGGCTCGGTGCGCTCCGTGTCCTCGATGAAATAACTCCGGCAGGCCACGTCCAGCAGCTCGGTGGTGATCTCGGGGTCGCGGTTCTGATACCGGCACAGGTTCAAGACCTGATCGATCAGATCGCGCGGATGACACCCGCGCATCTCGATGCGACGCGGGACATAGTGCGCTCGACGCAGGTGCTCGACCATGGCCGGGTCGAAGACGATGCCGTGCCCACTGCAGATCTGGGCAAAAATGCGGGAGAACTGGTCGTAGGTGGGGTTCTCGGCCAGAATCTTGTATGGAATGCGCCGCAGGAACGCCTCATCGGCGAGCGATCTCGGATCGAGATTCGTGGCAAACACGACCAGCACGTCGAACGGGACCTCGAACTTGCGACCGGTGTGAAGTGTCAGATAATCGACCCGTGCCTCGAGCGGCACGATCCAGCGGTTCAAGAGATCGCGCGCGGGCACGCGTTGGCGTCCGAAGTCGTCGAGGACCAGGACACCGCCATTGGCCTTGAGCTGCACCGGAGCCTCGTAGTAGCTCGACGAGTGGTGGAACGTGAGATCGAGCATGTCGAGGGTCAAGTCACCACCGACGGAGATCACCGGGCGTGCAATGCGCACCCACCGCTGGTCGGATGCGTCCGACGACCGAATCAGCCGGCTCTCCTCGTCGACCTGCGCCAGGACATGGGTGACCGGATCGAAGAGCGTGATGATCTGTCCGTCGACGTCGATGGCGTGCGGCACGTAGAGGTCTCCTCCCAGCACGCGACCGATGCCCGAGCCGATGACGCTCTTGCCATTGCCCGGAGGCCCATACAGAAAGAGGGCGCGTCTGGCACTGATGGCGGGTCCGAGCTGATCGATCACCTGGGGGCTCAGGACCAGCGGGGACAGCCCGGCGGCGACGCGCGCGTGATCGACCGGGATCCTGGTCGCGGACAGACGCGCCATATACGAGACGTACTGGTCGAGCGGCACCGGCGCGGGTCCGACATAGCCACACGCCTCGAAGCAGCGACCGGCCCGGTCGCGTCCGCCGTCGGTCAACCCGTAGCGATACCCCGCCGTTCCCATACCGCTGGCGCTGCGCACCTCCACCAGCCGCTCGACGCGAGCGTGCTCGATGATCCCTTCGAGCAGCGCGTAGGGCAGACGGACGCGGTCGGCCAGATCGGTGCCGCTGGCCTCCCCTGCGTACAGCCACTTGAGCACCAGCGCGTCGACGCTGTCCGGGGTGAGACCGACCTCGGCGAGACACGTCGGTCGCGCTGGCGCCATCGGGGACTCGGGCACGGCAGTGGTGACCGGCATGGGACGAGCGGCGACTGACATCATTCGCCTCGGGTCGGTGTCTCGCGGTCCTGTGCCTCGACCATCTGGAACGACAGGCTGTGACCCAGCTGGGTGTCGGATCGGTCGAGACTGCCTTCTGGCAACTCGAGCACTCCGACGACACTCCGTCGCGGCAATCGGAGCCGCCAGGGTTTCATGCCGACCACGCGATCCACGACTGTTCCCGCCGCATCGAGCCCCACGAGATCGATGGTGAACCGCATCCCACAGGTGTGGACGCCTCGGCTGGGTGAGAGCCACATCGCTTCGCCGAGCTGGAAGTCGCTCCGCCCCAACAGTCCGATCGCCCGTTCGATGCGGGTCGTGGCGACGTGCACCCTCGTGGCGACGACCCGGCCGCTGTCGAGATTGCGGGCCATGACCCGTGGTGCAGGCGCCAGACCGACGGCCCTCACGCTACGGCCCCCCTTCGATGATCGGGAACAGGACCCTGACGAACTGGATGGCGGCCGGTCCGATGGTCACGATCCAGATGGCCGGGAAGATACACAGGACCAACGGAAACACCATCTTCACACCGGTCTTCGCAGCGGCCTCTTCCGCCCGTTGCCGGCGCTTGGTGCGCAACGTGTCGGAGAAGATTCTGAGCGAGCTGGCAACGCTGGTGCCGAACTTGTCGGTCTGCACGAGCATGGCGACCAGGGCACTCAGGTCGTCGACACCGGTTCGATTCGCGAGGTTCCGCAAGGCGTCCGGCCGCGCCGTGCCCGCAAGCAGCTCGAGGTTGACCAGGCGCAGGTCGTTCGACAGGTCCGGGTAGGCGACCCGCAGCTCGTGACCGACCCGCGCCAGTGCCTGGTCCAGACCCAGACCCGCCTCGACACTGACGACCAGGAGGTCGAGCGTATCCGGCAGGGCCAGTCGAATCCGATGTTGGCGACGCTTCGCCAGCCGGGCGAGCACCATGCCGGGCACGACATATCCGAGCCCGAGCGCCCCCAGGGCGAACAGGAGATTGGGTCGGAAGAACACGGGGCTTGCGAATACGCCGAACGTGAGCAGCGCGAACCCGACCCGGATGGCGAGGAAGATCGACAGGCTCTCGCGTCGCCGGAACCCAGCCTGCACGAGGCGGAGCCGCAGTGTGCCGAGCTCTTTCGGCGACCGCGGCACCTTCTCCCCGATCCGCTCGAGGAACCGGACGGACGACCGCGCCGAGGGTCGCGCGGCGCCGGCCCCCTGGCGAGACCCGGTCACTTCTTGCAGACGTTGACCGATGACGGCCGCCTTGGCCGGCCTGAACATGAACGCCAGCAGGGTCACACCAAGCATGCCGACGAGAAAGGCGAAGACGGGTATCAGAGTTGTCACGTCACACCTCGATCTTGACCACCTGCCTGATCCACAGGTACCCGACCATCTGCATGACGATCGCGCCTACCAGCATCTTCTGCCCCATCGGGTCGCGGAACAGGAGATTCACATGGTCCGGGTTGATGAACGAGAGCGCGACAGTGAGGAACGCCGGCAGCGCGAGCATCACGTACCCGGTCATGCGACCGTGCGCGGTGTGCACCTGGACCTGACGGCGAATCTTGAACCGTTCGCGCACGACCTCTGCCAGGTTGTCGAGAATCTCGGCGAGGTTGCCGCCGGTGTCGTGCTGGATGAGCACGGCCGTGACGAAGAACCGCACATCGAGCGACGGCACGCGAACGGCCAGGTGCTCGAGGGCATTCTGGAGCGGTAGACCGAAGTTCTGCTCGTCGAAGGTCTTGCGGAACTCCTGGCCCACCGGGTCATCCAGCTCGTCACCGATCATCTTGAGACCCGCGCTGAAGGCGTGGCCCGCGCGGACTGCCCGCGACAGCAGGTCGAGCGCTTCGGGAAAGTGCTCTTCGAACTTCCGAAGCCGCGTGACACGGCGCCCACGGAGCACCGCGAACGGGACGACGAGACCGACCAGCGCGCACGCGCCGGTGACCAACGGGTGTCGGACGAGCACGCCGCCGACGAGGCCGCACAGCAGGGCGCCGAGCAGCGATGCCACGAGCAGCCCGCTGAGGCTGACCGCGACACCAGATTGCTCGACCCACCGCTCGAGAGCAGACCCCGTCGGCGTCCCGGTCGCCATGCGGTCGACCGCCGGCAACGGTCCAGACACGATCGTCTTGACCAGGGCGCCGCTGTCCGCCTCGGCGACACCGCGCATTTCCTGCAACCGACCCTCCACCTGCTGGCGCAACGCCGCCTTCGCCTTCCCGGCCATCAGGACGTAGAGCCCGAAGATTGCCGTCGTGGACGCGAGAAACACCAACGCGACGAGCGTGTCGAGCGTCATCGACCGACCTCCGTCACCCCTTCGAACATCTCGGCGGCAAGCACGATGCCGGCGGCACGAAGACGCTCGCAGCATTTCGGGCGAACGCCGGTCGCGACGAATCGTCCCACCACCTTCCCGCGCTCGGAGATCCCCAGCTTGTCGAACCGGAAGATCTCCTGCATCGTGATGATGTCCCCTTCCATTCCGGTGATCTCCGAGATGCCGGTGACCTTCCGAGTCCCGTCGCTCATCCTGGACTGCTGCACCACGATCTGGATGGCTGACGCGATCTGCTGTCGCATCGCCTTGTCCGGCAGGTTCACGTTGCCCATCGCGATCATGGTCTCGATCCGGCTCAGCGCGTCACGCGCCGTGTTCGCGTGCACGGTGGTCAGCGAGCCGTCGTGCCCGGTGTTCATGGCCTGCAGCATGTCCAGCGCCTCCTCGCCACGCACCTCTCCAATAATGATCCGGTCGGGCCGCATACGGAGTGCGTTGATCACGAGTTCCCGCTGCCGAATCGCTCCCTTGCCCTCGATGTTGGGCGGACGCGTTTCCAACCGGACGACGTGCTCCTGACTCAACTGCAGCTCGGCGGCATCCTCGATGGTCACGATCCGTTCCCCATCCGGGATGAAGGTGGAGAGCACGTTGAGCAGCGTCGTCTTGCCCGAGCCGGTGCCGCCACTGACCAGGCAGTTGAGCCGAGCCTGCACGCAATGTCTCAGGAACTCGATCATCTGGGGTGTCAAGGTCTGCCGCGTCATCAGATCCTCCGCCGTCAGCCGATTGGCGGGAAAACGGCGGATCGAGAGCAATGGCCCATCGACCGCGAGCGGCGGGATGATCGCGTTCACGCGGGACCCGTCGGGCAGGCGAGCGTCGACCATGGGCGTGCTGTCATCGATGCGTCGTCCGGCACCGCTGACGATCCGGTCGATGACCCGCATGAGGTGCTGGTTGTCCCGAAACACCGCCGGGACCCGCTCGAGCACCCCGTCGCGTTCGACGTACACCTGGCTGGCGGTGTTGACCAGGATGTCGTTGATCGACGGGTCTCGCAGCAGCGGCTCGAGGGGACCGAAGCCGAACACTTCGTCCAGCACGTCGCCGAGAATCGCCTCCCGCTCGCCCATCGTCAGCGGAGCGCGCATCTCCGCGATCAGACCGGACGTCAATGACCGGATCTCGCCCTCGGCGCGTGCTCGGTCCGTCGTGGCCAACGTTTCGAGATTGAGGCGAGACAACAGCTTGCGGTGGACCTCCGCCTTGAGATCGAGATACTGTGCGCGGCGCTGGTCCTCCGGCGTGAGGGCACTGCCACCGAGTG
>SMUZ01042245.1_pt1 | contig 11907 bp, 10 predicted proteins | sample 2456421 | NCBI WGS metagenome assembly SMUZ01 (sample SAMN11095932, study PRJNA526329) | marine sediment metagenome | biome: Marine sediment; feature: Surficial sediment; material: Deep marine sediment; isolation source: Hadal surficial sediment | place: Pacific Ocean | collected 2014-11 | depth... | reverse complement strand
GTCATTGGTATCGATATCGTAGATGAGGCCGAGCTCATAGATATTGACCGGGATTTCGGGGTCGTAAACGGTGCTGAGCCCCTGGATGATCGCCTCCTCGAGCGAGGGCTTGGCGGCATCGCCGGGGGCAGGGCCTAAATCTTGCGACTCTTTCATCTCTTCACCTTTTCACCGTGGCGGGCGAGGGGCGTCATTCGGTCACCACCGTCTCGTGGCTCTCATCGAGGGCGGACTTGAAGGTGTGCCACGCGAGCGTCGCGCATTTGACCCGCACCGGGAACTCCTTGACGCCCGATAGCACCGTCAGTTTGTCGAGATCCTCGAGCGAATCGACGCCGTCATTGGCGCCGGTCATGGCGCCCTGGAAGCGCTCGAACAGCGCCCGCGCGTCGGCCACCGACAAGCCCTTGAGCATTTCCGTCATCAGCGAGGCCGACGCCACCGAGATGGCGCAACCCGCCCCTTCGAACGTCACCTCCTCGACCCTGCCGTCCTCGACCCGGAGATAGACCGTCAGCTTGTCGCCGCAAAGCGGATTGTGGCCATTGGCCTGGCGGTTGCTGAGCGGGGACTTGCCGAAGTTCCTCGGCCGCCGGTAATGGTCGAGGATGACTTCCTGATAGAGATCGCGCAACTCCGACATCAGCCGAAAATTTCCCTGACTTTTCCCAGCCCGTCGATCAGCGCGTCGACGTCGTCCCGGGTGTTGTAGAGGCCGAGCGAGGCGCGCACCGTCGCCGGCACGCCGAAACGGTCCATGACCGGAAGCGCGCAGTGGTGGCCGGTGCGAACGGCGATCCCCTCCCGGTCGAGCACGGTGCCGATGTCGTGGGCGTGCACGTCCGCCAGGGTGAAGGAGAGGACGCTCGTCTTATCCCTGGCGGTGCCGATAAGACGCAAGCCGTCGATCTCCTTGAGCCTGGCGGTGGCGTAGTGGAGCAGGTCTTGCTCGTGGGCCGCGATGCCGGGCAATCCGAGGGCGCTGACATAGTCGATGGCGGCGCCGAACCCGATGGTGCCGGCGATGTTCGGCGTGCCGGCCTCGAACTTGTAGGGAATGGCGTTGTACTCGGTCTTGTCGAAGGTCACCGACAGGATCATGTCGCCGCCGCCCTGGTAAGGCGGCATGGTCTCGAGGAGTTCGGCCTTGGCGTACAGGACGCCGATGGCATTCGGACCGTAAAGCTTGTGGCCGGAGAAGGCGTAGAAGTCGCAATCGAGTTCCTGGACGTCTACGCCGAGGTGCGGCACCGCCTGGGCGCCGTCGATCAGTACCCGCGCCCCGACCTCATGGGCGAGGCGGACGATCTCGCGCACATCGACGATGGAGCCCAAGGCGTTGGAGACATGGGTGATGGCGACGAGCTTGGTGCGCGGTCCCAGAAGCTCCGCGAACGCCTCCATCATCAGCTCGCCGTCGTCGTCGATCGGCGCGATTATAAGCTTGACCCCCATCTCGTCCCTGAGGATCTGCCAGGGGACGATGTTGGAGTGATGCTCCATCGCCGAGATGACGATCTCGTCTCCGGCCTCGAGGGAATAGCGGCCGAAACTGTGGGCGATGAGGTTGATGGCCTCGGTGGTGCCGCGCACGAAGACGATCTCGCGTTCCTCGGCGGCGTTGATGAATTGGGCGACGGTCTTCCTCACGCCCTCGAAGGCTTCCGTCGCCCGCTCGCTCAGCCAGTAGATGCCGCGGTGGACGTTGGCGTATTCCGCTTCGTAGCAGTGGCGGACCGCGTCGATCACGGCGCCGGGCTTCTGGGCGCTGGCGGCGCTGTCGAGGAACACCAGGGGCCGGCCGTGGACCCGGCGCGATAAGATGGGGAAGTCCCCGCGCGCCCGCTCGGCGTCGAAGGGCTCGATCGCGGGCTTTGCCGGGGCGGTTTGAACGGCGTGGACCGATTCGTTCATCTCCGCCTCCCTAGCCGTCCAGGCCCGCGAGCCAACCGGTAAACGCCTTGCGCGCCATCGCCCGCACCGGTTCGAATTCGATATCGTCGATCAACTGGCCGAGGAACGCCTCGATCAGGAGCATGCGCGCCTCCCGCTCCTCGAGGCCGCGGGCGCGGAGATAGAACAGCGCTTCGGCGTCGATATCGCCGACCGTGGAGCCGTGGCCGCACTTGACGTCATCGGCGAAGATTTCGAGCTCCGGCTTGCTGTCGGCCTGGGCCCGATCGGACAGCAGCAGGTTCTGGTTGAGCTGATAGGCGTTGGTCTTCTGGGCCCCGGGCGCCACCCGTATCTTGCCCCGGAACACCGAGCGGGCACGATCATCGACGATGCCTTTATAGGTCTCGTCGGTAACGCCCGACGGCATCAGATGATCGACCCGGGTGGTGGTGTCCAAATGCTGTCTGCCGCGCGCAAGGGATACCCCCTTGAGGGCGCAATGGACCCCTTCGCCGTTAAAGCGGGCGCGGATTTCGTTTCGCGCCAGGATGCCGCCGAGCGACATGACGAAACTCGTGTAAGCCGCGTTTTCGTGTAAATCCACGTCCGTCGCGGCGATGTGAAAGGCGCCGGCGCCTTCGGCCTGGAATTTGAAGTGCTGGATCGCCGCGCCCTTCTCGACCGTGACATGGGTGACGGCGTTGGTCCAGTAGGGGCCGTCCGAGAGGCCGACATAGCTTTCGATGACCGTCAGCTTGGCGCCCTCGCCGGCATGGATGAGGTTGCGCGGATGCATCCCGGCGGGCTCCTTGTCCGCATGCGCGAGGAAAAGAAGGTGCACCGGGCGTTCGGGTTGGGCGTTCGCGGCCACGCGTATCACCGCCCCATCGCCCATGAAAGCGGCGTTCAATTGGCCAAGCGATGACGCCCGTTCCCCGGCGGATGGATCGCCGGCGCCGATAAGACTTTTTTCAACCGCTTCCGCGTCGTCCTCGAGCGCCCGTGACAGGCCGGTGACGGTGACGCCGTCACCCGGCGCGCCGGTATCGGACAGATCGGGCCGCAAACGGCCGTTGACGAAAACCAACAGATGATCGGACGCGCCTTCGAGCCTGTAACCGCCAAGGTCTTCCCTCGAGATGCCGTTGGCGGCCGAGGGGATCGGCTCGAACACGGTCTCGGCCAGCTTCGAGAGGTTGGTGAATTTCCACTCTTCGAGCCTCGGGCTGGGAAAGCCATGTTCGGCGAAGCGCTCGATCGCCCTCTCGCGCCAGGCGTCGAGCCAGGGAAGTCCGGCGCCCGGCAGTTCGGCGCGCTTGGCGGCGAAACGGTCGAGATAGGCCTTGCAGGTCGCCTCATGGACGCCGCTGGCGTCGCGATGTGCCGGCACTGTCATGGCCCGACCCTCATGCGGCGTCCTTCGAGGCGGCATCGAAGGCGGCGTAACCCTTCTCCTCGAGCTCGAGCGCCAGTTCCTTGCCGCCGGTCTTGACGATGCGCCCATGCGCCAATACGTGGACCTTGTCGGGCACCACGTAATCGAGCAGGCGCTGGTAATGGGTGATCATGAGCGTCGCCTTCTCCGGACTCCTGAGCGCGTTGATCCCCTCGGCGACGATCTTGAGGGCGTCGATGTCGAGCCCTGAATCGGTCTCGTCCAGGATCGCCAGCTTCGGCTCCAGCATCGCCATCTGGAAGATCTCGCTGCGCTTCTTCTCGCCGCCCGAGAAGCCGACATTGATCGGCCGGGAGAGGAACTTCTCGTCCATCCGCAGAGCCGCGAGCTTCTCCTTCGCCCGCTTGAGGAAATCCATGGCGTCGAGCTCGCTCTCGCCGCGCTCCCGGCGCAGGATGTTGACCGCCGATTTCAGGAACACCGAGGTGGAGACGCCGGGAATCTCGATCGGGTATTGGAAGGCGAGGAAGACGCCGGCGCGGGCCCTCTCCTCGGGCGCCATGGCGAGGAGGTCCTTGCCTTCAAATATGACCTCGCCCTCGGTGACCTCGTAGCCCTCGCGCCCCGAGAGCACATAGGCGAGTGTGCTTTTCCCCGACCCGTTCGGCCCCATGACGGCATGGACCTCGCCGACATCGATCGTCAACTCGATGCCGTCAAGGATCGCCTTGCCCTCGACCCTTGCGTGCAGGTTCTTGATTTCAAGCAGCTGTCCCAAACTTCACATCCTTATTTCATGACGATCGCGCATGGCTTTCGACACCCTCAGCCGACGCTCCCCTCGAGGCTGACGTCCAGAAGCTTCTGGGCCTCGACGGCGAATTCCATCGGCAGCTTCTGGAACACCTCCTTGCAGAAACCGTTGACGATGACCGACACCGCGTCCTCGAGGTCAAGCCCCCTCTGGCGGCAATAGAAAAGCTGGTCGTCGCTGATCTTCGATGCCGACGCCTCGTGCTCGACCCGGGCGGTCGGGTTCCTGACCTCGATGTAGGGCACCGTATGGCCGCCGCAGCTATCGCCGATGAGGAGGGAGTCGCATTGGGTGTAGTTCCTGGCGCCTTGGGCCTTGGGCATGACGCGGACCAGGCCGCGGTAGGTGTTCTGGCCATGACCGGCCGAGATGCCCTTGGAGATGATGGTGCTGCGGGTGTTCTTGCCGATATGGATCATCTTGGTGCCGGTGTCGGCCTGCTGGTAGTTGTTGGTAACGGCGACCGAGTAGAACTCGCCGATCGAGTTGTCGCCCTGCAGGATCACGCTCGGATACTTCCAGGTAATCGCCGAGCCGGTCTCGACCTGGGTCCAGGAGATTTTCGAATTTCGGCCCCGGCACGCCCCTCTCTTGGTCACGAAGTTGTAGATGCCGCCCTTGCCGTTCTTGTCGCCGGGATACCAGTTCTGGACCGTCGCGTACTTGATCTGGGCGTTGTCATGGGTGATGAGTTCGACCACCGCGGCATGGAGCTGGTTCTCGTCGCGCATCGGCGCCGTGCAGCCTTCGAGGTAACTGACGTAACTGTCCCGATCGGCGATGATCAGGGTGCGTTCGAACTGTCCGGTGTTGGCCGCATTGATACGGAAGTAGGTCGAAAGCTCCATCGGGCAGCGCACGCCCGGCGGGATATAGACGAAGGAGCCGTCGGAGAACACCGCCGAGTTCAGCGTGGCGTAAAAGTTGTCGGAGTAGGGCACGACGGAGCCGAGATACTTCTGCACCAGATCCGGGTGTTCCTTCACCGCCTCGGAGAAGGGACAGAAGACGATGCCGAGCTCGGCGAGCTTTTCCTTGTAGGTGGTGGCGACCGAGATGCTGTCGAACACCGCGTCCACGGCAACGCCGGCCAGCACCTCCTGTTCCCGCAATGGGATGCCGAGCTTCTCATAGGTCCGCAGCAGTTCCGGATCGACCTCATCGAGGCTCTTGGGGCCATCCTTGGCCTCCTTGGGCGCGGCGTAATAGTAGGCGTCCTGGAAATCGATCGGCGGGTGCTGGACCTTCGACCATTTGGGCTCCTCATGCTCGAGCCCGATCCAGAACCGATAGGCCTTGAGCCGCCACTGCAAAAGCCAGTCGGGCTCTTCCTTCTTGGCCGAGATGAAACGGACGATGTCCTCGTTCAAGCCGCGTGGCGCAAAGTCGGACTCGATATCGGTGACGAAGCCGTACTTGTACTCGCCGCCGGTGACCGACCGGACCGTCTCCAGGGTTTCACTCGATACAGCCATGATCGTTTCTCTTTCGCTATCTGACGGCTTGGTTCAGCCGTTTGTCCCTTCGCTCGGCGCCTGATGCATGGCGCTGGCGCCAGCGCCACGGGCGGCGAACGGTTGAACCTGGTTGGAAATTTCGGCCAGCGACACGTCCTCGAGCGCCCGGCGCACGGTGTCGTTGATCACCTGCCAGCCATGACGGGACGGGCAAAGGGGCTCGATGTCGCAACATCCAAGGGCGTGGTCCAAGCATTGGGTGAGCGCAATCGGACCTTCGATGGCGCTGATGATGTCGGCGACGGAAATGTTCTGCGGGCCTTGGACGAGCTTGTAACCTCCCTTGGCGCCGCGGACCGAGCGCACCAGGCCATGGCGCCCGAGTTTGGCCAGGACCTTGCTGACGGTCGGTGTCGGCAACCCGGTGAGCAGCGACAGATCCACCGTGTTGTGGACCCCGTCGGGTCTGCTGGCCATGCGTGACATCAGCACGACGCCATAGTCGGCAAGCCTGCTCAGGCGGATCATTCCAACCTATCCTCTATCAAAGCGGACCAATTTGGTCCGATTAAGAAATGGCCCATTTCGCGCGATTGTCAAGTAGTCTATAGGACCGTGCCGGGAAGCCAGGTTTTCCGGGGGTTTCAGCGGTGTCGGCCGGGGCAAATCCTGGCCATTCGGAGGGCTATTTTTCGACCGTTCGGGGACGCGAATCGGGGCCACGGATAAGGGGACGGTGAGGAACATGAGCAAGAAGGATGGACATGGCGAGGTGGCGCTGGTGGCCGGGGTCGGGACGGGGCTTGGGGCGGCGCTCGCGCGCCGGTTCGCCGGCGCCGGAATGAAGGTCGCCATCGTCGCCCGCAACAAAGCCCGCCTTGCGCCCCTCGCGGGCGAGCTCGCCGATCTCGGCGGCGAGGGCCGTGCCTATGGCTGTGACGTCACCGACGCCGATGGGGTGAAGCGCCTGTTCGCGTCCCTGGTCACGGATTTCGGGGCGCCGGATCTTGTCGTCTACAACGCCGGCGGCTTCGTGCGCAAGAAGGTGCTGGAGACGGAACCGGCGGAGTTCGAGGGAAGCTGGCGCGCCGGTTGTCTCGGCGGCTTCCTCGTTGCCGGCGAAGCGGCGCGGCTGATGGTGGCCAACGGCGGCGGCACCATCCTGTTCACCGGCGCGACGGCGTCACTCAGGGGCGGGGCGGGGTTCGTCAACCTGGCGGTGGGTAAATTCGGGCTCAGGGCGCTGGCGCAGAGCATGGCGCGGGAGTTGGGGCCGGAAGGCGTGCACGTCGCCCATATCATCATCGACGGCCAGATCCATTCCGAGCGTTACGCCCACCTCGCCGCCGAACGCCCCGCCGACGGGCTTCTCGCGCCCGATGCCATCGCCGAGAACTATTACCGGCTCCATCGCCAGCATCGCAGCGCCTGGACCCAGGAGATGGACCTCCGGCCCTGGGTCGAACGCTTCTAGGAAGGAGAATGGGTCAGGTCTTAACCCCACTGGGGGCGCCAATAAATTATTCACCACAGAGATCACGGAGCCCACAGAGAACAAGAAGTTTTTTCTTCAAGGAGAAAAATCACTCTTATTTTCCTCTGTGTTCTCTGTGTGCTCTGTGGTTCAAAACACCTGGTTTCAGCCCGTTGCCTCGTGCCCTGGTGGTGGGGGGGGGGTAAGGAGAGTTCAGCGGGTCAAGGCCCGCCCGTCGGCTTCTTCGTCGGGCGCGCGAGAAAGGCGGGGACGTGATCGCCAAGCCCGACGACCTGTTCCTTTGGCCGGGATTTCGGCTTTCGCTTGTCGGCCTCGACGGGCGTGCCGTTGGTCCTCTCCTCGTCGCCGCCTTTGCCCATCCCGGGTGCCGCATTTCGGCCCTTTCTTTTCCTATCGCGGCCGTTCCCGCGCCTTGATTTCTTGCCGTCCGACCGGCGCGCCTCCGGTTCGGCGGCGGGTCTTACCTCGGCCGCGCCGCCGTCATCTGAGGGGCCGGAGATTCCGGGAATATCGAGGCGGGGAATGTTCTTGCCGATGAGGGCCGTGATCGCGCTCAGGAACTTGCGTTCGTCGGGCGCCGTCAAGGTAATGGCGCGCCCCCTGCGTCCGGCCCTCCCGGTGCGGCCGATACGGTGGACGTAATCCTCGGCATGGATCGGCACGTCGAAATTGAAGACATGGGAGAGGCCGAGGATGTCCAATCCCCGCCCGGCGACGTCGGTCGCGACCAGCAGGTTGATCTCGCCCGCCTTGAATGCCCGCAGCGTTTCGGTGCGTTTCGGCTGGGGCATGTCACCGTGCAGGCCGGCGACCGATAGTCCATGACTCTTAAGGGATTTGGCGAGGACATCCACGTCGCGTTTGCGGTTGCGAAAGATGAGCGCGTTCTGGACCTCTTCCGCGTTGAGCAGGCGGCGCAGTACCGTGAGCTTCTCTCGCATCCCGGCCGGGACCAGGAAATGGTCGACCATTTCCGCCGGCGAGGCCGGCGGGGTGACGTTGATTTCCCTAGGGTTGATGAGGAATTTATCGGCGAGACGGCGGATTTCCGCCGGGAAGGTGGCGGAAAAAAACAGGGTCTGGCGGATCTTGGGGAGAAAGGAAACGATGCGCTCGATATCGGGAATGAAACCCATGTCGAGCATGCGGGCGCCCTCGTCGATCACCAGGATCTTGACGTCGTTGAGCAACAGCCCGCCGCGCTCGAAATGGTCGATGAGGCGTCCCGGCGTGGCGATCAGCACGTCGACGCCGCGATCCAGCTTCTGCACCTGGCGGACGATCGACTCGCCGCCGATGATCAGCGCCATGCTCAGCTTGTGATACTTGCCGTAGGTCTCGAAATTGCCGGCGATCTGGGCGGCGAGCTCCCGCGTCGGGGTGAGGATCAGCGATCGCGGCATGCGCGCCCTGGCCCGGCCCGCCGTCAGGATATCGATCATCGGCAGGACAAAGGACGCGGTCTTGCCGGTTCCGGTCTGGGCGCAACCGAGGATGTCACGGCCCATCTGGACGTAGGGGATGGCCAGTTCCTGGATCGGCGTAGGTACGGTGTAGCCGGCGTCCACCACCGCCCGAAGGACGTCCGGACTCAGCTTGAGGTCTTCGAATTTCATATGGCCGGGATTTGTACGGACCCGAAAATTATCGACGAGTTGCACAGAAGATGGTGCCGAATGTAGAAAAGTCAAACAATTGCTTGCCATTGCCGGCAATTGTTAACGGGGCGGCGGAATATCCCGCTATCGGCGGCGGGCATGGTGTGGCAAACGGCCCTATTGTCCACAGCCCGGCGCCGGGGCACGAGGCGAAACCACGGGCTTCGCGGGGGGCCCCCCGGCGGCAGGCCAGGGGATAGGGGGCAGGGGACGAAAGGAAAGGGCCGCCAAAGCGGCCCTCGATCCCGCCGTCCGTTTCCGGTCAGCCGTCTATACGTTCGCTGCCAAAGTGGCCCTCGATCCGGCGACGGTTAACGTCAGCCGCCAGAAGGCTTGCGGTCCCTATCGTCGTCGTCGTGGAGGTCATCCTCGTTCCTGGTGGGGAACAGATCCAGCGTGGTCTGAGCGAGAAGGTTGGCGAAAACGGGGCTGTCGGCGCCGGCGACGGCGCCGGCCCAGCCATCCACCTCCGTCAGTGATTCATCCTCCCAGCAGTAGGTCGCTGTCACGTGCAGACCCTTGGCGCCTTTTCGAGAGCCGTACTTCTCGGGCGCCTTGCACAAATTGTCGGCCAAAACGGTCTGGGATCCATTGAACAGGATCACGACCTTGAATTCCTTCTTGGCGTTTTCGGTCGGTCCCGTCGTGAAGTTCGTCCTCGGCCCATAATTCTGACCCTGCATGGCGTCGGTCACCGCCTGTTCGAAGGCCTCTTGATCCATCTCGAAGGGATTGCCCCTGACGACGACAATGGTGTCGCGGCCGTCCGATGCGAGAACGAACTCGCCAAAGGAGTACAGGGGGGACGTGCTTGCCACCGTCGAGACGGCGCCGGCACAGCCGCCAAGGACCAGCAGGAAGGCGAAGGAGAGCGATAGGACAAGGTTGCGCATTTTTCACGCTCCGCGCGGTAATGGGTGCTCCTATTTACATAGAAATCCTATCACCGGGGACAACGGGCGAGAAGTAACTTCGGCTCAATTAATGGTGAGCGGACCCAGTCAATCAGGCCCGGTCAAATGTCGATGTCCTCGAGGCTGTGGGCGTTTTCCTGAATGAAAGCGAGGCGCAATTCAGGCTTGCTCCCCATCAGGCTTTCCACCCGCTCGGCGGTGAATTTCGCCTTGTCCGGGGGGATCGTGATCTTGAGCAGGTTCCTGTTTTTCGGGTCCATGGTGGTTTCGCGGAGCTGGGCGGCGGGCATTTCGCCAAGGCCCTTGAAGCGGCTGATCTCGACCGCGCCCTCGCCGGCGAAGGTGGTGTTCATCAACTCTTCCTTGTGGGCGTCATCGCGGGCATAGACCGTGACCGCCCCCCGGCTGAGACGGTAAAGCGGCGGCATGGCGAGATGGAGATGGCCGTTTTCGACCAGTTTGGGCATCTCGCGGTAAAAGAAGGTGATCAGCAGCGAGGCGATATGCGCCCCGTCGACATCGGCGTCGGTCATGATGATGACCCGCTCGTATCTCAGCTTGTCCTCGTCGAAGCGGTCCCTCGTGCCGCAACCCAGGGCCTGGATCAGATTGTTCAGTTCCTGGTTTTCCCGGGCCTTGTCGGCGGACGCGGTGACCACGTTCAGAATCTTGCCGCGCAGCGGCAGGATCGCCTGGGTCTCGCGGTCGCGGCCCTGCTTGGCCGATCCTCCCGCCGAATCGCCTTCGACGATAAAAATCTCGGTGCCTTCGGCGTTTTCGCGGCTGCAATCCGTGAGCTTGCCGGGAAGGCGAACCTTGCGTGTCGCGCTTTTGCGTGAGAATTCCCTGGCCTTGCGCCGGTTCTCCCGTTCTTCGGCGCGCTCGATCACGCGGGCAAGCAGCGCATTCGCGGTCTCGGGGTCGCCGCTCAGCCAGTGGTCGACGTGGTCCTTGAGCGTATTTTCCACCAGCTTTGCCGCTTCGGGAGAGGTGAGTTTCTCCTTGGTCTGGCCCTGAAACTGGGGGTTCAGTATGAACAGCGACAACAGGGCGCAGGCGCCGTCCATCACGTCGTCCGCCGTGATCCGGGCGGCGCGCTTGTTGCCGGTCATCTCCCCATAAGCCTTGAACGCACGGGTCAGCCCGGCGCGCAGTCCCGCTTCGTGACTGCCGCCCTGGGGTGTCGGGACCGTGTTGCAATAGGAATTGAGATATCCCTGGCCGTCCTCGGGCCAAGTAATCGCCCATTCGATCTGGCCGTCCCCGTTGGACGGGGCGATGTCGCCGGTAAAGGGGTCGGGCGTCAGGGTCGGGCGGCCGTCGAGGGTGGTGTTGAGGTAATCCTCCAGCCCTCCCGGAAAATGCATCACGTCCTTCTCGGGCACATCGTCGCGCTTGTTCAGGAGTGAGGGATCGACGCGCCAGCGGATTTCGACGCCGCGGTAGAGATAAGCCTTGGACCGCGCCATGCGGTACAGCGTTGCCGGCTGGAAATTCACCCGCGGACCGAAAATCTCCGGGTCGGGATGGAAGCGGATGGTGGTGCCGCGGCGGTTCTGCACCTCTCCCTTTTTGACCGGCGGGCCGGTGGCGACGCCGCGCACATATTCCTGCACCCAGATCTTGCGGTCGCGGGCGACCTCGACGCTCAACTCGTCGGCCAGCGCATTGACGACGGAAAGCCCGACACCGTGAAGACCCCCGGCGGCGCCATAGACCTTGTTGGAGAACTTGCCGCCCGAATGGAGCGTGGTAAGGATCACCTCGAGCGCCGATAACTTCTTGAACTTGGGATGCGGGTCCACCGGGATGCCCCGCCCGTTGTCGCGCACGGTGACGTAATTGCCGGCCTCGAGCTCGATGTCGATGCGGTTTGCCTGGCGGGCCACCACCTCGTCCATGGCGTTATCCAGGAGCTCCGCCACCAGATGGTGAAGCCCGTGGACGTCGGTGCTGCCGATATACATGGCGGGCCGCCGGCGGACCGGCTCGAGCCCTTCCAAGACCTCGATATCCTTGGCGGTATAGCTGGTGTCCGGAAATGTCTGGTGGTCGAAAAGGTCAGCCATTAATCAGGTGAGCCACCGGCCGGGTAAGGGGGAAGAGCGTGGGCAATATATAGAAGCACGGCCCGATGTCCGCAAGCCTCATTAAAGGCATAATACGGTGTTTAAATGCTTAAAGAACACAATATGTTGTAGAAAAAACACCGTGCCGGCCGGCGGCGGAATTTCACTTCAGAGAAAAAACGGCGCCGCCGGGGCGCCGGCCGGATGG
>SMUZ01078368.1_pt1 | contig 11913 bp, 9 predicted proteins | sample 2456421 | NCBI WGS metagenome assembly SMUZ01 (sample SAMN11095932, study PRJNA526329) | marine sediment metagenome | biome: Marine sediment; feature: Surficial sediment; material: Deep marine sediment; isolation source: Hadal surficial sediment | place: Pacific Ocean | collected 2014-11 | depth 0-1... | reverse complement strand
GAACTGCGTAGCGCCGACTATTACGACAAGGTCGGCCAGGCTTTTGCAGTGTTGCTTCCCATCAAATCGGTTGGCGTGGTAGGTGATGCCCGCCGGTATGCGGATGTGATCGCGCTGCGTGCTGTAGAGACGACGGATTATATGACTGCTCGCTGGGCGCACCTGCCGTATGAGTTGATCGAGCGTATCTCCAACCGAATTATTAATGAGATACCCGGCGTGTCGCGGGTTGTCTACGACGTGTCGAACAAACCGCCTGCAACGATCGAATGGGAATGACACCGGTAGACGCTAGTACTGCTGCTCTCGTTCATGAGCAATGGATGTGCCTGGCACTCGAACTTGCAGCCGAGGCGGCAGATGTCAATGAGGTACCGGTTGGTGCGGTGGTCGTCGCCGACGGCACACTCATCGGGCGCGGTTTTAATCAGCCGATCGGCAATTGCGACCCCACTGCACATGCAGAAATGGTCGCGATGAGGGACGCAGCTGCTCACATAGGCAATTACCGGCTCACCGGCTCGACGCTTTACGTTACCGTTGAGCCCTGCAACATGTGTGCAGGCGCGCTGATACATGCGCGCATCGAGATGTTGGTTTTTGGTGCGTTGGAGCCGCGTTCCGGGGCAATCCAGAGCATCGCACGAGTACTCGAGAACCCGTCGATTAATCATCGGCCGCTGGTGGTGGCTGGCGTGTTGGCTGATGAGAGTGCGGAATTGTTGCAACATTTCTTTCAAGCAAAGAGAGTTTGATGACCGACATCCTGCGGCTGAAGGGACCACCGGCACTGTCTGCGTTTCGCCTTGGTAAAATCCGCCAATCGTTATCCTTTAATACAGAGTGCCTGTATGCCGAGTACGTGCACATTCTGCATCTGGCACGGCCCCTTGATGATGCGGAGCTGATCAGAGCCGAAGCGTTGTTGCACTACGGGCCTCTTACCGCATTGCCACAGCTCGAGGGTGAGCTTAGAGCGACGGTTGTTCCTCGCCAGGGCACCATCTCGCCGTGGTCGAGCAAAGCGACGGACATCTTTCGAATATGCGGTCTCACGCCCGTACTGCGTGTCGAGCGAGGTGTGCGTTGGTACATGGATGTTGGGATAGACGAGCTCGAGATGACGTGTTTATACGACCGGATGACCGAGCGCTTGATCGTCGATGAGCAGTTCGAAGTTGTTTTTACCCAACTCATCCCCGCACCTTTATCCCGGATCGCCCTGATGAGAGACGGGTCTCGAGCACTCGAACGGGCGAATACTGAGCTTGGCCTGGCGCTTTCCAGCGACGAGATCGACTATCTGGCCGGAGCTTACTCGGAGCTCCAGCGCGATCCGACTGACGTGGAACTCATGATGTTCGCCCAGGCGAACTCGGAACACTGTCGTCACAAAATTTTTAATGCCAGCTGGCAGATCGACGGGCAACCCCAGCCAAGCTCGCTGTTCGGGATGATTCGTAACACGTTCCGGCAAATTAACGGTGCAGGCATCCTGAGTGCTTATGCGGACAACGCCGCAGTTATCGAAGGCCCGCGCGCCGATAAGTTCAGCCTCGACCCGGTCACCCACGCCTACGGTTATCAAACCGACTACATCGACATCCTCATGAAGGTAGAGACCCACAATCATCCGACGGCGATCGCCCCCTACCCGGGGGCAGCGACAGGTTCCGGCGGTGAGATCCGCGATGAAGGCGCCGTAGGACGTGGTTCGAAGCCAAAAGCCGGTTTGACGGGATTCACCACCAGCCACCTGAACATCAAGGGTTTCGAGCAACCCTGGGAGCTGAACACACCCAAACCCGAGCGCATCGTCAGCGCATTGGACATCATGCTGGAAGGTCCCATTGGCGCGGCAGGATTTAACAATGAATTTGGACGTCCGGCGTTGTGTGGCTATTTTCGGACCTTCGAGGTGCGCGATGACACCCACGAAGGACGGGTGTTCGGGTATCACAAGCCGGTCATGATTGCCGGTGGTATCGGTAACATCCGCCGAGAGAACGTTCAGGCAAAAAACTTTCCCTCGGACACGCGGCTGATCGTGCTTGGTGGGCCGGCAATGCTGATCGGCCTCGGGGGTGGTGCGGCATCGAGCATGGCGTCAGGTGAGAGTTCTTCGGATCTCGACTTCGCTTCTGTGCAGCGCGACAGCGCAGAGATGGAGAGGCGCTGCCAGGAAGTGATCGACGCCTGCTGTGCGCTGGGGGAGAAAAATCCCATTTTGCTTATTCACGACGTCGGTGCTGGTGGCCTTTCCAACGCGCTACCGGAACTGGTTAATGATGCCAACGTGGGTGGACGGTTCCAGCTCCGATCCGTGCCTAATGCTGACCCAGGTATGACGCCACTGGAGATATGGTGCAACGAGGCCCAGGAACGATACGTCATGGGAGTGGCCGGTGGGCAGTTAGATCAATTCGCAGCGATCTGCCGGCGCGAACGGTGCCCGTATGCGGTTGTGGGGAAAGCAACGTCCGCACTTGATCTGATTGTCGAAGATGAAGAGTTTAACGATGTGCCGGTAAATCTGCCCTTGTCGGTGTTGTTCGGCAAACCACCGAAAATGGAGCGGAGTTTCAGCCGCGAAACGTTGCCCAGCACGCCGTTTCATACCGGTGAGCTCGACGTTGCCGAAGCCGTTACACGCGTGTTGCATTTCCCGGCCGTTGCCAGTAAGAACTTTCTGATCACCATTGGGGACCGCAGCATTACCGGCCTGGTTGCCCAGGAACAGATGGTTGGACCCTGGCAGGTGCCGGTGGCGGATGTCGCGGTGACCTTCTCAGGCTATCGCGGTTACACCGGAGAGGCGTTCTCGATGGGTGAACGTTCTCCCCTGGCCATGATCGATCCATCCGCCTCCGCACGCATGGCAGTAGGAGAGGCGTTGACCAATTTATGTGCTGCTTGCGTGACCGAACTCAAGCGTGTTGTGCTCTCGGCGAATTGGATGGCCGCGGTGGGCGAGAATAGCGACGAGCAGGCGCTGTTTGATGCCGTTGAGGCCATTGGGATTGGGTTATGCCCGGCGCTCGGCATCGCCATTCCCGTAGGGAAAGACAGCCTCTCCATGCGTACACGCTGGGAGGGAAACGAAGTTATCTCGCCATTGACGCTCATCATCTCGGCTTTCGCCCCCGTGATGGATGTGCGCAGAACGCTGACACCGGAGCTCAAGCGACCTACCGAGAACACCAGACTGATACTGATAGATCTCGGTGACGGACAAAATCGTCTGGGGGGCAGTGTCCTCGCGCAATGTTACGGCCAGTTAGGTCAGCATGGCGCGGATCTGGACGATCCTCAGAAACTCGTCCAGTTTTTCACCGGCATTCAATCACTCAATCGCGATGGCCTGCTGCTTGCCTATCACGATCGTTCTGACGGTGGTCTACTGGCGACGGTTCTGGAAATGGCTTTTGCCGCTCGGGTGGGATTGGAACTCGAATTATCAGCTGAAGATCCGATTGCCGCTTTGTTTTCCGAGGAGTTGGGTGCCGTAATACAGGTCCTCGAAAGTGATCTGCCGAAGGTTCTGGACCGGCTATCGGGCTTAACCTGCATAGAACTTGGAACGCTGCGTGATGATGAGCGGATTGTTATCTCGAGCGGTGGTGGGGTGCTGTTCAGCTCGAATCGTGGCAGCCTCGAGTCTCAATGGGCCGAGACGAGCTATCGTTTGCAGCGCATGCGCGACAACTCGGATTGTGCGGACGAGGAATTTGCGGCGATCACCGAACAGTCGCCTGGGTTTTCGGCCCACGTTGGTTTTCCGGTAGATGATGATGTCGCCCGGTTTTTTGTGTCATCTCGCCCACTTGTCGCCATTCTTCGCGAGCAAGGAGTCAACGGGCACGTAGAGATGGCGGCGGCGTTCGAACGCGCAGGCTTCGACCCGGTAGACGTACACATGAGCGATCTCATCGACGGCAGCGTTGAGTTGATGGACTTTCCCGTTCTCGCAGCCTGCGGCGGCTTTTCCTATGGTGATGTGCTTGGGGGCGGCGGTGGATGGGCGAAAAGCGTGCTCTTCCACGAATCCGTGCGGGAAACTTTCCAGCGTTTTTTTGCAGCGGATAAGTTGGTTCTCGGGATCTGCAATGGTTGTCAGATGATATCGAGCCTCAATGAGCTGATTCCCGGTGCCCAGAGTTGGCCGCGGTTCGTTCGCAATCGTTCCGAACAGTTTGAGGCGCGCACCGTACTTGTACGCGTCAACGATGATGCTTCGCCTTGGCTCGATGGCATGGGTGGTAGTGTGTTGCCGATCGTGGTTGCCCATGGCGAAGGTCGTGCGGAATTTCCCGAATCATCCCTGGCGACCCAATTCTGGGACCACCACGCAGATCAAGTATGCCTGCAGTATGTCGATACGCTGCATGAGCCCACAAACCGTTATCCGCTCAACCCTAATGGATCGGGGAGGGGGCTGGCTGGACTCACGGCAGCGGACGGTCGAGTCCTGATCATGATGCCTCACCCTGAACGCGTATTCCGTGCGCATCAGAATCCCTGGCGCCCCGTCACTTGGCATGAGGACGGGCCCTGGCTCCGCCTGTTCAGGAACGCGCGCGTAGCGCTCGGGTGATATTTACCTTCGATCCCGGGAAATTTCGATGTCTCCGGTATGGACGTTGAATTGATTGTCGAGGCGATCCCGGAAATAGTGTTGCAACGTGTCGCGAATCACCGGGAAGGCGAGTTCGTCCCAGGGAACATCGGCTTCGTGAAAGAGACTCACCGCTTCGGTCTCTCCACCCGGTGCAAAAATGCCGTCGACAAGTTGGGCACGGTAGAAAAGATAGATCTGGGAGATATGAGGGAGGCTGAACATCGTGTACAGCTCAGTGTTCGCCACCTTGGCCTGGGCTTCCTCCCAGGTTTCCCGCGCGGCACCGGCCCTGGCGGTTTCACCGTTTTCCAGAAAGCCTGCGGGTAGGGTCCAGAAACCGCGACGCGGCTGGATGGATCGTTTGCACAACAGCACCTGATCTTCCCAGATGGCCAGGCATCCGGTGATGATGCGTGGATTCTGGTAGTGGATGGTCCCGCAGCTTTCACACAGGAAACGTTTCCGATTGTCTCCCTCAGGAACTCGGAAAACGACCGCTGCGCCGCATTGACTGCAGAACTTCATCCCAACAATTGCACTCCGAGAGCGAGACAACAGTATACCTGTATGGGATTTCGGGGTTGTTTACTGGAAGGGCTCGTGGTCCTCTGCAAGCTCCCTTGGAAAGCCGTCCGGAAAACCGAGGACCGTTGCATTGACTCGGGCATCACCGGCGGTTTCTTTCCCTGGGGTTGACCCGGTGTATGGTTCCACCATAGATCGGTGCAAGTCCGCGAGAGATCTGCACATCATCTCGGATATGCGAATTGTTGCCCCCAGAGGTGTCGAGGCTCGTTTGCGCTCCATATCAACACGGAACTGCAGGCCTTTGAGGCGGTTTTTTGTCTGTTCGGTACTCGCGGCTTCGATCACGGCTTCGGTGAGCGAACGACGCAACGTCTCGAGTCCTTCCGGATCGTTGCGAGCCATCGCAACCAGGACATCAAATGCTGGTAGTCGGGTTTTCATCTGACCCTGCTCGCTTTTCTTAGTGATTGTTCCCCCGTGCCTGCAACCTGTAGATGGTCGGTAGGTTAAAACCCCGACAGCTGCCCTGGACACTCGTGGATACTATGCGCAAGTAGGCGAGCCTCTGACTAGGTGCGAGGTGTAACGATTTTGTGAGTTAGAATGCGGTGGGGATCTCATAAGGGCGCTACCGGTGTTGTTTCAGTTAGAAGATCGACGTGTTGTTGTCGAAGCGGGTGTATTTGTGGCTGAGACAGCCGTGGTTTTAGGCTCCGTGGTTCTCAAGGCATACAGCAGCGTCTGGTTCAATGCGGTCATTCGGGGTGATGGTGAGCCGATAACGGTGGGTCGGTCTTCGAATATTCAGGACTTGGTTCTATTACACACCGACCCAGGTTATCCATGTGTGGTTGGCGACGGCGTGACTGTCGGACACAAGGTTACGTTGCATGGCTGTGAGATTGGGGACAATAGCCTGATTGGCATCAATGCGGTCGTTTTGAGCGGAGCCAGGATCGGCAAGAACTGCCTGATCGGTGCTAATACGTTGATTACCGAGCGAAAAGAAATTCCTGATAACTCCATGGTGATCGGTTCCCCCGGGAAAGTTGTACGGGAACTCTCTGCAGAAGAGATTCAGGGCTTGCGCGAGAGCGCCGACGGTTACGCCGCAAGGGCGAAACGTTACTTGCGGGCATTCGAGGCTCAACAATAATTTTGACTTCTTAATTTTTTAACCTCTTATCCAGGAAAGCGGAGCGAACCCATGACGAGTATTGGAACGCCATTAAGCGTAAATGCCACCAAGGTGATGATGCTCGGTTCCGGGGAACTCGGCAAAGAAGTGGTCATCGAATTAATGCGCTTGGGCGTGGAGGTGATCGCCGTCGATCGTTATGCAAACGCACCGGCCATGCAGGTAGCCCATCGCAGTCACGTCATCAACATGCTGGATGGAGATGCGCTCAAATCGCTGATCGAAAAGGAACAGCCGGATCTTGTCGTACCGGAGATCGAAGCGATCGCCACGACGACGCTGGTGGAACTCGAAGCCGCCGGACAGCGAGTCATTCCCACGGCACGTGCAACCCGGCTCACCATGGACCGTGAAGGTATCCGTCGTCTCGCGTCAGTTACCCTGGGGGTCCGAACTTCGCCTTACCTGTTTGCAGCGACTTCGAGCGAATATCTTGCAGCGGTTGAAGAGATTGGGGTTCCCTGCGTAGTTAAACCGGTGATGAGTTCATCAGGTAAAGGACAATCGACGGTCCGTGTGGTGGACGATGCTATTGATGCCTGGAACTACGCCCAGGCGGGTGCGCGCGGCGGCGCAGACAAGGTGATCGTCGAAGGATTTGTGGATTTTGACTACGAGATAACGCTACTGACAGTGCGGCATTGCGATGGTACGTCGTTTTGCGCACCGATCGGGCATCGCCAGGTTGGGGGTGACTATCAGGAATCCTGGCAACCCCAGTTGATGAGTGAAACGGCGTTGGCGGAGTGCCAACGTATTGCCCGTTTGGTCACCGACGAACTGGGTGGCCGGGGTGTCTTCGGCGTCGAGTTTTTCATCAAGGACGACCTGGTTTACTTCAGCGAAGTGAGCCCCCGGCCTCATGACACCGGGATGGTGACAATGATAAGCCAGGATCTGTCTGAGTTTGCATTACACGCCCGGGCGATCCTCGAACTGCCTGTTCCGAATATTCGGCAATTTGGCCCGGCGGCGTCCGCGGTGATTCTGGTTGAAGGAAACTCCTCGGCGGTACGCTTCAGCGGACTCGCCGAAGCACTGGCATCTGCCGATACGCAGCTGCGCTTGTTCGGCAAGCCGCAAGTGGTCGGAGAACGTCGAATGGGGGTTGCTCTGGCGTTGGCCGACGATCTGGACGCTGCCCGTGCGAAAGCCGCTGAGGTGGTAAAACGGGTCAAATACAGCTTCGACGATGATGTGTCGTGATGGCGAAACCAGAGGGTTGGCAAAACCGAGGCGGGTGGCTATAGTTCCAACCCGGATACCAATAGATGCAGGCGTGAAACCCTCAACTTCGCTTTTCTTTTCTCTTTTGGCGCTGCTACGACTGCCGGCGTAGCCGGCATATACCTTCCTCGCATGCGGGCACATGCCCCAACCCGATAACAACACACCAAGCAAAAGCGTACATTTGCGGGTATGTTGGCTACGTAGATCGTGCTTTCTCCACCAGTTTGTCGTTGATGGAGTACAGAGGAAAATGAAATGAGCGAGCAGACTCGAAACATGGCAGACAAGGTGCATGGCCGTGCGGCCAACCGCATGCCTTTCCACAAATATCGACCGTTCAAGCCTATCGATCTACCGGATCGGCAATGGCCGGGACAGGTTATCGAGCGGGCGCCACGCTGGTGCAGCGTGGATCTCAGAGATGGGAACCAGGCGCTGATCGACCCCATGAACGTCGACGAAAAACTGCGTATGTTCGAGCTCCTGCTGGAGGTTGGATTTGCGGAGATCGAGGTAGGCTTTCCAGCGGCATCGCAACCGGATTTCGAATTTATTCGGCGAATCATCGACGAAAAACGCATTCCCGAAGGGGTTGCCATTCAGATTCTCTGCCAGGCCCGCGAGGGGCTGATCGAGCGCTCGGTGGAAGCGCTGCAGGGTGCGCCTGAGGTTATTTTTCACCTTTACAATTCTACCTCGGAGTTGCAGCGACGCGTCGTTTTTGGCATGGATCGCAGTGGTATCGTCGATCTGGCACTGCAGGGTACCAAGCTGGTCAAGGAGGGTCTCAAGAACCTCGATTCCAAAATCACCTTCGAGTATTCCCCGGAGAGTTTTACCGGGACTGAACTCGATTTTGCCGTCGAGGTTTGTCACGCGGTGGCGGAAACGTGGGGAGCAACAGACAGCTCCCCGATCATCATCAACTTACCTTCAACCGTGGAGATGGCAACGCCGAACGTCTATGCCGACCAGATAGAGTGGTTCTCCCGACACTTTCCCGATCGAGACAACATCGTGATCAGTTTGCACACGCACAATGATCGGGGTACGGGAATCGCGGCCACCGAGCTGGCGTTAATGGCGGGTGCCCAACGTGTTGAGGGTACGCTCTTCGGCAACGGCGAGCGCACGGGTAACTGCGACATCGTGACGATGGCAATGAATCTCTTCAGCCAGGGGGTGGACCCGGCGCTTGATTTTAGCGACATGCCGCATGTCAGGGAGACGGTTGTTGAGATCAATAAGCTGCCCGTACACGAACGTCATCCGTATGCAGGGGAGCTCGTATTTACCGCATTTTCAGGATCTCATCAGGATGCCATCCGCAAAGGTATGTCCCAGGTGGATCGAGATCATTGGGAGGTGCCGTATCTTCCTATCGATCCTGACGATGTCGGCTTTTCCTACAAAGAAACCGTACGGGTCAATAGCCAGTCCGGCAAAGGCGGTGTTGGCTTCATTCTCGAAGAGCACTACGGTATTTTACTGCCACGCGAAATGCTCGTGGAGTTCAGTGCCATCGTGCAGAAATTGACCGAGACACTCGGTCGCGAAGTGAAAAACGAGGAGATCCTCCAGGCGTTGCTGGATGAGTATGTGGTGGAAAGTGGTCCTTATCGGCTTATAGATTACGATTTGCTCACTTCTCGGGAGGCCGATCAACGATGCGTAGCCAGGGTCGAAGTTTCTGAGCAGCACGTGACGATCGACGGAGAAGGATCCGGGCCTATCGAAGCCTTTGTCAACGGGATGGTGGAAACTCTGAACGAACCTCTGAACATCATCGATTACCACGAGCATGCGATGGCAACCGGAAAAGATGCCAAGGCCATTTGCCTCTTGGCTATCGACGATTCGGTCCAAGGTCGATGTTTTGGGATCGGCATGAGCCGCAACACCATCACGGCTTCCCTGAACGCGATAATTTCGGCGCTTAATCGTCGTTGGAGCACAAGTACTAGTACTACGAGCTGATGTTATTCGAGGGGTTCGGGCTCTACCGGCATGCGCGTGATCTTCAGATGTTTGATTACGTTGTCTTTGATTTGCAGGGTTTCGATGAGGTAGTTGCCTACTCGCAGGCATAGGTTGTTTTCGGGAATGGTCTCGAGGTGTTCGAGCACGAATCCGTTTAAGGTTTTCGGGCCGTCGGTTGGCAAGTCCCAGTCGAGGGCTCGATTGATCTCGCGGAGAACTGCCATGCCGTCGATGAAGTAGGATCCGTCCTTCTGGGGGTGGATCTCGGTCATATTGGATGCAAAATCGGTCGTGAACTCTCCAACGATCTCCTCCAGTATGTCTTCCAGCGTCACGATGCCCTGCACGTCCCCGTATTCATCCACCACGAGAGCGATACGCTGTTTCTCCTTCTGAAAGTTAAACAGCTGTGTGTGTAGGGGTGTTGCTTCTGGGACGTAGTAAGGCTCGTCAGCCAACTGCAGCAAATCGGCCTTGCTAATTGTCTCGTGACTGAGAAATCGCGCAACTCGGCGCAGGTGGAGGACCCCCAGCAGATTGTCGGTATTGTTTTTGAATACGGGAAGCCGGGTGTGCTGGCTTGTTGCGAGGAGGTTGAGAATGTCGTTCATGTCGTCGTCGATGTCTACACCAACAATTTCGTTTCGTGGGACCATAATGTCGTTGACGGTAACTTTTTCCAGATCCAGGATTCCGAGCACCATTTGCTGGCGCTGGCCCGGGATGCTGGTCTCGGTGACCACGGTGCGGAGTTCTTCGATGCTGAGATCATCATCAAAGGCTTCAGCATCTTTGCTCAGGAAAGGACTAACGATGAAGTTGCTTATCCAATTTATGAAAACCACACCAGGGTGCAGGAACTTCAAAAGGGGATCGAGAAGGTATGACGATGGGAAAGCGAATCGTTCGGGCGCCTGGCGGGCCAGGGTCTTTGGCGCAACCTCCGCAAATATAAGGAAGAAAAACGTTAAGACGAATGGAGCCAGCATTACCCCTATGTCGCCGAATAGCTTCAACCCTATGACGGTTGCGACGGTTGCCGCGGTGAAGTTGACGAGGTTATTTCCTATCAGAATCACACCGAGCAATCGATCTGGACGGCGCAGCAGTCGGGATGCCTTGCGTGCGCCACGGTGTTTTTCCTTTACGAGGTGCCGTAGTCGATAGCGGTTTAGAGACATCATCGCGGTTTCCGACCCTGAGAAGTAGGCTGACAGCATTATCAAAAGCAATATGATGGCGAACAGCCACGCTGCTGGTAAGTCGGTGAGTGCCATTACCTGCCCAGGATGATCTCCAACACGAATTTGCTCCCGAAGTAACCGAGTACCAGAAGTGCAAACGCGATTAAGGTCCAGCGCACAGCAGTTGTGCCACGCCAACCGAACAGTTTGTGACCACCCAACAGGGTGGCATAGGTGAGCCAGGATGCGCTCGACAGAATCGTGTGGTGTGACACGTGTTGGGCAAACATGTCATCCAGAAACGCGTAGCCGCTTAGGATTGCAACAGTTAGTGTAATGATTCCCACCCAGAGGAGGGTGAACAGCAGTGCTTCCATGGTCTGCAGGGGCGGCAACAAACGAATCAGATTGATCGAGCGGCGCGCTCGAATGTAGTGTTCTTGAAACGCGAGCATTACGGACTGACAAGCCGCCATGAGTAAGATGGTGTAAGCCACCAGAGACGCCAGGATGTGAAAAACGAGGGCCCCGGACAGAATTTCCCTTGGGGCGTACGAGGAATCCAGAAACAATGCGGTAACCAGGCCGATAGCACTGATCGGGAAAACCAGTATCAGCAGGTTGTGTGCCGGAAATCGAACGATACTCAACAGTACGAAGGACACCATCACCCAGGCGATCAAGCTACCTACAGTGAATATGCCCAGGTTGAACCCGGATTCAGTAAAAATTATCCAATAGGTGGCGAGTCCATGAAGTAGCAATGCAGGGATTGCGATATAAACAAGGCTGCGAACGGGAGCAGCCGTGCTCGTAACAAAGGCGCGTACCTGTATTGCGGTGCCCGCGATGTAGAGCAGGGCTGCCGTGAGCCCCGCTGCAATAGTTGGCGTCATCATTTCGCAAAGTGTGGCATAACGCGGTATATGCGTGAAGGGCTATAATTGGCCCGCATTTTACCTTACCCCCTCATTTTACCTTACCTATGATGAATAGACCTATGATGAAGGTGAAAGAAACAAGGAGTTCAATTCCCGGATGTTCGAGAATCTATCTGAGCGACTGACCCAAACGCTACGCGGCATATCTGGAAAGGCGCGGCTTTCCGAGGAGAACGTGAGTGCGGCGTTAAGAGATGTGCGTATGGCGTTGCTGGAAGCAGACGTCGCCTTGAG
>SMUZ01087290.1_pt1 | contig 11914 bp, 10 predicted proteins | sample 2456421 | NCBI WGS metagenome assembly SMUZ01 (sample SAMN11095932, study PRJNA526329) | marine sediment metagenome | biome: Marine sediment; feature: Surficial sediment; material: Deep marine sediment; isolation source: Hadal surficial sediment | place: Pacific Ocean | collected 2014-11 | depth... | reverse complement strand
TAGGATTCGGCGGCGGCGTCGCGCTCGAAGGAGTACCGCCGTCGGTGCAAACAATTGACACGATCGAGCTCGAACCGGAGGTCATCGCAGCCAACCGATTTCTACAAGGTAAACGCAACCGCGACCCGCTAACCGATCCCCGTATCAACATCGTGATAAACGACGCACGCAACGCATTGCGGCTGACGAACAAGACTTACGACGTGGTTGTTTCCCAGCCGTCTCATCCGTGGACGGCCGGCGCATCCCATCTGTTTACCCGCGAGTTCATCGCAGCTGTCAAGGACCATCTGAACGAGGGCGGCGTATTCGTGCAATGGATGAACTCGGAATTCGTGGAGGAACCGTTGCTGCGAACGCTTGCCGCAACCTTGCTGGCAGAATTTCCGCACGTTCGCCTCTATCAGCCCGCCGCCCAAGTGCTGATATTCTTAGCTTCCGAAGAATCTTTGGACGTGGAGATACAGGTGGCTCGATCAGGGCAGCCATTCACGGCGGATGTCATGCACTATAGTCGGCTGGGGATGAATAGCGTCGAGGATCTGTTGGCTGCGTTGATGATGGACCAGGAAGGCATCGAAGCGTTCGCTGCGGATGCCCCGCTCAGTACCGACGATAATAACCTGATGGCTACACAGAGCCGAAGCCGCGCGGATGGGCTTTATATCGGCGACCTCAACAGTCTATTCCGGGCCTATGACCCACTCGTCAGGCGCGGCAGCTGGATCTACACACGCCTACTGGACGATCTGAATTTCGGCTACATCGCACAACGGCTCATCAGCATGGGTCAGCGGGATCGAGCAGCAGCACTAGCGGCGGTGCACCCACGGGAGTCGAATAAACTGCTGATCTATGGCTTGGTCTATGCAGCAATCGGACAGTCGGCACGGTCGAAAACGGCATTTCAAGCGGCGCTGGCAGCCGACCCTCTGAACGCGCAGGCGCGTTATCTACTGATCATAGATCAGCTTGGAACTCTCAACACAGACGCAGCAACAGAGGAAGCCAAAGCGCTCGTGGCTGGATTACCCGCCCCCGCCTTAGCAGTGGTCGAAGGATGGGGTTATGGTGCAGCTCAAGATTATCCCGCGCTAGCGCAACTGGACGCGACGCTAGGTAGAAGTCAGATAACCGATGCGTGGTATCCCGAGGTCGTGCGGCTCCGCGCAGAGTGGCGTACGAGCGTAACAGTTGATAGAGAGCGCTTTGCCTTCGACGCGCTCAGACTGATCGATAGAGTATTAATTCTGGCGCCGAGCCAGGATCTCTATCTGCTGCGTATAGTAAGTGCTATCGTTTTAAACGACGGCCCGGTGGCGATCGAGTCAGCGAGCGTTATCGTATCTTTTATTCAAGGCGATTTGAACCAGGCCGATACTCAAGGCTACCCGATCCCTCCAGGTGATCTGGCGATGATGAAACAGAATCTTGACGCGCTCATCACTCACCTTGAGGATGATCTTCCGAACGGCGACCCCACCCGCGCAGCGATCGTTCGGCGTTCCGCAATCGAGGTTCTTGAGCAGGTTGAGGCTTACCCGGTTTTTGAGAATTGATGAATAGCGCCACGCTAGGTCGATTCGCGATTGGTCTCCCGAGCCTGCTGTGGCTACTGGGAAGCGTTGGGCCGGCATTCGGGCAGAACACTCCCAACAGAGATCCCCACGGCCCCCGAGATGTCCAAAGTTACATCCACAGCCTCATGAGTGATGAGCGCATCACCGACCTGAAACCGGATCGCGTTGTCGCCGCGCTCATGCTTCCAGAGGATGCGATCGTCGCCGATTTGGGCTCCGGGCCGGGCGTATTTACCGTGCCCCTTGCGAAAGCGCTCCGCAGGGGAATCGTCTACGCGGTCGACGTGGAGCCGCAGCAGCTGGATGCGTTACGACAGAGACTGATAGAGGAAGATCTGCATAATGTCGTACCCGTTCTAGCGTCCTTCTCCACGCCCCACCTGCCGCCCGCACGCCTCAATCTCGTACTGCTGGTAGATACTTATCACCACATCGAAGATCGCATCGAGTACTTTCGACGACTGCGCGCAGTGCTGCGTCCGGGCGGCCGCATCGCGATCATCGAATTAAAAGCCGGCGAGCCGGCAAACGGACCACCAGTCGAAGCCAGTTTGCCGGAAGGACTCCGGCAAGAGGAACTCCAAGCGGCGGGATTCAGCTTGCTCAGAGCCTTCGACTTCCATGAGCATCACGATTTCGAACTCTGGGTGCCAAGCGTCAGCTTTTAGACGTTACAAGACGTCAGCGCTGTCCCTTGCAGCTACCCAGAGGATGCCGATCGAAGCTACCATAGCGCTCGACCATGCCCAAGATTCCGCAGTTCACAGAAGCAATCACCGAGTCGGCACTCGAACCGCTGGTCTCGGTCAGATCTCATGTGCCGGACAATGCCATGACTGCCGGCCTGTTGGGGACCGAGCGTAGCGGCCATGGTGTACGAATTCGTGATGACGGCTTGATCGTCACTGTCGGTTACGTCGTCAGCGAAGCGGACGAGATCTGGATCGGCTCCTGCGACGGCATGGCGGCGCCCGGAGTCGTCATCGGCAACGATTTTCAGAGCGGCCTCGCTCTGATCAAACCGACGATCCCGCTGCCAGGGTCAGTTATGAAACTCGGCCGCCCACAAGACCTGAACCGTGGCGACGCCGTCACTGTTGCTGGAAGTGCCGGGATCGAGCCCCAGAAGATACAAGCCCAAGTTGTGGCAAGGCAGGAATTCGCCGGCCGCTGGGAGTACGTACTCGATGATGCGATCTTCACCGCACCCCCTCATCAACATTGGTCGGGGGGCGCGCTGATTGATCTTGACGGCCTACTTCATGGAATCGGTTCCTTGATTATTCAAGGGTTCGAAGTCAATGGCTCGCTTCGAACCGTGAACATGTTCGTGCCGATCGAATTAATACTGCCGGTCATCGATGAAATTTGTGATCACGGTCGCCGGCTCGCACCACCTAGGCCATGGCTGGGCATACTCGCCCACGATGAAGAGGGCGAGCTCACGATCATCGGCGTCTACCGTAACTGCCCGGCGGATGACGCCGGGCTGCGGCCCGGCGATATCGTAACGAAGGTCAACGGTCAACCGATTCACGGCCTCGCAAATCTGTTCCGCTCGGTCTGGAAGCTCGGTGATGCCGGTGTCGATGTCCCCCTTACGATAGTGAGAAACTCAGAACGTCGGGAAACTGTCGTCAAATCGTCGCAGCGAGCCGCCTACCTGTGGAAAGGCACTGTTCAATAAGCCTGGCCCTGTAGCCGCAATCTCGTTCGTCTAAGTCCAGAAGGAACTCCCGACAGGGCGTGCTGTCACACGATTAAGAATTTTGTTCGAAGCCCGTTAGCGCCCTGCTCGGTGACGACCGAGCCAGCGCCATCCCGTACATTAACAAATGGTTAGGTGACATTTTTCTGGCGGTTCAGCAAAATGGCGCCCGCAGTCACTCAGTGCGCGCTAGCGGGAACAACTGAACGCTGTTTATATGCGCGTGCGATCGCTCAACTCATCTACGGAAACTGTCGCCGGAATGCACTACTGTTCGACGCTCTATCGAGTTCTATTCTTGCTCATTGTCTCCGCAACGGCGCAACAAGCCGTTGGCCAGCCGGAAAACGGGGCGACCAAATCCCTGCAGATGGTTAGAACCGACACGCCGCCGGTTATCGACGGCGTTCTGGATGACGAAGGCTGGGCTCGGGCCGCCATGACCGAGGATTTGCACCAGATGCAACCCATCGAATACAGCGCGGCAACCGAAAGGAGCCAGATCTACGTACTCTACGACCAAGACGCACTGTACGTAGCGGCTCGAATGTGGACTAGCGAGTCCGCCAGAATTACAGCGAACGTCTTACGGCAAGGTGCTTCGATCTCAAACGACGATCGATTGATACTGATCATCGACCCGTTCAACAGTCAACGCGATGGCTATCAGTTTTCAGTCAATCCGAACGGGGTTCGCGCAGAGGGCTTGTACGTTGGTTCGACGCAACTGCAATCGAACTGGGAAGGTATCTGGCAGGCGGCAGCCACACAGGATGATCAAGGTTGGACCGCGGAGCTAGCGATTCCTTTTAAGACCTTGTCTTTTGATCCGAATACCGACACCTGGGGCATCAACTTCGGCCGGCGCGTAGAAAGCAAGAACGAGCGCATAGCCTGGGTATCTCGAAACCGCACGCAGAACCCCGCCATCGCCGGCCAAGCGATCGGCATTGAGCGGTTGAACCAGGGAGTCGGATTGGACATTGTCCCGAGCATCAGCGTTAGTGATCAGAAGAACTTTAGTCTATCCAGTAACGAATCGGAGTTCGACCCGTCGCTCGACGTCTTTTATCGGTTGACTCCATCGCTCAGTGGCTCGTTGACCTTCAATACGGACTTTTCTGCGACGGAGGTCGATGACCGGCAGGTCAATCTGACTCGCTTCAGCCTGTTCTTTCCGGAGAAGCGGGATTTCTTTCTTCGTGATGCGGACCTCTTCCAGTTTGGCGGCACCGGAGCTATAGGCAACTTCACTCAACTTTCTCGGACGCTCGAGCAAAACTCACGGCCCTTCTTCTCGCGCCGGATCGGCTTAAGTGACTCGGGGCAGCCGGTCGATCTTGAGTACGGCGGCAAGCTCAGTGGCCGCGCCGGTCCATGGACGCTAGGCGCCCTGGCCGTCAGGCAAGATGAGTTCGAGGGCGTCGAGGCGACGAATCTGTTTGTCGGCCGCGCCTCACTCAATGTACTGGCGGAATCCTCGCTGGGCGTGATCATGACCGACGGAGATCCGCGCTCGAATCTCGACAATCGCCTGCTGGGGATCGACTTCAATTATCTCAATACTCATATGCCTAACGGTCGCACGATTCAAGGCTCGGCTTGGTATCAGAGATCGGACACGGAAGGCCTCACCGGTAATGATGCTGCCTATGGTCTGCGCTTCATCATCCCTAGCACCCGCGGCTTGCGGTTCAATACGGCGATCAAAGTAGTGCAGGAGAACTTCAATCCCGCCCAAGGCTTTGTGAATCGCGCCGGCATTCGCGATTACTCTGCCGAGATCGGTTGGATACAGAGATATCCTCAGGGCAGTCCGTTGCGCACTATTTTCACACTGTTTGGTCTGCAGCGTATCGAGTCGATCGGAGGGAGTTTACAGAGCGAGGTCCTCGACGCTCGCATCGTCAGTATCTCAACCGATGCCGGCGATCAACTGAGGATTCTATACACGGATACACGAGAGGTCCTGTCTGAGCCGTTTACAATCTGGAATCCAGATCCGAGTTCGGGCGAGGCGCCGGTCACGATTCCCGTCGGTGATTATTCCTTCGACGACTACGGTGTTGAGCTTAACAGTGAAAATTCTCGTAAACTTTCCGGCAAATTGACGTTCCGTACGGGCAATTTCTACAGCGGTAAGAAAGACAGTGTCGTAGCGGAGATGACCTGGACGCCGACCGAGCACTGGCGACTATTCTGGAGCTACGCCTACGACGACATCGACCTGCCAGAGGGAAACTTCAGTCTGCGCCTGGCACGTGTCGGCTTGGATATCGTCTTTTCCAATACGCTATCCTGGGTCAACTTGCTTCAATATGACAATGATTCGGAAGTAGTAGGGATCAATAGCCGACTGCATTGGATCCCTCAAGCGGGCCGCGAAGCGTTTATCGTACTGAACCACAATTTGGAAGACCTGAATCGCAACGACAGTTTTCACTCTTCGCTGGCTGATCTCAGCCTGAAGCTCAGCTACACCTTCCGGTTTTAGCTCGCTTACACCAGCTCAGCCACCGTGCCCGCCGGCAGAGGGACGTCGAATACGTTGATCGTCATCGATATCAACGAGTAGTAACCGAGAATTCCGACGAGATCCACCACACCGTCCTGTCCCAGCGCCGCGATGGCTCGCTCGAACAAGTCGTCGCTGACTCTCTGGCTCTCCAACAAACTTTTCGAGAACTCATGGACCGTCGCTTGCTCCGGCGTCTCCCAGTCCGGCACTTGATGCGTGCGAATACTCTCAATCATCGTTGGCTGGACGCCCGCATCGATGGCGATCTGCTTGTGCGCATGCCACTCGAATTCTGAACCCCAGTATCGAGCCACGGCCAATATCACGATCTCCGACAGCGCCGGCGGCAAACGAGTTCGATAACGTGCGTATTCGCCCAGACGCTGGGCGCGGTCAGCGAGTTCAGGCCGCAACAACCACATTGCCAGTGGTCCCGGTATCTCGCCGCGTAATCCCCCGGTGATCGCATCCGCCACGCGCTGCTGCTCTTGTGTTAGCTCGCCGGCCAGAGGCGGCGCATAACGACCGCTCATGGTAGTCGTTCCCGGCCAGACGTTGGATTCGGGCTTTCGAATTCAAGTTCCATTCGCATCGTGCTATCCGCTAAGCTAAGTGTCTCGACACAAGATCGATCCATCATAGGGGAACTGCAGAGTCGCAACCAATCTTTGCCTACGCGAAGGCGTCCTGCTATACAACTGCCGAACTCTGCGGGAATCTCCAATGGACCCCATTACACACGCCGCTCTAGGTGCCGCCGTAGGGCATGCTTGCGTCGGCAAGCGGCTCGGCTATCGCCGCGCCGTATTGTGGGGTGCTGTGGCCGGTATGTTCCCCGATATCGATACCTTCGTAGCCGACATGATCTCGGAAGATCCGCTGATCCGCCTACAGGTACACCGCGCCATCACGCATTCCTTGTTCTTCGCGCCCGTACTCGGCTCGCTGTGGGGATGGCTGCTCTGGCGACGTAGCCGCGACGGTCCTGCGACTAGCTATTGGCCCTGGCTGGTACTGATTACGGTTGCCTTGTGGTCTCATCCTCTGCTGGATGTGTGCACGCATTACGGAACGCAGCTGTTGAGTCCGTTTACCGACAGGCGCTTCGCGCTCCCGGCAATTCCTGTCATTGAACCGCTTTACACGCTGACGTTGTTCGTCGGTCTCGCAGTCGCATCATGGTTGCCGCGTCGCGCTGCGCAGCTGATGACGAGTCTTGCGCTACTGGCCTCTACCGGCTATCTGCTTTTCGGTCTGAAGCTGAACGCTGATGCCGAGAACTGGGCCCGCACGGATCTTGCGTCGCGCGGCATCATCGCGTCTGAAGTCTACGCTTTTCCGACTATGTTTCAGTTACCTCTGCGACGGCTCGTGGCACGAACGCCGAGCGACGACTACGTCGGCTTCGTCTCGATGGCGCAGCCTTGCCCGGTTCGCTGGGGGCGACAACCCCGAGAGTCCGAAGCGGAGTTTGCGGCACTCAGGGCGACGCCGGAAGCGCGTATCTTCGACTGGTTCGCGAGCGGGCTGACCACGCACTACCGGGATGGTCGCAAGTTGATCCTGAGCGATCTTCGTTACGGTTATACGAATGACGCGAGGCAGGGCTTCTGGCGGCTGGAAGCGTCGCTCGATCCCGACGGCACACTCGATAGGCCTCAGTACCACCGCGACGCCCGGCCGCCGTTATCGTGGGCCACGATCCGCAACCTCTGGGAGCAAACCTATCCCGCGAGCTGCGATGAGTTCACGGGCAGGTTGCTGATCACTGAATGATTCGACCGCTCGAACAGTGCCTGCGACGACACTGCGTGGAGCGGCCGCTACAGCCGAGTTCTGATGACGAGTGGCTAACTCTCGCCCAATGCGATACGCGCGCTAGTTGCGGATCAAGCTTTGATAGAGCAGGCGATTGTAGTTCTCGGGATTCATAAAGCCACCGCCGTACTGCTCATCGGATTCCGCCGTGGGCCTCGCCGCCACCGCTTCGTCTTCCGATAATCCCTGGTCGATTAGCGACTGCATGTTGACACGTGTCACTTTGAGCATCTCGAGCCAGGCCGCGAGGCCTGCCGCATCGGAGAGCGGGCCATGACCGGGAATGATGGCGGTGTCCTCGTTGGCAATGGCTAACGCCCGATAACCGGCCGCGATGATGCCGTCGATATCACCGTCGCTGCTGACGTCGATAAACGGATAGAACCCGTTAAAGAACGTATCGCCCATATGGATGACATTAGCGTTCTGGAAATACAGAATCGTATCGCCGTCGGTATGGGCGGGTGCGACGTGTATCGCACGGATGGTGTCGCCATTCCAGTGAAAAGTCATTTCGTCCGAGAACGTTAGGATCGGCAGAGCGCCGACAGGTGAGGCCGGGATCGGCTGATTAAAGATCTCCCTGAACTGATCCGTGCTCATTCTCGCGCGAACATTCTCATGGGCGATGATCACTGCCCCGGCTGCGCCGAACGCCTCATTGCCTCCAACATGGTCGCCGTGAAAATGCGTATTGACCAGAAACTTGACATCGGCGTCGGTGACAGCGGCGATCGCCGCCATAATTTTCTCACTGAGGGGCGCGAATTGATCGTCGATAACGAAGGCACCATCTTCACCGACCGACAGCCCGATGTTGCCACCGGAACCGACGAGCATGTAAACGCCGTCCGCTACCGGGACCGTCTCGATCTCGACAGTGGAAAAATCCTGCTGTGCCCAAACAGGCGCCGCCAGATTCGCAATAACCAGGGCCGCTACATTGAGACGTTGCATAGTTCGTACTCCCTACTGAGTTTTATCGACTGATTCGTTCACCTATGTTACTAGGTCCCTGCGGCTGATCTGCTTCGGTAGAGGCCAAACTTACCGCGACTCTTAATTTTTCAGCACCTCATCCAGAACGAATAGATCTGTTAGCAAGGCTCGCAAGTGTATGGATGCATTATCGTTATCGATTAACTGAGCGCTAATTCCCCCCTGCGACCGCGAGTATGGGCTGTCCCACCCACACGCGAAAATCTTCGGCAAATTTCGCGCGTCCTGTGACTTTGGCTCTGACGTCCGCCGGCGTGAAATCCTTGCCGAGCAATAAATTGGCCATCTGTATGCTCCCCGACTAGATTCTTCGTTAGCAGTCTACACGACCTCTAGCGGCGGCTCACTCAGTACCGCCGCCTGTTCCTTCAATGCGAGCACATGCTCTTCCCAGTATTTATTCTCGGCAAACCACGGGAAAGCGCGGGGAAAGGCGGGATCTATCCAGCGCCGCGCGATCCACGCCGTGTAGTGAATCATGCGCAAGGTGCGTAACGCTTCAATCAAGTGCAGCTCGCGGTAGTCGAACTCGAAAAACTGGCTGTAGCCCTTGAGGAGATCCTGGAGCTGAACCGTCCGTTCGTTGCGGTCGCCGGATAAAAATAACCACAGATCCTGCACCGCCGGACCCATGATGCAATCGTCAAGGTCCACGAAGTGGGGCCCGTCGATGGTCCACAGTACGTTACCGGGATGACAGTCGCCGTGTATGCGTAGCTCCCGGTACGATCCGGCACGCGTGAAACACTCCGTGATGGACTCGAGTAATTGCTCGACGATCGCCTCATAACTTTCCACGAGATGGTCCGGTAGCCAATCACTGGCCATGAGATACGCTGCGGATTCCTCACCCATGCGTTCCACCGATAACACCAGGCGGTGTGTGAACTCTGTGACCGCACCGACAGCGTGAATGCGACCTACGAATCGCCCCATCCACACTCTGTCATCGACCGACCCTAGTTCCGGCCAACGCCCTCCCTGCCGCGGAAACATTGCGAATCGATAGCCGGCATGCTCATGCAGCGTGGTGCCGTCGACGACGATCGGGGCGACAACAGGAATTTCATGACCCACCAGTTCGGCGGAGAAGGCATGCTCTTCCAAGATCGCCTCGTCCGTCCATCGGCCTGGTCGATAAAACTTCGCGACCAGGAAGCCGCCGTCTTCCATGCCTAACTGGTAGACCCGATTTTCATAACTGTTCAGCGCGAGAATTCTGCCGTCGCAGAGAAAGCCGGCACCATCGAGCGCCTCCATGATCACGTCGGGTGAGAGTTTGGCGTAGGGCAGTTGTGACAACAGGTTTCCTTCCATCGCACGACATTGGCTACGCTTGTTTACCTCCACAGCGCAGACTCGTAGTCTTGCGTCCATGATACGGGGGCCGTCGCTCGCCAGCACTGCATTTCTCACAGTGACCGCCATGATCGCCTTCGCGGCGAACTCTCTGCTCTGTCGTATGGCGCTAGGTGCCGCACTGAGAGATGCTGCAAGTTTCGCGACGCTCCACGTCGTCGCAGGCGCCTCGGTCCTGGCGTTGATCGCGCTGCCTCGCTGGCGCGCCCGAAGGTTGTTGATATCCGGTAATCGCTGGCCCTGCTACAGTTCCTGTCCATGACGATTGCAACCATAGACCTGCTCCTAACCCGCCGCTCCGTGCTGGCGATGAACCTTGGCGAACCCGGCCCAGACGAAGAATCGCTGCAGAAGATATTGCGCGCGGGTATTCGCGTCCCCGACCATGGTCGTGCGGAACCGTGGCGAATTCAGATCCTGCATAAAGACGCTCAACGCGCGTTCGCCGAAATCTGTGTCGAAATATTCAAACGTGAGAACCCGGCTGCCGCCGAGGTGCAGATCGACGCTGAGCGTGAGAGGCCCCAGCGTTCACCGCTGCTTTTGATCGTAACGTCGCATCCCAAGCCGGAAAAGTTTGCCAAAGTGCCTGAGATCGAGCAAACATTGTCGTCCGCCGCCGTCTGCCAAACGATCTTGATTGCCACCCAAGCATTGGGCTACAACGCGCAGTGGGTCACCGACTGGCCCGCGTATCATCCCGAGGTACGCGCAGCACTCGGCCACCAGGTTGATACCAAGATCATCGGCTTCATTCACATCGGCACGGCCAGTGAACTGCCGAATGAAAGGCCGCGGCCGGAGTTTGAAACCATCGTCAGCAAATGGGACCCAACTACTTCTTAACCCGCCTATCACAGCACAGAAAAGCGCCTAAGACGGCGCACTCGACCTGACCGCTCTACACCCCCTCGCGACCTGCCAGTCGATCAGTCGTCGTCCGGCGCCCCAACATCCGCAGCGACGCTGTCATCCTCATCTTCCGTGTGTTGGTGAATCGCCTCTCTGCGCCGACCGGCCTCGTCTCGCGCTGCCGCCGTCGGGTAGCGCAGATGCCGTTCCGCGGCCTCTGCACCATAGCCCATTCGCCAAATGAAATAGGCGATGTAACTAAAGCATAGCGACATGACCGCCGCGATGTGGAGAGCGCCGATGCCTGCCGCCAGTCCCACGCCGATGGCAATAAAGATAAAATGGGCATCCGCATAGTATTTTAGCCGGCTACGAAACTGAATTCCGGCGAATATGCCGGCCAGACTGAATGCCAGCGGGATACTGTCTTGAACAATGACAACCACGCCCGCTACCGCGATTGGCAACATCAACAGGCTCTCGACCATCGATTGATCGAGACCGCTACGCCGTCGCGTTCCCATATAAACCCAGCTCACTGGGATCATGAGCAGCAAAGCACCGATGATCGAAACAAATAGAGCGGATGCGGCATTAGCCTGTAGCGCCCGGAAGCCCGTCTGGCCGAGGGATTCGAATACTTCACCGCTCGTTAGGTCCGAAACTCTTGGCTCCCAAGAGTACAGGTATCCAGTGATATCGGGTAGCAATAAGCTTAGCGCCCACACGAGTAGACTCAGCAGACCGTAGAAGACCGTAAGCTGCGTGAGAAGAGCTTTACGCGGATTAAAAAACAGAGCGGAGAGTTTCACAATCTTCGGTCCATTATAGACTACCCAAATCCGCAATTCGAAACGTCGAAAATTGACACCAGTTGAGGACGAATCTACATTGCAAGCGGTGGCCCGTTTGAAAACAAGAATAAAGTCCCGACACCTGGCTTGCATCACCTCTCTCGCGCTGAGCCTTGCGCTCTGTATCGGAGTCGCCGCATCACAACCGCCTCCCGCCACGCTGTCACCGAGAAACGATCTGAGCCTCATGGCACGCGAACCGTTTCAAGTCTTCGATAACCTCTAT